>ENA-OQHP01000120-OQHP01000120.1-human-gut-metagenome-genome-assembly--contig:-NODE-120-length-25120-cov-2.538751_pt1 | contig 25120 bp, 22 predicted proteins | sample MGYA00242563_ERZ504717 | MGnify/ENA primary metagenome ERZ504717 (study PRJEB26092, sample SAMD00036212) | human gut metagenome | host: Homo sapiens | study: EMG produced TPA metagenomics assembly of... | reverse complement strand
CAGTTTGTTATCTTTCAGCTGCCATGCATCTACAGTCATCAGTTTGTAAGTGCCACGACATGCCAATATATAAGGGGTCTTGCCGTCCAGATAGGCCATTCCTATTTGGTTACGGTTCTGCCGGACCAGATTTCCATACCTGTCATTCCGTTCAGGCCAGTCCACGCGGGCAATTTCTTTTCCGGTCATTCCATCCCATACACTTAGATACTCCTCACCGGAATCTACCCGTCCTTTTTCATTTCGTTGGGTTGTTTCCGAAGCTGTTTTTAAGGCAATTTCTGCTTTGCCATCTCCATTGAAGTCGTATGCGATGAAAGGGGAGTACCAAACACCGGGCTCGATACCTTGTCCTAAATCTTTAGACCATAAAAAAGTGCCGTCACTTAAATAAGCCTCAATTTGATAAGTTGAACCATCCAAAGTACCGGGCATTCCGGGATCCACATTTTTTCCGGGGTGCGGATGATATAATCGTAAATGCCATCCCCGTTCAAATCAGCAACGGCTATTTTGCCTGCTTTTATATTACGGTTCAATTTAATGGACTGATAGTTTCTCAATAAAGAACAGTCCACATCCAATTTGGAAGATGTGTCAATTACTTTTTTCTTTTTATCTAATGCACAGATCCAATAGGTTGCTTTTCCAGAAACGGGAGTCTGGTCAACAAAGTCACAGGTGTTTTTAATTGGATTTTTTGATAAACGCTGTGTCTTGCCGTTTGCAGAACGGTAGAGGTGGAAGGAAGTGTCAGTTCCATCTTGTTCCAATAGTCTCCAACTGAGGTAGATACCTTTCCCGTTTGCAGATGGAGTGGCCGTTAATCCTCTGTCTAAGTTTTCTTTTATTCTTTCTGTTGCAAAACCTTTGATTTCCGGTTTGGGCTCATGGCGTGGTTCTAGTATTTCGTAATAATATGTACGTTCACGCAAGTCTTGGGCTGTCATGCTTGTTGATATGCTAAGCAATAGTGGTACTGAGCATAATCCTATAAGTAGGTTCTTGTTTTTCATCATTGATTTATATATTAATTATTTGTTTTTAAAATATTTGTCAGCAAAGCGAAGGAATTGTTCCCAATCGTATGGAAGAACAGCATGAGGTCCTTTGCGATTGTGGTATGCGATAGGGCCATTCATGTAGGGTGTATCTACGGGAGGCATTTCTTCACAACCTATTCCGCCCAAACCATAGAGGGCATATACAGGTTCAGCTCCTTTACCTCCTAGAAATTCACCTTTTTGGTCGGACCAGTTGTCTTCTTCTGCACTGGCTATATATATAGGTCTTGGAGCAATTAGGGCAACAAGTTCGTGCTGGTCGAAAGGTAAGTATTTTTCCCTGTCATTAAATTGTTTGTAATTACCACAGAACCAATGAGGAAAACGTACATTCATAGCTTCTACAGTCTCACCGAAACAACGACGTGAGATGGCAACTCCACAACATCCCGAATTCCCGGATATGACTAAAGCAAAACGCGGATCGGAGGCTCCGGCCCAGACAGCGGTTTTGCCAAGACGAGAATGACCTATCACGGCAACTTTTTTAGCATCCACTTTTTTGTCTGTTTCCAGATAATCCATGGCACGGCTCATGCCCCATGCCCAAGCTGCAATGGAACCCCATTGATCCGGATCTGGGAAATTCTGCCCTTTCTCGTAATAATAAGGATGCACACCATTTTGGAAGTCATCGTCAAATCGGGATCCACATCATTATAACAGAAAGTGGCCAGACCATATCCGTGTTCCAAAATTTTATCAAGCTGCCAGGATTTGTCCATTGATCCCCTGAAAGATCTTTTCTTCATTTTTCATCTGTTATTTCGGGGACAGATAAATCGGGATCATCATATATCGTGTAATTGGGCATGAAGCTGATGCTAGAAAAACCGGAATTTTTCCTGATACATGATTAGGAAGATACAGTTGCAAGTCGATGTGGCCCCTGTGGATCGTCTGTTAATTGGATGGTTATTTCTTTCCGGGTGGCACGTCCGTTCAGAGCTTTTTCATTGATCCGACTGACTGTACAAGGCAGTTTGTGTTTTAATACAGGTGCTTTGCCAAACATATAAGTCGTGAACAGGTTTAAAATTTCGGGGCGGCGTTTTTGCTCCCATTGTTCCTTGGTCTGAACCATTTCTCCGTCGTGGCACATTAATACGGAAGGTAAGGTATATTGCGGAACCTTACTTTCATCATAATTAGCTAATTTGGCATAGTCTTTTCTAGGAGATTTTCCATTTTGGGCGTCAGTATAAGTTATACTCAAGAGGAGCATAATCCATATCATTATGTTTTTCATAAGATCCAGTTTTTATAGAAGTTTGATAACGATTTTTTATAATTAAATTTGTCTTACACCTTTCGGAAGTTTTACTTTGGTTGCGATTTTACCATCGGCTTTCTTCTCGTGGCTGACTTCTATCACGCCCCAAGGGGTGGGATAAGTACCTTTGGCCCATTCTAATTTACCCAAGTGTGGCTCAATACTGATCTGCTTGCGTTCCACGTCCACGATTTTTATACCTAATACATGATCTGACAGCCATGTGGTAGGTCCTGAAGACCACCCATGGCAAAGGCTGTGACGGAATCCGGGATAGCAATAGGCACCGAAATCGCCATGTATGTCTTTTTTCCCGGCTGGAACAGGTTCGTCTATAGGAGCGGCATTAGGAATCCAGTCCAGATTGAAATCTTCCCAAAACGTGGTTGCTCCCAAATCCAGCATGGCTCCCCAGAAAGTTTTAATGATATCTATTGCTTTCTCATACTCACCTGCTTTGGCTAATGCTTCCAGCATATAATACCCGTAAAAAGTGGAAAAACCTTTTCCACCGCCTACAGAGACAACTTCATCGCAAGCCTGTTGGGGATCCATCAATCCGGTGATGGCCATTAATGAAGCTGCCTGTTTCAGATTGTTGTGAGGTAATATCTTTTTTTTTCATCCGGTTGATAATGTCCAGACATAATTGAGCATCAGAGGTGTTGCCAAGTTTTAAAGACAATTGATGCGCATCTTGCATGGCCCATACGATCAGTGCGCGATAGCCTGCCTCAACTCCGGCTTTATTTCCGCTGGATGGCCAGTCCAAAAAGCGGGCAGGTGCTAACGTTTCATTTCCCGCATCATCCACTTTCCGTTTATCAGATGGATTAATCCGCTGATATAGTCGGAATGTTTCTTTAAAAAATCAATATCTCCGGTCTGGTGATACCATTCATATTGGTTGATCAGATACCATAGGCTGTATGCACTCATGCCATTCATCCAATCGGGTAAAGGAAATTGTTTGCAGGCCAGGTCCAGACTGTTGGGAATCACCTCATTGTATCCGAAAACACGGCTGATGGTCATTAATTCAGGATGCATATCGCCCAGCCAGACTACCCGGTCACGTTTGATGCCATCCCATAAAACTCCTGCATGTTCAAGTGGACAGTATAGGCTCCGGTAATCCATATTTTGTTTAAACGTTGGTCGTTGCATTCAAAAGACCCCAGATAGGGAATATCACGGTAGCGCAGGATAGCTGAAATTTCTTTTAAAGAGATAGTAGCGTTGTTTTGCAGCAAGTCGAGACGGACAAAGCGGAAACCGGTATTGCCTATTTCAATCATGCCGTCACGGGGAATTTCCATGATGATATCACGTTTGGCATGATCGTCTGTTGAAAATCCCACTTTCCATTCGGTATTTGAAGTGGTACTGTTGGCTTCTCCAACAGATTCTCCGAAACGTATCCTTACCAAAGAAGGCTCCCTACGGCTGGAACTACCCATGACGAGCTTTAATCCTCCATGCAGTTCACTGCCGAAATCCAGTAATAAGGATGCCTTCTCTGTTTCAGTAGAGGTCATTATGCAACATTTTTTTCTGTTCATCTCCGATTGGCCGTTTCCACGCTCTAACAAATAGTGTTCGTCTTTTATTAGATTATTCTTACATCCTGCGTATTTGGTAACAATACGTTTGGGGGTGATGTAAGCACGGTTCATGATATCTTTGGTCATTCTTTGTGAGGCATCGCTTTGTAGGGTGGGAGGGATACCTGCATATAGAAGTGCGGGTAGCAGAACGAATGCAATTATGCTTTTTCTGATTGTTGGTAATAGTTCCATAGTATCTTTGATTTTTGATTTGTGCAAATATAGACGAAGAAGGTATCTTACCTATGGAATTTTATTCATTTACATGGAATATTGTTCATATTCTTTCTGTTCTTTTTCCATATACGGATAACAATCTTTATTCATCTTGTTGGATTTGTATTGGATTTTAGTTATTGTTTTTTTGGGGGGCTGACAGATAGATTCTTTATATGAAAAGAAATGAGTGAATGAACTGTACAGAACTTGTTGATATCACTTTTCTTTTATAATCCATATTCCTTCAAAAAAAGGAGCCTCACCTCGTAGCTTTCCTTCTTCTGTTTTATATAGTCGTGCGCTCACTATATCGTTGATTTGTATTATATAAATATCTCCTTCTTTTGTGTAGTGGCTTGTCAGAACCAATGGTCCTGGTGCGACAAATCGGCATAGCGTGTCGTTCAGGAAATCTATGTAATCTATTTGTGGATTGCCATCTACAAGTTCATAGCGTATAGTTTTTTGTTGTTTGCATCCCGCTATTAACAAGAATAGTGTAGTGAAGCATATAAACCGACCGATTTTTTTCATTATAAAATAAGTATTTATGGTGTGGAAAATAGGGGAGTACTGAATCCGGCACTCCCCTTATTAATTATTGACTGCAAAAATCTAGTCTGTTAATAGCCTGGATTCTGCATTGCGGCTTTTTCTTCATCACTTAAATTCGTACCGTCTTCATGTTGAAGTTGGTCTAAGAATGTTTGTGGAATAGGACGAAGCAAATGTTTGTCTGCTATATTGGCAGCTGCTTCCGGATTGAATAATTTAGCACGTTGAACCAAAGTCTTGGTACGGCTTAATTCTTCCCAGCGGTTCCATTCACCTAGGCATTCGCGGTACGTTCGTTTAAAATGAAATTGATCAAACGGTCTTTGTCCCCATTTACGCCCATAGCTGATAGAATAGCTTCATCCTCGGCCGGTAATGATGAATAACTTGAAATTTGCAGACTGGAAGCATCTGTAGTGCGTTCTATACCAGTTGAAAGATAGTAAGTGTTCTTTTGAAGGAAAGAAGCCTTGAATGCCTCTGTGTTATTGATTTTGGTACCATTGGCATCTTTGCATTTACCTAAAGTGCTTAGTGCGGTTGAATTATCTTCGTCACCACCTGCGCTTTTCAAGAAAGCCATAGAACCATCGGTGTAGTATTCGCGATCTTCACCATTTTTCCATTCGGCACGTGCACGGAGCTGGTTGATGGTAGAGATAGCATCCTGGAAGTTACCGGAACGTACTTGAGCTTCCGCTTTTATCAGATAAGTTTCGCCTGTACGGGCCATAATGACATCACGATGTGCGTCCCCTTTTTCTGCTGTACGCGAGCCGTCATCAGTTTTATTGATACCACAGAAGACATTGGACTGTGCTGGATTTCCGCTAACACCATAGGTGTTCAATACATATTGACCACCGGCATATACAGGGAACACATTCGGCACCCATTTATTTGTTTCGGGGTTTACAAAGGAGTGGGCTATACCACCACGACCTACTGTTCCATAATCGGAGTTTGTGGCGTCTTTAAAACGGTTGTCACTTTTTTTATTAAGAATAAAGATGATGCCTTGGTCGCCTAGTGTTGGAACCTGATCGGCTGTAATACCGTTTGTAGCCACTACATCATCTGCTTTCGATGCAATATTATTCAATCCGTAGACAGTTTTGAATGTTTTCCACATACGTGAGTCATTCACATTGTCAAAGATAGCATAAGCGTATTCTGTAGGGCGGCAACGTTGGAAGTCCATACCACCAATATATTGGCCACGTTGTGTCCAACCACCGGAGAAGTTGGAGAATTGTGGGTTGAAGTAACTATAAGTACGGTTTCCGAAACGTCCGGTTGCCGAAGAAGTGTGTTGGCATGACATTAATATTTCATTAGACTCCTCGGCTTTGCAGTCTATACCGGTCCATTTGGCGTAAAGGTTATTATAATCACTTTCTAACGGACATTTTGAGATGACTTCATCGCATAACGTAATCGCTTTTTTCAAATCAGCATCAGCAGGATAACTTGAGTTCCAGTCGCTGCAACGTTCAGACTGACGGTACAGCAAAGCTTTTGCCAGGAAGTGTGCTGCTGTGTATTTAGTCCATGTACCTGTACCACGCCATCTGTCTGTAGGCAGTTTGTCGTAAGCGTTCTGCAAGTCATCAATCACTTGGTTTAATGTTTCTTCTGCAGAAGCGCGAGTAAAGGTTCTGACCACACCTTCAGTAACTTGGGTTTGCAGAACCACACCACCATATTGTGCGAAAAGACGATAGTAGTTATATCCACGTAGGAAATAAGCTTCACCCAAGCATTTTTCACGGACTTCCGCATCAGTAACATAGTCAGCTGATGCGATAACTTGATTGGCAGAAGCGATGCCGTAATACATCTGATCCCAAAGAGCTGATATACCCGGACAGTTATTGTTGGCCGCTCCGTTTGCTTTTGTACAGTCCAATGGGTTCAGACGGCTGTCATAAGTGTTCCATGGTTCTGCCGTCAGGTCAGAGCCGTTTGTGAATTCATCAGTGCCGTAAAGGGTAATACCATACGCCCATTCATAACCGAAATGCCAACGGATGTTACCGTACAGTGCGGTAGCCAGATCTTGAATGCCCTGTGACGTTTTGAAATAATCAGTGGTATAGGATGACTTGTTTTTTCATCTAGGAAACTATCGCTACAAGAACTGAAACCGGCAGTCATTGCGACAGACAGGGCAGCTGTGAATAATGTATATTTTAAATTTTTCATTTTAAAAACAGTTTAATGTGTTATTATCAAATTAGAAACCAACTTGTAAACCGAAAGTAAAGCCTCTATTGTAATAAGTAGTGCCTAAGTCCAGATCCATAAAATCTACTGAAGAATAGAGGTTGCCTATATTCTTAGCTTGTGCATATAATTTAAGAGAACTGATTCCGATGTTCTTTAATGCTTTGGAATTGAAGTTATAACCTAAAGAAATGTTACGGATCTTGATGAATGAGGCATCTTTAAAGCCTAGCAGACTTGAATAAGCATCACCACCTGCTGTACTGTAAATCGGTTTTTGATAATCAGCACCAGTGTTGTCCGGAGTCCAATAGCTTATTTCACGTTGGTTGTACATACCGTATTGGCCTTCACCACCCGTATCAACCATATAACCAAATCGTCCGTTTAGCTCGATACCTAGTTCAAGACCTTTATAGTTGAATGTATTGCTCCATCCCAGTACCCATTTAGGATTTTTGTTGCCAAGAATAATACGGTCATTACTGTCTATAATATAGTTACCATCCTGATCAACTGGTTTAACCATACCTGCTTCAAATTTATGTCCGTTGGCATTGAATTTAGCCATTTCTGCCGCATCACTTTCCTGCCACAGACCATCGCTGGCAGTACCATAGAAAACATTGATTGACTCACCAATGAACCAGGCATTGGAAATGTCATCCTGCTTGCCGTTGGCAAGTTCTACGATTTCATCTTTTTGATAGGCTGCATTGATAGTGGAACTCCATTCAAAGTCTTTGGTTTGTATGGGAACCAAGTTCAGAGATAAGTCAACACCGAAGTTTTTTGTTTTACCTACATTGGCATAAGTAGAATTAAAGCCGGTTAAGGTTGGAATAGTCATGCTTAATAATAAGTCATTGGTGTTAGAGTGATAAATATCCATTGAACCGCTGATACGTCCATTCAAGAAACTGAAATCTACACCATAGTTATATTGTGTTGTCTTTTCCCAACCTAAATCTTTATTTGCCATTTTTACTTGAGAAGAAGTGTAATAAGGTTCATTTGTAGCATAAGCAGGTGTTAGAGTAGAGCCAAAAGGTACATAGAATGACTGGATATTACCTAATGTAGAATATGCACTTACAGCTGAGTTACCTGTTGTTCCCAAACCGAAACGAAGCTTTAACTGGTTTATCCAAGAAATATCTTTCATGAAGTCTTCTTGGTCAATGCGCCAGCCCAAGGCGGCAGAAGGGAAGAAACTCCATTTGTGTCCGTCTGCTAATACAGAAGAACCGTCATAACGTCCGGATACAGTCAATAAATAACGGTCGTTGTATGCGTAGTTTATACGTGCCATGTATGATGCCAGCTGATTTTCAGACATACCGGTACTCATACCAGCACCATAAGTTGCTGCATCTGTAATGTCTACACTGCCCATGTTGTACCATTCAAAATTCTCATTAGGAATGGCGTTAGCACTTTCGGAACCACTTTCTTTATTATATTTGGAAGCTGATTGCAATAAGGTTACGCCTAAGTTATGTTTGCCGAATGTCTTGTTATAGTTGATCTGATTATCCAGTGTCCATGACAAGTAACGATCTGTTGCATATTTAGCATAGTTTTTTGAGCCCATTTTCACGGCAGAGTCTTTGCTGATAAAAATACCTTGACGATAGTGGCGGAAATCAGGACCGAAAGAGATTTTATAGCTTAGTCCCTCTAGTGGTGCCCATATTTTTCCAAAATCAAATTGTCCGTAAAAGCTGCCTAGTGCACGGAAAGTTTGGCGGTTATCGGTTGACTTATTCCATTCGTCAATCACAGTATAGACATTGGTGGTGGAGCCACAGGGGTTGGTAATGATATTGCCTTCTTCATCATAAGGAACACCAAAGCGTGGAATAGCTTTTGCCGCGCTATATATATCAACAGGGCCCGAGCCTGAAGATTGTCCGGTACGGGAATAACCATAGTCTTGAACCGCCCACGAACCGTTGATAGATCCGCCCATTTTAAACCAAGGTTTTACTTGTAAATCGACAGACATTGAGAAATTATAACGTTCATATTCCTGTCCTTTCTGAGTACCTTGATTATTTAGATAACCAATAGAGAAGAAAGCTTGTGCAGTTTCGTTACCGCCACTACCACTGATGGTATGTTCATGTGTGATACCTGTTTGGGTCACTATGTCTGCCCAGTCGGTATCTGTTACTCTACTTCCATCCCAAGTACCGTTATTCCAACCTTTATTTACATTTGCCAAAGCAGTGGGATCGCCTGATGCCGCAAAATAAATTTGGTCTTTGTCATAGTTAGGTTGGTCACCGCGAGGGTTGTTTACCGGATCTGAGTTATAATAAGCCCAGCGGCGCCAGGTAATATAATCGCTTGCACTCATGGCAGGTGATTTGTCTTTCAGGGTTTCTAGTGTGACAGAACCTGAGTAGTTTAAAGCGAGTCTGCCTGCTTTACCGCGTTTGGTGGTTATCAATATGACACCATTGGCACCACGAGAACCGTAAATAGCTGTAGAAGAGGCATCCTTTAAGATATCAATGGATTCTATGTCACGCGGATTGATCGTTTCAATTCCTCCAGCACTCAAGGGAACTCCATCTACTACATACAGAGGGTCTGATGATGCGCTGATAGATCGGTTACCACGAATACGGATTGATCCTACAGTACCCGGACGTTCACTTGAGGTGATATCTACACCGGCAGCTTTGCCTTGTAAGGCTTCAAAAGCATTGTTCACAGGTCTTGTATTCAATTCTTCAGAACCCACACGTGCCATAGCACCAGTCACATCACTTTTTTTCTGAACGCCATAGCCAACCACTACCACTTCATCCAGTGTTTCGGTATCCTCCTCCAAGATTATCTTAACGGTAGATTGTCCTTTCACTTGGATATCTACGGTCTTGTACCCCACGAAACTTACTTGGATCGTTCCATTATCAGGAACATTCTGAAGTGTGAACTTACCATCAAAGTCGGTAATTGTACCATTGGTAGTACCTTTCACCACCACACTGGCACCGATTACAGACTCACCTGTCTTGTCAAGGACAGTACCCGAAACGGTTTTGCTCTGTGCAAAGGCCCCTACAGCCAATACGGATAACAAAGCAACGAAGAACAGCCGCTGGAACTTCTCCAAACGACGTAACAGACTTGAATTCTTTCTGTCTTTCATACTTTAATTATTAAGTTAAACAAAAGTTAACTTGATATATAAAATTGAAAGTATCAAAAAAGCCCATTTCATCGAATTTTATAATATAGATGATACAATAATAGAGAATATAAAGTGCTCTTATTGCTGTTGGAAAAAAAACTCTTTTAGTTAGTATTTATGAAATATTTTACTTTGCTCTCAAATTTATATGGAGTAGTTTATATCCTGACTTGAACTTAAAAAATATCTCCAAAAAGTAAGTGTACTTTATCAGCTGTCTAAGTGCATTTGCTTGATTTATGAACCACACTTACTTTTTAAGGTAATACAATAATAACATTTACATGATATGAAAGACATTTATGCATATATAATAACATTGACTATTTAAGCAATTGATCGAAGATTTCTCTAAAAACTTTATCGGCGTGTTCTTGCATTATTCGTATATAATTAAATATAGGACGATTGTTTTTCATACTATGACCAATACAATATTCTATTTTTTCTATTTCGATACCTATATCATAACCATGTTGTGCAAATGTTTTTCTTGCAGAATAATATGAAACCTTTCTATTTATGCCTGCCAGATCAGTCACCTTCCCTATATGTCTAAAGACCAAACTATATACTTTTTCATAAGATTCATATTTGCCAAAAACTAATTTCCCATTTTCAGAAATATATCGTTCAATAATTGTCTGTGCTTCTGGCTGGATAGTGAAAGCTATTTCATTTTCATTTTTTTTGCTATTACGGGTTTTATGTCTTATATATCTCATACAGTTCCCTTTAGTGAAATCATACTCCATTAGGTCTCTTAGATTAATACCACCTAAATAATAAGTTAACATAAATATATCTCGAGCCATGATATGCACAGACTTGAATAATTTCACATCACGTATTTTTTTTAATTCATCAACGGACAGATCTAGTTCTCTGATATTACTAACTGGCATTTTAAATAAAACAAAAGGATGAACTAAATAAGTTACATAATTCATTTTCCTGGCATAGTTCAATATTACTTTTATTAAAGTGAGGTAAATTCTGATAGAAGTTTCTTTTAATCCTTCAGCCTTCATTACATCAGCGAAACTTTGTATATGTGTCGGACTGAGTTGTACCAAAGGAAAATCACCTTTCATATGTTTAAGGAACTTTGCACAAGCAATATTATATAATTTATGTGATTTTTTACGATCGTCTGCTTCCATCATTGAAAGATATTCTTTCACTACCGTATTAAAGGTTATTCCTTTTTTGTTGTTCCCGAGTTATAACATGTATCAATTCAGTGCATGAAATATTCGACTGATAATGAATAGACGAAAGAATCTCTTCGTATTCATTAATCAACTTGCGCAAACAAGCATTTATATTAGCTGCATTTTCATGTTTTACTACTCGTCCATTTTTCATTTGATTTGCAGAATCCAAAATGAATTGGGTTGAAATATATCTCGTTTGTGAACGATGAGCCACTGCGATCCTGACTCTATGTCTACCGTTAGATAATTTTTTAGCAGGTACAATTACTATTGAAAGATTAGCCATATTCAAATTTTAGTTTATACGTTTTACAATACAATATTAAAGTAACAATCAGAAATAAAAGCACTCTTGTATAACAAAAATGCTCTTGAAACTATCCATTTTGAGATTGTTCACAGAAGTTTGTACTATTTTTCAGTTGAAAAGACGGAAAATTCCATGCTTTTGTACAATCCTACATTGGCTTTTTTAATATTCGCGCATATATTTGCAACACTTTTTCACAGGTAGGAGACCTATTTCTCCTGAGAGAATAGAAAACTAACTTTTGTTTAACTTAATAATTAAAGTATGAAAGACAGAAAGAATTCAAGTCTGTTGAGTTGTCTGGAGAAGTTCCAGCGGCTTTTCTTCGTTGCTTTGTTATCCGTATTGGCTGTAGGGGCCTTTGCACAGAGCAAAACCGTTTCGGGTACTGTCCTTGATAAGACAGGTGAGTCTGTAATCGGTGCCAGTGTGGTGGTGAAAGGTACTACCAATGGTACTATTACTGACTTTGATGGTAAGTTCACATTGACCAATGTTCCGGAAAGTGGAACTATTGAAATTAGTTTTGTGGGGTACAAGACAGTAAATGTTGCGGTGAAAGGACAATCTACCATTAAAGTAATTTTGGAGGAAGATACAGAAACATTAGAGGAAGTGGTAGTGGTTGGTTATGGTGTTCAGAAAAAAGTGATGTGACTGGTGCTTTGACCCAAGTAAGTTCCAAAACGATTCGTGAGCGTCCCGTTCAGAATGCTTTACAGGCTATGCAAGGAAAAGCTGCTGGTGTACAAATCACTTCAAATAATCGTCCGGGTGAGTTGGGGGATGTTCGTATTCGTGGTAGTCGTTCTTTGAATGCAAGTAATGATCCTCTTTATGTGATTGATGGTATTCCTATGTCTGTTGGCTCTATGGCAGATGTCAATCCTAATGATATTGAGTCCATGGAAATTTTAAAAGATGCTTCTGCTACTGCTATTTATGGTTCGCGTGGTGCTAATGGAGTTATTCTTATCACAACTAAAAAAGGTAAAACAGGCAAGGTGACTATTAATTATGATGGTACAGTATCTTTTTCTAAGATTCATTCAATGACAGATTGGATGAATTCTGGTGAATTGATAGACTGGAACCGTCAGGCCAATGTCAATGCGGGAGCTTATACTGGTAAGTATGGTAATGCTCCAGATCCTGATATTGATGGTGATGCTTATTTTGGGGGTGTTTCTCAGTATCCTTATCTACGTCCTGTTTTTAATGCTGCTTTTCAATTTAATGCTGATGGAACTCCTGTATTACGTGATGCAACACAATATGAAAAAGAAGTATTAGGATATGCTGATAGAGTTCCTGTTTATAATTCGGCTAATATTCCTACTACTCCTTGGACTGATTATGTAACACGTACTTCATTGACACATAATCATCAGATTTCATTATCGGCTGGTACGGAAAAATCAAAGTTATATATGTCTTTGGCATATTTGGATCAGGAATCTCCGATGAAAGATCAGGATTATAAACGTTATACAGTTAATATGAATGGTGAGATTCAGGCTACAGAGTTTTTGAAGGTGGGGATGGGTATCAATGCTAGTCATTCTATCAAAAATTATGGTATTGTCAGCAACTTTTCGAATACAACAGCTAAAGATTCTTATGGTTTGGCTACCAGTTTGATGCCATATGCTCCAGCTTTTGATGAAAATGGAAAAATATTAAGTCCGGATGATGGTCCGTCACGACATAATGTGTTGCTTAATATTGATGAAGCTTTGAATGAAACCCGTTATTATGGTTTTATGCTCAGCTCGTTTGCAGAGTTGGATTTTGGTAAGATTTGGACTCCATTAGAGGGGGTAACATGGCGTACTAATTTCGGAACGCAATATCGTAATTCTCGTGAGGGAAGTTATTATGGAGATAAATTTACTAATCCTTTGGGATATGCTTCTACCGAACCGAATGTAGCTTATAACAATCATAACCAAAAACTTGCATGGACATTGGAAAACATGATTTTTTATAACAAAACATTCAATAAAATTCATACTGTTGGTTTGACGTTGATGCAGTCGGCTGAATATTATCGTACGGAAGGTTTGGATGCACGTGCTTATGAATCTAAATTCCCTACAGCTTTGTGGTATAGTATTGGTGATTCTAATAAAGCTAAATTGGGTGCTGGGTCATCCTTTAACGAGCAACAGCGTGCTTCTTATATGGCCCGTTTAAACTATAATTTGATGGATCGATATTTGTTAACTGTTACTGGGCGTTGGATGGTGCTTCTATGCTGGCAGCAGGAAACAAATGGGATTTTTTCCCATCAGCAGCTTTGGCATGGAAAATGAATGAAGAGAATTTTATGAAAAATATTGGTTGGTTGAATTCTTTGAAATTACGTGTGGGCTATGGTGTAACAGGTAATGCTTCTATTAACTCTTATCAGACTGCAGGATCTATGGTATCCCAATGGGCCAATAAACCTTTTGGACAGGTGGAATCACGACTAATACGACTGGTGCTAAAGCCTCGGTATTGCCTAATCGTAATTTAGGTTGGGAAAAGACAGCTTCTACCAACTTTGGTGTTGATTTTGGTTTCTTGAATAATCGTATTACTGGTAGTGTGGAATATTATATAGCTAATACATCAGATTTGTTGTTGAATCGTTCTATTCCTCTGATGACTGGTTATACTCAAATTTTGACAAATGTTGGTAAGACACAGAACAAAGGACTTGAGATAACTTTGTCAACGACTAATATTCAGACGGAAGATTTTACTTGGAAAACTGACTTTACTTTTTCTACTAATAGATCCAAAATCGTAGAATTGGCTGATGGTAAGGTGGACGATCCTACCAATGGTTGGTTTATTGGCAAACCTATGGATGAGATTTGGACATATAAGTACGATCGTTTGTGGCAGGATACTCCTGAGGACAGAAGAATGTTGGCTATTTATAAAGCAAAAGGAAATGGTATTACTATGTTCCCTGGTATGGCTAAATTAGTAGACCAGGAATTTATAGAGGTTCCGGAAGGTACGGAAGGATCAAAAACAGTGACATTGGAAGATGGATCAAAAGTGACTTATATGGATAATGGTTTTGGCAAGTTTGACAAGGATGATTATCATTTCCAAGGTTCGTTTACTCCGAAGTGGGAAGGAGGTTTTACTACTACATTCATTTACAAGAATTGGCAGTTGAATGCTTTCTTTTACGGACGTTTGGTAATATGTATTATGGATTGATGCAAACTTATGGACGTCGGGTAGAAAATGATACATGGAGTCCTGAAAATACAGATGCTAAATTTCCACAGCCACGTGCTGGAGGAGAATCATTTACCGATTATAAAGAATATATGAATTATACCAAAGGAAATATGGTGGCTGTTCGTAATATTGCATTATCTTATACTTTCCCGGAAAAATGGCTGGGTAAAATTGGTGCCAATAGTTGTCAGATCTATGGTCAAGTATTGAATCCGTTTATTTGGGGTGGTGATTTAGTAAAAGCTGGAATTAATCCTGACGATACAACTGGTTGGGGAGCTGAAGGTGGACGCAGTAACGGTACATATAAATATATTGGCGGCCAAACTAATAATACAGTATTGACCCGTAGTTTTGTAATTGGTCTGAGACTTGGATTTTAATTATTAAAAATAGAGATGTAAATTATGAAAAAGTATATATTGTGTTCTGTAATTGCATTAGGAAGTCTTTCTTGTACTGACAGTTTTTAGAAGAAAAATGGTTTCTACCATTACGCAGGATTATTTTGAAACAGAGCAAGGATTGGAACAATTGATTGTAGGGACTTACGATGCTTTGCGTGTGACTAAACAGTATGAACAAGGTCCTTCCACTTTTATGTCTGGTGTGGATAACTTTACAAATAAGACTCCTAATCGTGGCATGTATTCGCCTAGTGAGTGGAATGCTACTGGGCGGTTTGCTAATTGGGCAAATTCTCTGTGTGGGGAGAATTCTAAATCACTGTTGGGATTTATCCGATTATTAATAATTGTAACCGTGCATATTGTCTATTCGTGAAGGAAAGGCATTGGGTAAGTTTGCTACTGATGCGGAGTATGCAGCGAGGTCTTTAAGCGAGGCTTTATTTAATCGCGCTTATTCTGTTTATATTATGAGTACAATGTATGGTGCTATTTATGTACCCCAAGGATATACAACAGAACTCCCTTCCAATTATAACTATATGCGTCAAAGTGTTCCTGGTATTTATAGTATGTTGATAGGTGATCTACGTTATACTTATGATCATTTGCCTGATGTTAGCGAACAGAATCTGAGTGCTGATTTTGGACGGGCCACTAAGGGAGCCGCTGCTCATTTTTGGCAAAGTTATATTTACAGCGTGCGCAGGCTGAAAAAATTTGGAACAGCAGAGTATGGGGTAGATGTAAATGGTAATGTTGATACTAGCAATCCGAAGTCATATCTTGGTATGTTATATAAAGGTAAGGGAACTGCTGATTTGGATTCATGTATTTATTATGCTTCTGCAGTTATTGATAATGGTTATTATGAATTGGAGTCAGATTTTGGCAAGTTGTTCAGTCATCCTTTGAATGATTATTCTAATGAAAATAGCCGTGAATTAATTCTTTCATGTGTATATGGTCCTGTAGGTAGTGCTGATAATGGCCGTTTTGGTAATCGTTTGCCTTACTTTTTTGGTGGGGATTATGCTAACGCATCTTGGGGAATTCCTGAATTCTGCTGGGAATATCCCACAAAATCAGCATCACGTGTAGGCTATACAAATGATTTTGGTTTTGATCTTTATGTAAATAAGCAAGCCGATTCACGTTATCAAAAGTCTTTCCATGTGGAATATGTGACGGCACTACGTGGTGGAGATTCTAATTCCAGTCCGGCTGCTAATAAAGATTATTATGCTTATAATAATAGCAGCAATGCTACTTATGAATGGACGGCAGAGATGGCTGACTATTTTAATGAGCATATTCTTCCTGGTTATAATCGTGCTTCGTGGAGAGGTCGTCAAGCCGTAGCTGGAGAACATAAAATGGGTACTGGTGATTTGGCTTTCGCTTATGTGGAAAATACGAAAGAAACAGCAATTGATATAAAAGAAGCATTGGCTCAGCCTTTTGTCCTGATTGCCCGTTGGATTAAAGATGGCAGTAAATATTACTATCGTGTTCCATATCAAGCTAGTGGCAAAAGTTATACTTATAATGATAAGAGTTATGGTGGCTTAGATAAATTTGGTTCTACTGTTTGTCCTGCTACTGTGAAATATGATGAACCTAATCGCAGTAACTATACTCATTATGAGTCTGGACGTGATGTACCTTTATTCCGTTTGGCTGAAACTTATTTGCTTCGTGCTGAAGCTTATGGACGTAAGGGGAATTATAATGCGGCTATAGATGATATAAATAAAGTACGTGCCCGTGCAGCGTTCAAGGCTGGTGAAACTCGTGCAGAAGTTCTTGCACGTTTGCAGCCTGGATATGAAAAACTGACACAGGCAGAACAGCAATGGCCGTATGAAGTGGAGAAAGATATGACATCCACGATGTTGGTTGATGAATCTTATTGGGATGGTGGTTCGGCAAATTCCAAAGCCGAAATGTATCCGGAAACAGCTACTACGACTGAAGACCGTTTTGTGAATTTCATTTTAAATGAATTGGCACGTGAGTTGAATCAAGAGATGGTTTATTATGAGAATTTGCATCATTCAGGGTGGCAAGCTGATCGTATAATCTATCATGATCAATTAGCTTCACCTAACAAGGGTTGTGGGATAATTCCGATAATTTGATTAATGGTATTGGGCAGACAGGTAATGGTATGGGAATGTTTGAACCGTATTTTACTTTTAAGCCTTTTGCCCAGACTATGCTTGACTTGCTTACAGATGAAAATGGTGTGTTGTTAGATGAAGCTGCTAAGAAAGCTTACCAGAATTATGGTTATTGAGATGCCGCTGTAGGTGTTTAATATTTATAGTAAAAGTGGAAAGAGTTATTATTACTTTTTCCACTTTTTTTATGGGAGCAGTATATCAGTGAAAAATCTAGGATATATAGAGAATAGTTGGTTTAAAGTGAACAATTAACCATATAAATGGATAAAATTCTATTTGATATAATTTCTCTCATGCATAAATTTGTCGTATCAGATAAAAATGACATGCTATGAGAAAGACATTTTTAGCTATTACATTATTTTTAGCTTTTAGTAAAGCCGCATTGGCTCAGTTTGGAAACTGCACTGCATCGGAAATGCGGACTTATGTAGATAGTGCGACCGGCAATACTATCACTATGTTGACCGACACGATGAAGAATGACCGTTTTCTTTATCAGACTGATCCCATGTGGACGGCTGATGGCAAATACTTATTGTTCAGGTCTTCCAGCCGTGGAAATGACAAAGAGGTGGAAAGTACGCTTCCTAACGGAGAAAAACGTAAATGGACTCCTACACAGATTTACTTTATTGAAATGGCCACCGGTAAGATTATTCAAGCTACGGAAGGACCGAACTTGGGCAGTGCTTTTTTGGCTAATAAAACGAATCGTATGTTTGTCAGCCGGAAAGAAAAAGAAAACAGGAACATGTATGTAATGGACTTGAATAAATTCTTTGCCGATGTAAAACAAGGAAAAGTAGGTAAACCATCCGCTTATGAAACTTTCATAGGAACTTTCCCCACTGAGATGGGACGTCCGGGAGGATATGCTGTGGATTGTAATGATGATTATGCCTACATAACTGTTGAGCGTGAGGGTACGGAAGAGGAAAAGGAACGTATGATGAAAAACGCTTTCCTGCCTGAAAGTAACCAGCCGGTAAAGATAAAGCCAACTCTTTGCGGAATTCGTAAAATGAATCTCAGTACGGGAGAAGTAACTAAGGTTATTGATACGGAGTTTAAAACAGGACATATACAAGCCAGCCGTTTTACTCCGGGTGAAATCGTTTTTTGTAACGAAACCGGTGGCGATGCCCATCAGCGTATGTGGTTTTGCACGGCAGATGGAACAGTCTTTAAACCTTTATATAAAGAAACTCCGCTAGATTGGGTGACTCATGAAACTTTGCAACCAAAGATTTTGTATATTTCAATATCTTAGGATTTCAGCCGCGTCTTCGCAAACAGGCAAGTGGTATTGTGCGTATCAATTTGCGTACGGATGATGTAGAGTTGATAGGGCAGGTGGAATTAGAAAAAGACCGCCAAGCGATTGACGGCCAATTGGTAGGAAGAGGTTTCTGGCATTGTAATGCCAGCCGTGATAATAAATGGCTGCCGGAGATACTTTTGGAGGAAATGTATGGTTGGTTAATGTACAGACCGGGGAGCGTCATTGGTTGGCGTCGGATACCAAGATGAAACCGGATCATGCACATCCCAGCTTTAGTCCGGATGGTACGAAAGTTCTTTTCCAATCCGGACATTTTACAAATGGAAAAAGATTGAATTTAATGATGGTGGATATTTCATCCTTTAAATAAAGTAAGGTTGGATATGAAAAATACACGTAAGATATTATTTTCCGCAGCTTTGTTGTCTTCAGGGCTTACGATGGCCCAGACTACAACGGCAGAGAAATCGCCCAATGTTATTTATATTATGGCGGATGATTTGGGAATAGGTGATTTGGGATGCTATGGTCAGCGTCAGATTAAGACACCGAATATTGATGGGATAGCTCAGAACGGGATGAAGTTTATGCAGCATTATTCCGGTTCTACGGTCAGTGCTCCGTCCCGTTGTGCTCTGATTACAGGAAAGCATATGGGACATGCCGCAATCAGAGGAAATGCAAAAGTAGCAGGTTCGGATGGATTGTTATATGAAACTCCGCTTCCTGCCGGTGAAGTTACCGTAGCCGATATTTTTAAAACAAAGAATTATGTTACCGGATGTGTAGGCAAATGGGGAATGGGAGGACCGGGTACGGAAGGTATGCCCGGCAAACATGGTTTTGATTATTTCTACGGTTATCTGGGGCAACGTTTTGCTCATAGTTATTACCCTGAGTTTTTGCATGAGAATGAGCAGAAGATTATGCTGGATGGGAAATATTATTCGCATGACTTGATGTTGGAAAAGGCTTTGAATTTTATTGATGAAAATGCGCAGAAACCTTTCTTCCTTTATTTTTCACCGACCATACCCCATGCGGATCTTGATATAATGGGGGAAGCGATGACGGAGTATGAGGGGGAACTTTGTGAAACTCCTTTTGGAGGAAGCAGAGACGGTTATAAATCGCAGCAAACTCCGCGTGCGGCGTATGCGGCGATGGTTACTTATTTGGATAAAAGTGTGGGTTTGATTATTAAAGAGTTGAAAGAGAAAGGTTTGTATGATCATACGATCATTGTTTTTACTTCCGATAATGGAGTCCATTCGGAGGGAGGGCACGATCCATCTTATTTTGACAGTAATGGTCCGTTCAGAGGCCAGAAAAGAGATTTATATGAAGGAGGTATCCGTACTCCGTTCGTCATTCAATGGCCGGGAGTTATTCCACAAGGGGTAGTTACCAATCATATTTCTGCATTTTGGGATTTTTTGCCTACTATAGGTGAATTGGTGCAGGCGGATATTCCTCAAAATATTGATGGTATATCTTATTTGCCTACTCTTACGGGAAAAGGTACTCAGAAGGAGCATGATTGTATTTATTATGAGTTCTTTGAATTTGGAGGAAAGCAATCTATTATGACACCTGATGGTTGGAAGTTGGTGAGACTGGAAGTTAGTGATTCGTCTAAAACTTATGAAGAATTGTATAACATTTATACAGATCCGGCAGAAACTACTAATGTGATAAAGCAATATCCTGATGTGGCAAGGAAATTAAAGAATATGATAGGTGGTCAACGTGTTGAAAATGCCCGTTTCCATTTTTAAACAAGTAAGATTTATGAAGCAATCCTTATTTTTAAAGAAATGCAGTAAGTTCTGTTATGTACTTTTTGCAGTTTGTGGCTGTTTGGCTTGTACACAGAATCAGAAGATTGAATGGCCGCAAGTGACTAACGAGACCAAGCCTTGGACGCGATGGTGGTGGGAAGGCAATGCGGTCAGGACTACTGACTTGGATACGGTTATGCGTAAGTACCAGGAGGCAAATCTGGGTGGATTGGAGATCACTCCTATTTATGGAATACATGGTTATGAGGATCGCTTTAAAGATTTTCTTTCTCCGGAATGGGTTGATTTGTTTCTGTATACTTTGCAGGAAGCGAAGCAGTTGGGGTTAGGAATTGATTTGGCTAATGCTTCGGGATGGCCGTTTGGAGGACCTTGGGTCACTCCCGAAGATGCGTGCAAGACGGTGGCTTATAAAACTTATCAATTGAAAGAAGGCGAACAACTAAGTGAACCTGTCCGGTATAAGGAAGAAGGCTTTGTCAGATTGGCAGGGCATACTCCGGTAAAACTGGCGGATTTGAAAGAACCGGTCAGTGCGAATGCTGATTTACAGACATTGGCATTGGATCAGGTACGATATAAAAAGGAACTGCCTTTGATTATAGTGACCGCTAATAGTGATAAAGGTGAATGTCTCGACTTGACTTCAAAAATAAAGCCGGAGGGTACATTGGACTGGACGGCTCCTCAAGGTGACTGGACTATTTGCGCTCTGTTCCAAGGTCATCATGGAAAAATGGTAGAACGTGCAGGACCTGGTGGTGAAGGTGATGTGATAGATCATTTTTCAGCTTCGGCCATTGATCATTATCTCAGTAAATTTGATGAGGCTTTTAAAGGAAAGGATATCAGTTATCTGAGGTATTATTTTAATGACTCTTATGAAGTGGACGATGCAAGAGGCGAGTCGAATTGGACTCCTGCTTTTTTTGACGAATTCCAAAAATATAGGGGATATGACTTGCGTCAGCATTTACCCGCATTGTTAGGTATGGATACACCGGACAAGAATGCAAGGGTGTTGTATGATTATAGACAAACCATAAACGATTTATTGATAAATCATTATTCCATTCGTTGGCAACATTGGGCGGCAAAACAAGGAAAGGGTATAAGGAATCAGGCTCATGGTTCTCCTGCCAATATTCTGGATTTGTATGCAGTGAGTGATGTGCCCGAAATAGAAGGGCGTGATTTGGTCAGTATAAAAGCGGCTCCGTCTGTAGCCCATACGGAAGGAAAGAAACTCTCATCTTCGGAAAGTGCGACTTGGCTGGATGAACATTTCCAATCGAATCTGGGAGATGTAAAGAAAGCACTTGATCTTTTCTTTTTGGGTGGGGTGAATCATATTTTTTATCATGGCACTTGTTTCAGTCCGCAGGAGGCTCCCTGGCCGGGATGGTTATTTTATGCGGCAGTCCATTTTCATCCGAATAATCCGTTTTGGGAGGATTTTAAATATTTGAATCAGTATGTTACTCGCGTGCAGTCATTTTTACAGGATGGCACTCCTGACAATGATGTTCTTTTATACTATAACATAGCCGATGTGATGTCTGAACAAGGGAACAGAAGTCTTCAGCATTTTAGCGGATTGGATCGTAATATGTTGGAATCTTCGGTCAGAGAAAGTGCGGTAACTTTAACAGAGAATGGTTATGCGTGGGATATGATTTCTGACAAGCAACTTCTTAAAACTAATATTGAGAAAGAAATGATTGTAACGCCCGGTGCGCATATAAAACCGTTCTTGTTTCGGCGGCGCAATATATTCCTTATGAAACAATGGAAAAACTGATGGCTTTGGCTGATGAAGGTGCTACCGTTGTGTTTTATAAGGGAATTCCTCAAGATATGGCCGGAATGATTCTTTCGGAAGAGAAACAGGCTCATTTTAAAGAAATGCTGGATGCTTTGGACTTCATGCTGAAGGTGCTGTTAAATGTGCACGGGTAGGTAAGGGGAAGATTTGTTTGTCAGATGATATTAATGCTCTGATGGATGAGGCGAATGTGGGTGCTGAGAAAATGTATCAGGCAGGTCTGCAATGTATCCGAAGAAATAGTGCGACGGGAAAATATTACTTTATAGAAAATAGTAGCGACCGTAAAATAGAGGATTGGATTCCACTTCGTACAGAAGCTCGGAGTGCGGCGATTTTCAATCCAATGACTGGTGCTAGTGGTTTGGCTGCTATGAAACGCAATGACGGGCAAACAGATGTTTATCTGGAATTGAATCCGGGTGAAACTGTCATTGTATCAACTTCCGGTCAGCATTTTACAGGAGATGCCTATGCTTATTATCAAAATGCAGGTGAGCCCAATCCTGTTTCCGGCAGTTGGACTGTTTCTTTTGTTCAAGGAGGTCCTCAACTTCCTGCTTCTATAACGGTTGACAGTTTGGGCTCATGGACTGATTTTGTAGGGGATGAATATAAAGCTTTTTCTGGAACAGCCGTTTATACGACTACTATAAATAAGGTGCCTGTAGCGGATGTGATCAAATTGGATCTTGGCTCTGTAGCGGAAAATGCATCTGTCTATTTGAATGGAGATTATATCGGTACAGTGATTGACTCTCCTTATCAATTGTATATCCCTGCTGAAAAATTCAAAGGACAGGATGAGTTAGTTGTCAGAGTAGCCAACTCTATGGCGAATCGAATTGCTTATATGGATAAGAAGGGAGTGGACTGGAAGATTTTCTATAATGTAAATATGTCTGCAAGAAAAAAGGAAAATGTGAAAAATGGTATCTTTGATGCTTCTGATTGGGAACCAAAATCTTCAGGGCTATTGGGACCTGTAACGTTGACTCCGGCTATGGTGAAGCAATGAATTATATAGTCCTGATGTTGCAACCTATAGAATAAATGTTTCAGGGTATTTGTGTAATATGTTGAGTATTAATGTGATATGTGAATATGCGCAACATGAATACCCTGAAATTCGTTTTGAACGAATTTCTATATAAATGTATCTTATTCTATGGTAGGCAAGAGGACTTTATGCTAGTTTTGCAACAAACAATTTGAGATAGCTATGAGAAACAAAATTCTTTTATTTTTATTGACTTTTATAGGAATAAGTCAGATTGCGGCAGCATCATCTGTCCGTGATAAATACAATTTTAATTCTGAATGGTTACTTTATGTTGGCGATATACCGGAAGCAAAGAGGTACGTTTTCAGGATACGGATTGGAAGAAGTAACATTACCCCGTCCTTTTAATGAAGATGAAGCTTTTCGTTTGAGTATAGAGCAATTGACGGATACTGTGATGTGGTATCGTAAACATTTCCGTCTGCCTGCCGGCAGCAAGAACAAAAAAGTCTTTGTTGAATTTGAGGGGGTCCGTCAAGGAGCTGATTTTTTATATCAATGGCGAATATATCGGCTTGCATGAAATGTGCGATGGCTGTAGGTTTCGATTTGACTCCTTATATTAAATATGGACAAGAGAATGTAATGGCGGTCCGTATTGATAACAATTGGAATTATAAGGAACGTACTACCGGCACCAAATATCAATGGAGTGACCGTAATTTCAACGCCAATTATGGAGGTATACCAAAGAATGTATGGCTTCATGTTACTGATAAACTTTATCAGACACTTCCCTTGTATAGTAATTTAAAAACGACCGGTGTCTATATCTATGCGGAAGATATCCGTGTGAAGTCTCGTAAGGCTGTGGTTCATGCGGAGTCTGAAATAAAAAATGAATATAATCGGGATAAGAAAGTCGCTTATAAGGTTGAAGTGTTTGATCGTGACGGGAAAAGCATAAAAAGTTTTGAGGGTACTCAGACGGTAGTAAAACCGGGTGAAACTGCGACTTTGGAAGCTTCAGCAGAAATAGACGGACTTCATTTCTGGAGTTGGGGATACGGATATTTGTACACAGTAAAAACCAGTTTATGGGTGGATGGCAGAAAAGTAGATGAAGTGGCTACCCGTACCGGTTTCCGTAAAACTCGTTTCGGCAAAGGAATGATTTGGTTGAATGACCGGGTGATTCAGATGAAAGGTTTTGCACAGCGTACCAGTAATGAATGGCCGGGAGTCGGTATGAGTGTTCCTGCATGGCTGAGTGATTATAGCAACGGTCTGATGGTGGAAGATAATGCCAACTTGGTTCGTTGGATGCATATCACCCCTTGGAAGCAGGATATTGAATCGTGTGACCGTGTCGGATTGATTCAGGCGATGCAGGCCGGTGATGCGGAAAAGGACCGTGAAGGCCGTCAATGGGAACAACGTACAGAATTGATGCGTGATGCCATTATTTACAACCGTAATAATCCGAGTATTTTATTCTATGAATGTGGAAACGAATCAATCAGTCGTGAACACATGATAGAAATGAAAGCGATTCGTGATAAGCCTTAATTCCGCAACATAATTGATAATTATTTTTATAAGTTCCTGAGCAACATTTTGTTGCCCAGGTTTTGCCATGTCAGCGTTTTCACTTACCTTAGTGTTGCGAATCCAAAGACAAAGAAAACCG
>ENA-OQHP01000119-OQHP01000119.1-human-gut-metagenome-genome-assembly--contig:-NODE-119-length-25246-cov-1.701541_pt1 | contig 25246 bp, 22 predicted proteins | sample MGYA00242563_ERZ504717 | MGnify/ENA primary metagenome ERZ504717 (study PRJEB26092, sample SAMD00036212) | human gut metagenome | host: Homo sapiens | study: EMG produced TPA metagenomics assembly of... | reverse complement strand
TTACGTCCGAGATGATGAAATAATCCAATGTCCCTTCAGGAAGAAGGAGACGGTAGCCGTTGTTGTCCATAAGATTTCTGAGTTAGTTTTATGCAAAGATAGGATTTTTACAAATATTACCCCTCAGGTTTTTACATTGACCCATGTAAACCAGTAAACCGTATGACTGAAACAATCAAAGTGCTGTGTTACAAATCAAAAACACTTAGTAATGGTGAACATCCTCTCATGTTATGTGTCTGTAAAGACGGAAAACGGAAGTACCAAAGTCTTGGCGTATCCATAAAAGCAGAGCAATGGGATTTCAAGGCAAACCAGCCAAAAGCCAAATGTCCAAATCGTGAAAGAATAACCATTCTCATAAACGAAAAAATCACAGAAATACAAAAGGTAGCTTTAGACAAGAGAATAGCAGGGAAAAACTTTACAGCTACAACGCTTATTGAAGCCACCAATACCAATACCAACAATAAGACAGTAGGTGAATATTACCTCACTTACATCCAAAACTTGCTAAAAGAAAAAAGAAGCAGATATGCAAGCATGTTTAAGGTATTCCTATCTTCTTCTTTTATCTAAATTCAACAAACACCTTGATATTTCTTTTTTCAGATATAGATGTGACATGGCTAAAAAAGTATGAAATATGGATGAGAGAACAAAAGCTCTCAATAAACACTATAAGCACAAGAATTAGGCACTTGCGAGCAGTCTTTAACCTCGCAATAGCTGAACACGCCATAAAAAGTGACTGTTACCCATTCCATACATATAAAGTCTCCAAACTCAATAAACAAACAGCTAAAAGAGCAATAAGCAAGAAAGAAGTATTAAAGGTAATGAAATATCAAGGGAATACTCCTATGGAATGTCTTGCGATTGACGTATTTACATTCTCCTATCTAACGCAGGTATCAACTTCATAGACATAGCCAAATTGCAATATTCCAATATAATAGGAAATCAACTTATATATAACAGAGAGAAAACTAAAAGGCTGATAAAGGTACCACTCCAGCAACAATCAATAAAAATCATAGCCAAATACAGGAATGATAAGTCACCATATCTGTTTCCTATCCTTTCACCTTTCCATAAAACAGATATACAGATAGACAACAGACTACATAAGGTATTAGCGAAAATAAACAGGCATCTCAAAGAAATAGGTAAAAGTCTAAAACTGCAAATACCGTTAACCACATACGTTGCCCGCCATTCTTACGCCACTGTTTTAAAGCGTGCGAGGGTTTCAACATCGGTTATTTGTGAAACTTTGGGACATAGTTCAGAACGGATAACTCAAATTTATTTGGACAGCTTCGATAATGAACAGATAGATGCCGCCATGCAAAACCTGCTGTAAAAGTAAAATGCCGCCTTGTCTCTTTATGATAAGGTGGCGTTTTCCTATCTTTACAGGCAAAATCAACGACATGGAATATCAGATAATACCTATCGAAAGCATAAAGCGCATTGAAATATGGCTAAAGGATGAAATAGGTTTCAGCCGTTCAATGCTGCATAACGAACTGGATTACATTTCAGATGTGTATCTCCTGCCAAAGCAATTCGCAGAGGTGCAGGACCTGTATCTGTCAATAAGGAAAGAGGAACAGAATATACCGTATCCCAACAGGGGAACAGACGAAGAAAGATACGAATTCAGCATGACCGTTGGAAAGAACCTCATACTTGAAAGCGGCAGCTATCAGGCTGAATACATTGAGACGCTGTGGAATACCTACAATACAAATGAGGATGAAACCTGCATACAGCAAGACCAGGACATATTCTACGGCATTCTCCTTATTGTCTGCATTTACCATAAATACAAACAGACATGCGGTTATTTCGATTTCAGGGATTACATTGCAGACCCTGTGCAGGTGCAGTATACCTATTCCGTCCGTCCCGATATGCTGCGTCTTTACAAGATATTCCACGAAAAGAAAAAGACGAAACACGATACCGTTACAATCGAATACAACAAACAAGAAGATAAAACTTGCCAATGACGACAAACTGGTTTCTTCAAATGATAACTCCCTATCTTGAAGTATTTGGGAGTTGCCTCTTGGAAGAAGCGGAGACAGAACTTGAAAAGAATTATCCCAGCATCGGCAAGAGAGGCAGAAAGCGAGAGAATGCGATACTTGACACAGTAACTTTAAGTGAATTAGTCAAGACTTAATCTGACTGTTACGTGTAAAAAGAATAATTTTGTAACAGAAAACAGATTGAGTTATGACAACATCAGAAAAGGTCATCAAGAACAAACTGGGATTGCTTGAACTCTCCCAACAGTTAGGAAACGTATCACGTGCATGTAAGATTATGGGCTATAGCGTGACAGTTTTATCGTTTTAAAGAGTTATATGAACAAGGAGGTGAAATAGCCTTACAGGAGATTTCTCTCCGTAAGCCTGTCATAAAGAACCGCGTGGAAGAACACATCGAGCAGGCAGTCGTACAGATGGCGATAGACAATCCTGCATTGGGACAAGTCCGTGTATCCAACGAACTGCGTAAGAAAGGTATTCTTATTTCGCCGGGCGGAGTGCGTTCCATTTGGCTACGACATGATATGGAGACCTTCCAGAAACGTCTGAAAGCATTGTCTGCCAAAGTGGAACAAGAGGGTATTATCCTTGATGAGAACCAAGTGGCAGCACTGGAGAAAGCAAAAGAAGAAAAACAGGCTCATGGAGAGATTGAAACTTATTATCCCGGTTTTCTCGTTTCTCAAGACACTTATTATGTGGGACATATTAAAGGAGTGGGACACATTTATCAGCAGACCGTCATTGACACTTACTCCAAAATCGGATTTGCCAAGCTGTATGACAGAAAGAATGCGCTTGTCGCTGCCGATATGCTTAACGATAGAGTTATTCCTTTTTTCGAGCAGCATGACTTGAAACTGATGCGTATGCTCACGGATAGAGGAACAGAATACTGCGGAAACAGAGAAAATCATGAGTATGAACTGTATCTAGCTGTGGAAGACATTGACCATACCAAGATTAAGGCGAAAAGTCCTCAGACAAACGGTATATGTGAGCGATTTAACAGAACCGTGCAGAATGAGTTCTATGCCATCGCATTCAGAAAGAAAATATATACCACTATCGAACAGTTGCAAACTGACCTTGATGCGTGGATGAACTTCTACAATACCCAAAGAACGCACTCCGGAAAGTATTGCTTCGGAAAAACTCCAATGCAAACTTTATTGAAGGCATCGCTGTGGCAAAAAAGTATCAACTGCAAAATCAAGAAATAATAAAACCGAATGAGCAGGATAAAATCTCATTCGGTTGTGAGGATGAAGAAGTTGTGTAACTTCGCAACAAACATCTGACAGTTTTTTTGTCCGATAGTAAAGGAACTGTCAGAACAAGTCTTGACTATTACAATTTTATATTACTATACTCAAATACAACAACTCCACGAATATCCTCAGATGAAGCCGCAATATACGCTTTAAATATTCCAGGTTCTGCAATCCATTTCTGCTTATTGTCATCAAAGAATTTTAAATCATTTGCGTTAATGGTAAAATTAACTTCCTTTTCCTCATTTGGAGCAAGTTCAACTTTGCAAAAACCTTTCAGCTCTTTTTCAGGGCGTAACAGACTGCATTTTTCGTCTCCTATATATAACTGCACAATTTCTTGACCTTTAACTTTACCTGTATTCTTTACTTTGACAGAATATTGTCAGTTCTCCGTTTTCAGATATTGATTTTCCTGAATTGAAGGTTTGAATAAGCGTAAGTGGTATAGCTGATACCGTGGCCGAATGAGTACAGAGGCTTTATGTTTTCGTATCGTACCAACGGTAGCCTACTAAGATGTCTTCCTTATATTCCTGTTTGATACTGTCGCCTGGGTAACTCATTTCACCATAATAGTGTGCTGGACAGTCTTCCAGTTTCACAGGATAAGAGAAGGGAAGTTTTCCGCTAGGATTTACTTTTCCTGTAAGAACATCAGCCAATGCTGTTCCGCCTATAGAACCAAGATACCATGATTGTACTATAGAAGGTACTTCTTTTTCCCATGGCATTTCTACTGCGTTACCGCTTGTTATCACTACCACGATATTCTTGTTTACCTTCATCATCTCTTCGATTAATTCATCTTGTCCGAATGGGAGACCGAATATCTTTCTGTCTCCACCTTCACAATCCTGGAAATGATTCTTGTTTAGACCTCCGATGAAAATTACCAGATCTGCTTTACCTGCTTTTTGTACAGCATCATTACGCAGTGAATCCATAGTAGACTGTGGAATGACTTCTTCATTTCCGTACATAGGTCTTCCTGCCATGTATCCTTGGGCAAACTCTATTTTTGTTCCGAACTCTTTTTTAAGTGCATCAAGTGGAGTCACTACAAGTTTTGGTTTCAGTTCTGACGAACCTCCTCCTGCCATAAGATTTCTCACTGCATTATCTCCGACTACAAGTACCTTATTATATTTGTTCATATCTATCGGAAGAAGTGCGGGAACTTTCTTTGATGATTTGTTCTTGAGAAGTACTATTCCCTCGGTAGCAATGTTGTATGCAGTTTTGTAATGTTCTTCGCTTGTAATTGAACCGAAAGGCTTTTCTCTGTTCATGGCTGTGCGGAATATAAGTCTTAATACGCGTGCCGCTTTTTCATTAACCACTTCCATTGGAATTTTTCCGTCCTTTACCATCTGCAGGTAATTCTTTCCCAGATAGTAATCGTCGTAACCGAATTCAGATTCTGAAGTCAGCCCGTTGGTATATGACCCCATTTCTATATCAAGCCCGTACATTGCTGCTTCATATGTGTCGTGTGCTGCTCCCCAGTCGGTAATTACACATCCGTCGAAATTCCATTCACCTTTCAGAATGTCGTTGTTGAGCAGTTTGTGGTGTGTAGCATGAGTTCCTCTTACTTTGTTGTACGCTCCATTATGCTCCATACTCCACCTCTCTCAACTGCAGCTTGGAAGGCAGGAAGATATATTTCGCGCAGGGGCTCTGTCGTTCAACTGCACATCGATATGTCCGCGCCATAGCTCCTGATTATTCAGTGCATAGTGCTTTACGCAAGCTGCCACACCGTTCTTTTGAACTCCCTGGATATATGGAACACATAATTCAGCTGCCAGATAAGGATCTTCACCAAGGTATTCGAAGTTACGTCCGTTCAATGGAGTACGATATATATTTACTCCAGGACCAAGCAATACATCTTTCTCACGATACCTTGCTTCTTCACCTATTGCTTTACCATAGTCGGCTGCAAGAGTCGTATTCCAGCTGGCTGCAAGACATGTCAATGCTGGGAAGGCTGTACAGCTGTCGCTTGTCCATCCTGCGTAACCCCAATCATTCCAGTTTATTTCTGAACGTACACCATGAGGACCGTCGCTCATCCAAAGTTCAGGAATACCCAAACGAGGGCAACCAGGAGAACTGAACTTTCCCTGTGCGTAGCTTAAACGTGTTTTTTCCTCAAGAGTCATACGTTTTAATGCGTCCTCTATCCTTAACTCTATAGCTGTTTGTCATCTAGATATACAGGTATACTGTTGTTCTGTGCGTTTGTTGTTATAAATGACAAAGCCAATAGCCCTGTTGTAATAAATGTATTTTTCATGGTTATGTATTTTTATTTTGATTTGATTTCTATTGTTGAACTTTCCAAGCCATTGGAATTTGCTGTTAATGTGGCTATTCCTTTTTCTCCGTTATTCTGTAATACTACCAGACATTTTCCGTTAAATGCTTTGCGTTTATTGTCCTTGAAACGTTCCATTGATGTCTGGCAACCATTGTCAACACCGGCAATGAAAGCATTACCTTTAACTTCAAAATTAATAAGATTCTCAGAAAGAGGACACAAATTATTGTCTTTATCCAGTACTTCTACAGTGACAAAACTCAAATCCTTTCCGTCCGATGTTATGATATTTCTGTCAGGAGTAAGTCTTATCTTATGTGGAGTTCCGGCTGTATGTATTTCTTTTTCAGCAATAATATTGCTATTCTTTCTTGCAACAACCTTAACTGTACCTGGTATGAACTTAACCCTCCATACTACGTGCAGGTTGTCCTCGTCTTTACTGCGTATTCCTTGCGACTTGCCATTTATGAAAAGTTCAACCTCATCTGCATTGTTATAGTAACACCACATGTCTATTTCCTGTCCTTCAGTCCAGTTCCAATGGGGGAACAGGTGCAGTACTTGTTTGTTTGTCCATTCTGCCTGATACAGATAATAAACGTCTTTAGGGAAACCTGCTAGATCGACGATTCCAAAGTAGGAACTTCTTGCAGGCCATCCGTATGGAGTAGGTTCGCCTATATAGTCAAATCCTGTCCAGATGTACTGTCCGCTGATGAAATCATAGTTTCTTACCAGTTTTATGTTTTCCTCGTGAGTGTTACCCCAAGGAACATGGCAGTTTTCATATGAAGAACATGAGAAACTTTCATCATAGAAGGGTTTATCCCAGCGTTCAGGCCATATGAACATCTCATTACTGGGCATACGGTAGTATCCTCTTGTCATCAGAGCTGAATTACTTTCAGTAATGATGAAAGGCTTGCCTGGGAAGTTCTTTGGAACGTCAGGGATGTTGGCGTTATGATAGTTGTATCCTATTATGTCAAGAGCCCCTGATTTAAACAGGTGGTTTCCGGGATTAGGCTCATTACATCCTGCAGTAATCGGACGTGTAGGGTCAAGTTCCCTGACAAAATCAGCCAGTTTTTTTGTCAAAAGTGAGTTTACACTCATTTCTCCGTCTTTAGCCAGCATGTCTGCAGAATGTCCGAAGTTAAGTATGAGGTTGGCTTCTTCCAATGATAGTGTATCGGCTTTTGCATCGCTCCACTGTTCCAATACTTCGTTACCTATACTCCATACGAATATAGAAGGATGATTGCGGTCTCGTAACATAAAATCGCGAAGATCCTTTTCATGCCATTCGTTGAAGTATCTTGCATAGTCGTGTGATGTCTTTTTCTTGCGCCACATGTCGAATGCCTCGTCCATTACTATGAATCCCATCTTGTCGCATAAGTCAAGCAATTCAGGTGCAGGCGGATTGTGTGAACAGCGGATACCGTTGCATCCCATCTCTTTCAGAATCTGCAACTGTCTTTCTATTGCTCTTGTGTTTACGGCAGCTCCCAGACATCCAAGGTCGTGGTGCATACACACACCATTAATTTTAGTCTGTTTGCCGTTCAGGATAAATCCTTTTTCGGCATCAAACTTGAAATCACGTACTCCAGTTATTGTGGTGTATCTGTCAATACATTTGCCGTCTTTGATAATTTCTGTAACGAGGGAGTACAAATATGGATTCTCTATATCCCATAATTCAGGTGATGAGATATTCATGGTGTGGCTTATATCGGATTTCTGTCCTGCAACAACAGAAACAGATGATTCTGTCTCGGCAACAACTGACCCATTCATATCGTTCAGTATAGATTTCAGGGTTACTGTTTCATTGTTATTCCCTGAGTTTTGTACTGTGGTCACAATGTTTAATGTCGCATTGTCTTTACTGATTTCAGAAGTTGTGACATAAGTTCCCCATTCGTCAACATGTACAGGGTTTGTTTTGGTTAACCATACATTTCTATATATACCACATCCGGAATACCATCTGGAATTCGGCTGTTCCGAGTTATCTACACGGACTGCTATCACATTTTTTTCATTCCATTTCAGATATGGTGTTATGTCGTAACCGAATGAGATATAGCCGTATGGACGTTTACCCAATGATTGGCCGTTTATGAACACTTCATTGTTCATATATATACCGTCAAAATCTATTCTTATTATCTTGTCGGAATCTTCATTACTTGGAATAAATGTCTTTCTGTACCAACCTGTTCCTCCCGGTAAAGCACCGCCACCTGTTCCCGATGGATTGTCCTTACTGAAATCACCTTCTATGGCCCAATCGTGAGGAAGGTTTAATACTCTCCATTCCTTATCATCGAAATCTGTTTCTGATGCTTTGGGATTGTCACTCAGAGAGAATGACCAGTTGTCATTGAAGCATATCTTTTCCCTTGGGGATACAGATACAGAGCTGCATGCCCCCAGGAGCATGCAGCAAAATATACCTATGTATGTAAATAATTTCATTGATTACAATTTGACTGTTTGTGATTTACCGTCATACTTAACGATTATACCTTTTGATTTCTTGTCGAAAGCATCAGGGTTTTCCTTGTTCACTTTCACGATTTCGAATGTGCGTTCTTTCAACATTCCGTCGTATTCACCTTTCCTGTCTGATATTACAAGCTCTTTGGTGTCTTCATTGTAATTCATCTCGATCATACTGTATTTACCCTGTTCGTAGTTGTAGTTTACACCCTCGTCTTCGTACAAAGTAAATGAAGCGTCGTCACCCTGATAAACATAAAGTTTTATATGTTCAGGCTGTTTTTCAGAAGTATATTGTATGTCTGGACCGAAAGGAATGATTGAACCTGCACGTACGAACAAAGGCATACGTTCGTATGGTGCGTCAACCAGTTTCTTTTCTCCGCCCTGCTGGAATTCTCCTGTATAGAAATCATACCATCCTGCAGATTTAGGGAAATATACTTCACGCTGGCGTTCTCCATATTTATATACCGGTGATACCATGATTGACGGACCGAACATGTATTGGTCACCAATATTATTTACGTTTGTATCGGCAGTGAAATCCATTACAAGAGGACGCATGATAGTGTAATCATTGAACCAAGTCATACCTGCCAATGAGTAGATGTATGGCATAAGGCTATATCTCAGCTTAGAATAGTAAACTACGGAATTGTATGCCGGATGTCCTTCAGGTGCAATTTCCCAGATTTCACGGAATGGGTATTGTCCGTGTGCACGGTATAGCGGACAGAATGCTCCGACTGATACCATCTTGCATTCAGCTCTCTCCATTCCTTATAGTCGGCATTTTCTGTCTTGTTCTTGTTCCACTGCTGCTGTCCGGCTACATATCTGTTTTCTACACAGAAACCACCTATGTCCATGGTCCAGTATGGAATTCCGCTTATAGCAAAGTTAAGTCCTGCCATAATCTGTGCTTTCATGTCTTCCCATCTTGTACCTATGTCACCGCTCCATGTGGCAGTAGAGTATCTTTGCAGTCCGGCAAATCCCGAACGTGTAAGCAGGAATACACGTTTGTTGTTGTCCACGCTTCTCTGACCGTCATAGATTGCTTCAGCATTCATCAGTGCGTATGCATTGAAATATTCGGCAGAAGGGCCAAGTGCAGTAGGTCCGCACAAGTCTTTTCTGTATTGCAAGTCTGTACAGTCTCTCACATTAGGTTCGCTGGCATCCATCCACCATGCGTCTATACCCAACGGATAATAATGTTCATACATCTGATTCCAGAACAGCTTGCGTGCGTCTGCATCGTATGCATCGTAGAATCCGTAAGTATAACCGGGGCCAACCCAGTCCCTCAGGCTGTCTTTTACAGACTGCTGATAAATCCATCCGTTTTTGTCGAACTCTTTATAATGTTCGGTTGTAGTATAGAATTTAGGCCAAACTGATATCATCATATGTGCGTTCATCGCATGTATTGAGTCAACCATAGCTTTAGGATTAGGGAAACGGTTCTTGTCGAATTCATGGCTTCCCCATGCATCTTCCGGCCAGTGATTCCAGTCAAGCACGATGTTGTCGATAGGAATATTTCTGTCTCTAAAACCTTTCAGTGCTCCCAGCATTTCATCAGCAGTGTTATATTTTTCCCTGCTCTGCCAGAAACCCATAGCCCATTTAGCATGATAGGTGATTTTCCGGTAAGAGTTCTGTATCCGCTGATTACGTCGTCCATGTCGTCTCCTGCAATAAAGTAGTAGTCAAGCTGTTTTGTCATTTCGCTCCACCATGACTGCTTTCCCTGTTCTTCAGGAGCTACAGGGTTCATTACACGTAATCCTGAATAAGATACGGCACCGTCTGGTTTCCATTCAATTTTAAGAGGAACTCTTTTTCCTTTTTCCAGATTAACTGAGAATTTGTAGCTGTTAGGATTCCATGCAGTACGCCATCTTTCCGGTACTACCAGTTGTTGTCGATATATACTTTGTATAGCCGGCATAATATAAAATAAACTTGAATTCACCTGTTTCGGAAGGTTCAATCATACCTTCATATGTTACGTTGGCTCCCATGAACGGGAAGTTTTCAGGAAGATTCACTACTTTAGACAAATCCTCTCTTTTCAGGTGTTCGAAGTATAGCTGAGGCTCACGTCTGACTATAGTTCCTGATGATGCATTCTTTTCGGGAACGTATGTACCTGTAATTGCACCCTCAACACCTTCTTTGTCGTATAGCTTGAACACTTCTCCCAGTTGCGAATAGTCATTAGGATTTCCGAAGCGGCAGAGTGAATAGCTGTCCAACAAAACACCATAGTTCTTATTTGATACGATGAAAGGTATTGAAACTTAGTGTTGTACTGGAACAGTTCTTCGTTTTTACCTTTGTAGTTGAATTCGTCAGCCTGATGCTGTCCTAGTCCATAGAAAGCTTCGCTTTCCGGTGATTCGAAAACTTGTCTTATAGAATATCCTTTTGTACCTTCAATTTCTATAGGGGTAAAAGTCTTTCCTACACCTTTGTTTTCCTGTAGAATTACTTTTCCATTTTTATCAGTAAACCATAACTCACCTGTAGAGGCAAGAACATAAGCGTTTATGTCATTTGTAGATATCGAAACAGTGTCGCCATTGTTTGCTACATCGAATGATGTCTTTTCCTTTTGAGGAATAACAATAAGACTTTTGTCATCAGAGAATTTCTTTTCAGGGGTTGCCGATACATGGATAAGTTTATCACCCATAACCTGAAGACGGATAAGTTTTGCATTGTCGTTGCCTGGATTCTGCACTTTACGATTACACCATTATCGGTCACCTCGTAAACATTGTCAGAGCATGCTCCAGCAAAAGGCCTGCAAAAAGACAATAATACATGCTTTTCATATTCATAATCTTAATTTGTTGATATTTGAAATTAATTTTTTGGTCAATGATTAATTGGTCTTGGATTTTGTGAAATCCTATATCGCAAAATTAAAAATTAATAAGCATAAATATTATATCTATATGTTTTGTATCAGGTGATTATTTTATGATGAAACATTATAAAATGTTTCATGAATGTATATGTTTTGTTATTTACCCTTTTTTCCTGATATACAGACGGCAAAACACCAATTCTTCCTTGAAATATCTGCTGAAGTATTTAGGGTTGTTGAATCCCACTTCAAATGCAACTTCGGATACATGGAGTTGACTTTCGCGTAACAGTTGGGCAGCACGTTTCAGTCTTATTACACGTATAAATTCTATCGGTGTCTTACCTGTTATTTGTAGAAGCTTCTTGTAAAGGTGTACTCTGCTCATGCCAAGTTCACTGCTTAGTTCTTCTACAGACAGCTCACTTCGTGATATATTGTCTTCTACATATTTTATTGCTTTCTCAATAAGTTTCTCGTCAAGTGATGTTATCACAATCTCGCTCGGAGAAGGATCTATTGTTCCTTTTTGATTTATTGTATCGGCTAAGTTCAATAAGTTTTTCTTATCCTAAGAACAAGTATTGTTATGTTAAAAGGTTTGGTTACATAATCATCTGCCCCAAGCTCAAGTCCCTGTAGCTTGGATTCTGTTGCATGTTTGGCAGAAAGAAGAATTACCGGAATATGTGAAGTCCTTTTATCTTCTTTTATCTTTTTGCATAATGTATTACCATCCATTACAGGCATCATTATGTCGCTAATTATTAAGTCAGGCAGTTCGTGAGAACTATTGAGGATGTCCCATGCCTTTTGTCCGTTTTCTGCAAGTTTTACTCTATATTGCAGTTCAAGGCTATATTTCAGATAAGTTCTGAAATCCTCGTTGTCGTCAACTATTAATAACAAAGGCAGATTTCCGTTTTCGTCTGAGTTTTCTATTGATTCCATGTCGGGCACAACCTTTCTTTCTTCTGTCTCTTCTGGAATAGTATTTGTTACATGTTTTATTGGTATGTGAACAACAAAAACGCTTCCTTTTCCTATGTTGTCGAAAACATCGACAGTTCCTTCATGTAACTGTACGAAATCTCTTACCAGACTTAATCCTATTCCGGAGCCTGTGCTTTCCTGCTGTTCTATGTTTTTATTGTCACTTTGATAGAATCTGTCAAAGATATGTTCCTTGTCCGAATCGCTGATACCGATTCCTGTATCAGAGACTTTTATCTCAAGAATGTTTTCATTGTCTATTCTGTCTATCATTACATTTATTCTTCCGCCATGAGGAGTGAACTTGAAAGCATTTGAGAGAAGATTCATCACTATTTTACCAATCTTGTCTGCATCGAATGCCATAGAGAAGTTATCTACTCCGGAAAAGAAAGAGAACTGTATATCCTTCTTTTCGGCCATAAGCAAGAATGAATCGCATACTCCATGTATAAATGTTACTATATCGCCTTCGCCCAAAGATAGTTTATGCTTGCTCATTTCTCCCTTTCTGAAGTCTAAAAGCTGGTTTACAAGCATGAGCAACCTTTGTGCATTTCTGTTCATCATCTGAAGAATTTTCTTTTCATCATTGTCTTTGGTATTCTTCAGCAAATCCTCAAGCGGTGCTATGATAAGTGTAAGCGGAGTTCTCAGTTCATGGTTTATGTTTGTAAAGAACCTGAACTTCATATTGTTTATTTCTTCATTCTTTCGGGCTTCCTGTTCTATTTGTTGTAGTCTGAATTTTTCCCGCTCATGTTTTAACAAGCGATGTCTTGCGTATAAAAGGATTATAATCGCAAATATAAAATAGCATATAAATGCCCGCCATGTCAACCAGAATGGAGGTAAAATCTTTATTTTCAGTTCGGATACTTCGTCTCCCATATATCCGTCATTATTTATTGCTTTTACCTTTAATGTATAGTTGCCTGGATTTAAATATGTGAATGTGATGTCATGAACGCCTTCTGCCAATGTAACCCACTCATCTTTAAATCCTTCCAGTTTGTACATGTATCTGACCTTTCAGGTAGGCTGTAGTTGTCTGTTGACAGTGATATGGCAAAATATTCTGGTCGTATTTTAGTTTAAGTTCGTTGATGTAGTTTAAGTCCTCATTTAGTATAATTTCTCCATCCGTTCTCTCACCTATATTGACAGGTTTTCCTGATAAAGTTAGTCCGGTAAAGTTTACTTTCGGTAAAGTGGTGTTATAGTACATATTTGTTGGTTCAATAATATTTAAACCATATATACCTCCGGCTACAATTGTTCCATTATTCAGTCTTTTTATGGATTTCAAATTGAAATCGCAATTCCGTAATCCATCCATGTTACTGTACATCAATGAATTAAATGCTATCTTATCATTTGGATATTTATGTTCTCAATCTTTATAACTTTCGGCTTGCCGATACCCATATATTACCCTCATTATCTTCTGTTATTGCAGAAATAAAGCTTTCATTAAGAATATTGTTTTCAACTTCTAATGATTTTTTAGTTTTAGGATTATATATGTTAATACCACTTTGTGTACCAAGCCATACTAATCCTTTACTGTCCTTGAAAATATGATTTATACGGTTATTTCTAAGTTTACTGTTTTGTTCCGTAAGTTCTTCGGTTACAGCCTTTTTCTTTATATTGAATATTTTACATCCGTTTGTAGAAGTTCCTACTAATAGTTCTTCGTCACTAAGAAGTAATAATGAAGTTACAGACTCAGAATCATAGAACCCTATATCTTCAATCTTTCTTGTATCTATGTTAAGATATTGTATTCCTGCATCTATGTATCCAATATATAATCCGTTTTTATTATCTTCTATTATTGACCATATATTGTTGCTTTTCAGATTGTTTTCTCCTTGTTTAATTCTATCGATATTATTATTCTTTATGTGTATAAGTCCTCCGTTGAATGTTCCTCCCCAAATGTCTCCATTCTTTGATTTATACAGTGTTACTAAAGGAGCATTCCCTGTTTCATATTTTTTTGTAATACTGTTTGATTTATTGTTCCATAAAATAATTCCGCTACCATTTGTACCAAGACATAATATTGAATCGTTCAATTGTTCTATGCTCGTAATGTCGTCTATATAGTTCATCCCGAACTTGAAATATTTCTCCATAATAAGAAATTCCTTCTTATATGTTCCAACCCATACTAATCCATTTCTATCAGTGTATATCGTATAGACTGTATTTTGAGAGATGCTTCTTTCGTTCTTTTCATCAAATGTAGTTTCTCTGTTGAACCGTTTCTTTTGTCTAATATCTCAATTCCATTATAATCTTTTCCAATCCATATTCTTCCTTTATTATCCTGTGAGATACAATGAACCATATCATTCTTATAATCAATATTCTTTGCGATATTGGTTTCCCATGATTGTGTATTTAGATTATATATCCATACACCTTCAGCGGAATATATCCATGCCATTTTTTCTTTGTCAATAAAAGCAGAAAGTCATATCTCTTCCACATTTTATTTTTCCCCGAATATCAGCATTAATCCATCTGATTTTATTCTTTTCACTATCTATGCATACAATTTGTCCATAATTGAAAACAAGAATAATATCATTATCGCAAGATTTAATATCTGTTACGTTACTTCTATTCAGCAGCTTATGGTCTAATTTTATGGCTAATTTGTCATTACAATAAGTTCTCCTCCGTTATCAGTTGAGAATATCCATATTTTATCATCCGACTGTATATAGACTTTACTTATATTTTTTTATCTATATTGGGTAATATTGATGATAAGTTGCTTGAAAATTTCTCAGTCTTTTTATCCAATATAGCATACCCTTTCATTGTTTCTACAACAAGTTTGTTGTCTGTTGCTTCTTGGATACTATTTATAGTATTGTCAGGAATGGAAGTGTTATCACCAACAATGTGAAAATAGTTTTTTAGATCATAACCATCGTATCTGCATAGACCTGTTTGTGTTCCAAACCACATAAAGCCATCTTTGTCCTTATAAATAGAACGAACGAAGTTATTAGGTAGGCCATTGGATACATCAATGTGTTTGAATTGATATTTTTGACAGTATCCGGCTAGGATTGATATATAAATGAAGATTATTGATAGGTGTAATTTCATAAAACTGTATTAATAAGTGTTGCTACAAATATAATGAAAATAGTTTAATGGACATTAATCTTCTAAAATATATATCAGTTTGCATTTATACAAGGCTCGACAATGGGTAAAGTTCTGAATGAGAAGTTACTTTTATCTATACACGATATAATTAAAACGCATCCGGGTAATGCCCGAATGCCGTTTTGCTTTAGAACTTTGTTGTAGTTTTTGTAAATGTCTTATGATAACTGTTTTTCAAAATTGTAAAGGTGCATTTTCATAAACATGTTCCAAAGTATATGAGTCACTGTTGTCGAATATTCCGCGCTTCATTACTTTAATAACTTCCAGTGCGTTATTAAGTATTTCTCCTGTAGCATGGTTGAATAATCCGGAACATTCTTTTCCTGCCGATGCACTGCCGTTATCCCAATAAAAAGGTGCCATACCATATTCTTTTGCTGCTTTACATAAATATTCCAGATAGTATAAACGGAAAGTTTCCGAACGTTCGTTATTTCTGTGTACGCAACCTATTTCTCCTATATATGCAGGAATACCATTGTCTATGAATTTGGTTTTCATGCTGTTGAACTGGCTTTTCAGATATTCTTCATCACCCCAGTTTGGTTTTTAGAGGAATTTCCTGTATGTCCCCATTCAGAGAATTCTTCATTAAGTGTGAATTCCATAGGAGAATAGAAATGAACAGCTACCATTAATCGGTTTTGTACAATATCTCTAGGTAAAACAAAATTTTGTACAGTAAGATCTATGTTTGTTACATAACCTGGAAGACCTAGATAACGGTTTATGTTATTGCCACCAGTTGCACGTACTGCATCTACAAATACCTGATTCCATTCGTTAAGGATAGCATATTGTTTTCCTCCGTCAGTGAGATTTTCACCCCATCCCCATCCACCGTCATGGATTTCGTTCATAGATTCGAATACGAGGAAATTTCCTTTGTCTTTGAATTTATTTGCTATTTGTGTCCATACGGCAGTAATCTGTTCTTTGATAGAAGTATTTAGTGTTTCATCTTTTGCTGCATCTTTAATGTTCAGCCAGTAGTTGCTGTCTGCTCCGTCATGATGTATGTTTATGATGGCATTCAGTCCGGCACTTTCTGCATATCCTATCACTTCTGCTATACGGTTAAGATATTCTGTATCAATAGTATAATCAGGTGCATTACCAATATGTCCCAGCCATGTTACCGGTATTCTTACGGAAGTAAAGCCTGTTGCTGCCAGTTGGTCGAACAAAGCCTGTGTTGTAGGCTGGTTGCCCCATGCTGTTTCTTCGGCAATACCGTCGTTATGTGCATCAAGTTGATTACCCAGATTCCATCCTAAACCTAAGCTGGTACATATTTCCATTGGGGTCTCTCCTGAAACAGTAGCCGGTTTGCCAGCTTCCTGTTTAACTGTTACTATTTCTTTGATATTCCCTAATGTAAATGTTATATTCCCTGTTCTTTCTTGACCATGGTTTGCCGAAACATTAAAATCCAGTTTGTAATCCTTCATCGCTCGTGATTTCGAATCTGTTGTTTCGGTAATCCAGTTATTGTCTAAAGAATAAGAATATTCTCCATTTGTTGTGAGTTCAATGGTGAATGTTCCTCCCTGTGATGGTATTTGATACGATTTTTCTTTAACAATCAGTCTATAACCAGCTGTTTGTTCTACAACAATTTGTAGATTTCTAATAGAAGAGTTTATGGTTATAGTTGCAGTTCTGTTTTCTGATTCCGTGTTTTCTGAAACTTTTATCAGATATTTATCTGTTTGAGTTGATGTTGATTCTTGCTCTGTTATAGTACACCATTGTTTGTCGGAAGATATACTATATTTTATGTTTGATTGTACATATATCAATGCATCTGATTCATTATTTGGAAAAGAAAGAGTCTCTTCTGAAATTTTTAGAAAAGCTTCTTCGGTTTGTCCCTTTTCTGTGCATGAGGCAAATGATATGTTTATTAATATCGAAACCAAACAGAATAAATTGATATACAATATTTTCATAATAAAGAATTTAGATAAAAAAATGGGCATACACGACTTTGTACTCTATTATGTATGCCCATATTATTTATAACAATGTTTTTCTACTATTTGTATTGCTTACATATTACAAAACAGAGTAAAAACATTTAATAGCAAAGATGATTACATAACTTTTATTTTGCTGCACTTGGTATAAAGTGATAAGCTATATATTCATCTTTTCTGTACTTCGTGCTCCAAGCCACATACCAGTGATATTTTCATTCTCTGATTCTATACTTAGGATACGTAGTTGATTGTTGGCATCAGTACTGAACATTATGTTTTCTCCACCAATATGATATGAAGGTGTATTATCACTGAATGTATATATACCCTTTCGTCAAGTGTATATGTTCCGTTTGCTATTGTTCCATCAGGCATAGCAAATTCATATGTCATTTCTTTAGAATCAAGTGTTATAGACAGTTTATCTAAATCATTTACAGGTGTTGCCCAGTCAGGATAGTTCCCTGCTGTGAAATTATTTAGTAAACCTCCATCAAGTTTTGCCCAGTCGAAAGGAACGTCTGTTGACATTGTCCATTTGATTTTATTTGTTGCAACTTCTGATACCATATCTTCCCATCCGTCTGGTAAAGTTGGTTCCGGATCAGGCATCTCTTCTGGTTCCCAATTATCAGAGTATTCTTTAGATATAAAGTTATAACATAGAATACAAGGGCCTTCGTTTGGGTCGTTATCTCTTATGACACCCAGCTGCATATAATCTTCAGTAAGTGAAAGAATTTTTACATTACCCATTGTGTAACAATTGCATCTCTACCCGGATCGTGTAACACACCGGCATCAGTCATAACCATTGTGTGATTTTCAGAATCAATTAAATAAGTTCCTTTTTGTACAGTTCCGTTATACAGATCATTAACTGTAACATTAGCTCCATCAATAAGGTCGAATGTCATTGAACCGTAATCCATTGCTCCAGTGTCTCCAAAAAGCCAACTTCCGTTACTAGCCCAATCCGGCGCCCATGACCAATGGTCGGTTCCATCACCAGGTAAGCCTAATGTAACAGTTTCCCAGTCATCGTCTGTGCCGTAGAAGTATAGTGGACCAATAAAGTATTTGCACTGCTTCTCTGAGTTTATGTCCATGTACCAGGTCTTTGATTTTCCAACTCCGCCAGAAAGTAATGTCCATAACTCGTCTTTTACGAAGTCTGCACAGAAGCCATCAACAGTAAATGTTGTAGGATTTCCATATACCAGTCCACTTCTTGTTTGTACACCAAATTTTACAGTATATTCACCGGCGAATGGAATCTGCAGTGTGACTTCACGTTCTTGTGATCTGCCTTGAGGGTGTTCCCAGCAGACCTGATAACTTGTAGGTAACAAACTTTTCAAATAAACAATATTAGGGTTTTCTGAATCATGAGTAATTGAAAATGCCATGTTTTCTACAAGATCATCTACCGTAATATCTTTTTCTCCCAGTTCGAAAGAGTCTGGAGTACATGCCGCAAACAATCCCATTGTTATAATCAGGCATGCAATATATAATTTATTTATTATCTTTTTCATAAATGTCTTTTTATAGTTTTTACCAGCCTGTATTTTGTATTAATACACCATTAGATAATGTTATCTGATTATATGGAATCTGTGAAAGTCCTTTTTTCTCAATAATATTATTGGCACTTATTATTACATTATCAGGGTTTCCACCACTTTGTACAGCGGTGTTTGTTGCAATCTGAGAAGCTGCATAATCAACTCCCTGACGTAATAAATCCCAATAGCGCTGTCCTTCGAATGCAAATTCCAGCATACGTTCTTTCATGATATTTGCCTTTGTAGCACTTACTTCACGATAAAAATTTGATATTGTCAGATTACCATCATCGTCTTTAGAAGTATATGCACGTTTGCGAACTGCATTTAAATATTCCTGAGCATTAGGCTACCCAGTTCAGCTGCCATTAACAGAACGTCTGAATAACGCATAACTATAAAGTTTTGATATTGTGATATTTGGAAGTCTCCTTCGCCAAGTCCAAAAACTTCATCTACCAATGACCAGTTACCACTTGTTTCGTCTTTGTTCCATTTAGACATTGTAGTATATTTCTTTACATTATATCCAGTGTATTCTCTCTGGTCTTTATATGATGTCTCATAGTTAGGATCATCGAAAATTCCTTCACCTGCGATATTGATTATAGATGCTTCACGGCGTGCATCTCCTGTTCCGTATGCTGTCCACATTGCAGGGTTAACTGTACATCCTCCCCAGCCTCTACCATATGGAGCATGTCCTAAATAGCTTCGTAATCCCATCATTACAAGCCATCTGTTACCGTCGTTGTTTCCATTATAATCCTGTGTATAGTTGAATTTCTGTGCCAGAACTATTTCTTTATTACCGTCTCCGGCAAATGTAGTTGTCTGTTCATAATCACCTGTGGATTTATTCTGTTCCCATGATGTTGATGCAGCCGGCCATAAATTCTTGAATTCTTCTACAAGTCCGTAGCTTTCTGTTTCTGCTACAGCTATGAAGTCTTCAAGACCTTGAAGTACAGTGGCTTTTGTTACACCTTCAACTAGAGGCTCTTTACCATAATATCCTGTGTAGTACAGGTAAACCCTTGCTAATAATGATGCAGCCGCATATTTTGTGATATGTCCATCGTTAGTAGCTGCTGCACTCTTAGGATATGCATTTGCAGGTATATTGTTTACTGCATATAATAAATCACTGAAGATTACGTTGTAAACTTCATCAGGATTAGCTTGTGGTCGGTTCTCGTTTACCGGTTCTGTAAACAAAGGAATACTACCCCATAGACGTACCATGTCGAAATAGCATAATGCTCTTATTGCATGACATTCTCCCAAATATGTTCCTTTAGTTTCTTCGCTGTTCCATTTTATTTGTTCTTCATGTGTTAGAAGCTCATTGCAACGGTATATTGCGACATAATAATTTTTCCAGGCGTCTTCCAAAATATTCATATCAGACGGTGACTGATTGATATCGAAGCGGTCTAAAACCTGATAATTGCGTGCGTCTGTAATACCTACACCTGCAAAACATTCGTCTGCCATGATTTCTGAAGCATAATAGAAACCGCATCCTACATTTGAGCTTGTACACTGCCATCCGTCATAGCAGCCTATTAATGCACGATATGCATCGTTCTCTGTTCTATAGAAGTTATCTGTAGTTGATTCTGTTTTGGATGTTACGTCCAAGAATGCAGCTGTACACGAGGTCAGTCCCATAGATGCTAACCCTATTCCCAGAATATATTCACAAAACTTATTCATATATACTATTTTTTAGAATGTTTATTGATTAGAATTTTAAGTTTACACCAACAAGGAATGTACGTGGACGTGGGTAGTAACCCAAGTCGATACCTGAAACCCAATCAGATGTTCCATAACCGATTTCAGGATCCATACCGTCATACTTGGTGAATGTAAATGCATTTTGTACCTGTAAGTATAGACGAGCCTGGCTGATTGCTTTATGTTTATCAATTTAGAAAAGTCGTAACCTAAAGTTATGTTACTTATTCTCAGATAATCTCCATCCTGAACGTATAAATCGGAGAACTGCCAGTTTATGTTTGTATCTGTCACACGTGGAATTCTGTTTGAAGTACCTTCTCCAGTCCATCTGTCAAGAATAGCTGTAGTATAATTAGCTTTGCTGTTTCCCTGATTTCTGTATGATTGTACAATTTGGTTACCTGCAGCGCCATATGCAACTAATGAGAAATCAAAGTTCTTATAATTGAAACCAATGTTGAATCCGTATGTGAAATCAGGTGTACCATTACCTAAATCTACTTTGTCATTGTCATCGATTACTCCATTATTATCTTGGTCAACATAGATTACGTCACCTGGTTTAGGGTCTGCCTGAAGAATTCCGTGTTTGCCATCGGCATTCCAGTTGGCAATCTGTTCCTTATTTTGGAAGATTCCTGCAGTTTCGTATCCCCAGAAATAACCTATAGGATGACCGTTCTGTGCTCTATAGAATTCAGGGGAGTTATCATAAAGCATATTTACGTCTCCGTGGATTATACCATCTTCAGTAGGGATGTTTCCTACTTTGTTCTTATTATACGCTCCGTTGATACCAATGTTATAGTTGAATTCATTGCCAATCTGGTCGTTCCATGTAAGAGCTAGTTCAATACCGGTATTCTTTACGTCACCACCGTTTATGAATGGAGCACCTGTACCTGCTGTTGCAAGGATTGGAGCTGCAACCAACCAGTCTTTTGTTGTTTTGATATAGAAATCAGCATTGACACTTAAACGACTTCTAAGGAAGCGGGCATCGATACCAATATTTGTCTGTTCTGATGTTTCCCATGTTACATATTTGTTTGCCAGGCGGCTTGGATAAGAACCCCAATAACCTGATTGTGCTTCAGAGCCGTAGCTTGTACCGAATATATAGTGAGTATTTGATGATGTTATAGGAGCTGTGTATTGGTAATTGTCAATGTTTTGGTTACCTACTTGCCCCCAGCTTGCACGTATTTTCAAGAAATCTAACCAGTCCTGTGTATCTTCCATGAATTGTTCGTTGGTTAAAGTCCAACCTGCAGATACTGATGGGAATACACCGTAACGATTACCTCTTGCAAATTTTGATGAACCGTCTGCACGTAATGTTGCGTTAATCATATATGTTTCCTTCCAGTTCCATCCGAAACGTCCAAAATATGAAACAGAACGGCTTTCATCGTGAGGATAGCCGTCAACAGACATACCGTCTTCTGTACTTGAAGCAGTACCGTTTGCAATATATGCATGTTCCCAGTCATCGAATCCTTCTCTAAGTATTCCTGTTCCGGCAGAAAGATAAGTTCCCGAATATTGATATACTTCCATACCAATCAATGCGTTGAATGCATGTTCATTAACTTTCCAGTCGTATGTTGCAGTGTTTGTCCAAGTCATTCCAAGACTGTGGTTCATATTTTGAGAAACCTTAGTACGAGTGTTATTGTAGCTATATTCAGAGAATTGATACATTGGAGTAAAACTACGATATTCTGATGAATTGTACACAGCTCCGAATACACTTCTTAATTTAAGGCTTTTAATTGGTTGCAACTCTGCATAAACGTTACCTGAGAATACAGCATTTTTATTCTCGTTGTTGGTATTAGTCACCATAAGTCCGTATGGGTTGCCGTCACCTTTATACCAGTCTGAATTAGAAGTATCATTATATGGTGAGTCATATATATTATTATCACTGTAGATTGGTGCAAGCGGTGATGTACCGAATGCTCCTCTAAGAGTATTGTTATATTGATTACCTACTGAACTCCGTTGTTCATTTTATATACGAAACTTACCTGTTCTCCGATTTTCAATAATCAGAGTCCTTGAATATCTTGTGTTCAGAGTTTATACGGAAGTTATAACGTTCGTAGTTTGATACATCTTTACCACCTACTATACCTTCCTGATTCATGTATCCCAATGAGAGTGCATATGTAGAAGTTTTTGAACCGCCTGTAACGCCAAGTGTGTAGCTTTGTGTTTTTGCGTTATCTTTAAACATTGAGTTAACCCAATCTGTATCATATACATTGCCGTTAGCATCGTATATACTTTTGAATGAACTCCAGTCGTATGGTGCGTTACCTGAGTTGACAGCCTGTTCATCCATAATAGTCATATATTCCTGTGCATTAAGCATGTTGGCTTTACGTGCCTGATTCTGCACACCATAATATGCATCGAAAGAAATTTGTGCTTTACCTTCTTTACCAGATTTTGTAGTAATAAGCACAACACCGTTTGCTGCTTGTGCACCATAGATGGCAGCTGAAGCGGCGTCTTTCAAGACATCGATACTTTCAATATCAGCAGGATTTAATGTTGATATATCACCACCTACACCGTCAATAAGGTATAGAGGAAGAAGCATTTCCTACAGTACCCAAACCACGAATACTAACTTTCATGCTTTCACCAGGCTGTCCTGATGTAGATGAAATATTTACACCAGGAGTTTGTCCCTGCATTGCCTGTAGTGGGCTGTTTGTATTCAGCTTTGCAAGATTTTCACCTTTTACCTGTACAGTAGCACCTGTAACGAGTTTCTTCTTTTGTACACCGTAACCTACTACTACAACTTCGTCTAACACCTCGGTGTCTTCTTTTAATTCTACATTTAATGATGTCTGATCGGTTACAAGAATTTCCTGAGTGATAAAACCGATGTAAGAGAATACCAGTATCTGGCCGTTTTCTACTCCTAAAGAGTATTTTCCGTCAAAGTCTGTGATAGTTCCATTGGTAGTTCCTTTTACCAGAACACTAACACCGATTAATGGCATTTTGTCTGAAGCAGAAGTTACAACACCCGAAACTGTCAAGTTCTGAGAAGTAGCTTCATTGCCATACAAGGCAAAAACAATAGCATAATAACCATTGATAAGCTACATAAATGCAAATGAGTGCATTTTACTGATAAGTGTTTACTCATGGTACTTTTTTAATTGTTAAAGAATTATGATTAGCTATAGTCAACATGTTTCCTTCATGTTTTCGGTTGCAAAATAATTAAAAAGAAATGATACAATGGGTACTGATTTGTTTCTGTTCTGTACATTGTTTGTTCTAGCCATTTTTTATACTTATAATAATTCATTAATTCCTGAATTTCCTAACCTGGCATAAGAATCTGATTTTCCAGATAATGCTTTTTTACAACATTGGCTCAAGCTTTATAGTTCTATTTGTTTATAACAATGGTATAATATGTTTTTATCTGTCTTTATATAGCATCTTATGTATTTGATATAGACCCATTATTACTTAGATTTGTAAATAATTATTTTAAAGTATAATTTATGGGAACACATAGAAAATTTTTAGTAGCCGTGCTGTTTCTTTCGGCATTGGGAGTACACTCTCAGAACTTCTTTAATAATCATTCAGCAAATGAAGAACAACGGCTGGATGACTTAATTTCAAAAATGACACTTGATGAAAGGTGGATGCTTTGGGAAATAACACACGCATTCCACGGCTTGGGATACAGGCATCAGGTAGTGTAGAAGGATTGCATGGTATTGTATTGGGAGGACCAACTTACGGAGAAAGGGAGAATACGCCGACAACAGTTTTTCCCCAGGCCTATGGTCTTGGTGAGACTTGGGATACAGATTTATTGTACAGAGTAGCTACATATATAAGTACAGAGAACAGATATTTGTTTCAGAATGCGAAATACCGTAAAAGCGGACTGATTATGTGGACTCCTAATGTCGATTTAGGCAGAGATCCACGTTGGGGACGTACAGAGGAGTGTTATGGTGAAGATGCCTTTCTTACTTCTCGTCTTGCTGTGTCTTTTATTAAGGGTATTCAAGGTGAACATCCAAAATATTGGAGAAACGCATCGTTGATGAAGCATTTTCTGTCTAACAGCAACGAATATGGACGTACTTATTCTTCTTCTGATTATTCAGACAAATTGTTTAGAGAGTACTATTCCTATCCTTTTTATAAGGGTGTAACTGAGGGTGGTTCGCAAGCATTGATGACAGCATATAATGCCTATAATGGAATTCCATGCATAATGCATCCTGTATTACGTGATGTAGTAATGGATGAGTGGGGGCTTAAAGGAACCCTGCTTACTGATGGAGGTGCTTTCAAATTATTACTTAGTGCTCATAAAAAGTTTGACAACGATCGTGGAGCTGCTGCGGCAGCATGTATAAAGGCAGGAATCACAAAGTTCCTTGATGAGTATAAAGATGCTGTATATGATGCCTTGAATCGTAAGCTGATTACTGAAAAAGATATAGATAAAGCCATAAGAGGAAATCTGTGGATTTCTTTAAAGTTGGGTTTGCTTGACGGATCACAGGATAATCCGTATTCAGGTATAGGAGTAACAGATACAGTAGTCCATGGAAATAGCCGGAAACTAAAGACTGGTACGTTGAGGCTACATAGTAAATCGGTTGTATTGCTTCACAAAATAAGAACAACATATTA
>ENA-OQHP01000118-OQHP01000118.1-human-gut-metagenome-genome-assembly--contig:-NODE-118-length-25379-cov-2.222834_pt1 | contig 25379 bp, 30 predicted proteins | sample MGYA00242563_ERZ504717 | MGnify/ENA primary metagenome ERZ504717 (study PRJEB26092, sample SAMD00036212) | human gut metagenome | host: Homo sapiens | study: EMG produced TPA metagenomics assembly of... | reverse complement strand
CCTGAAGTTTGGAAAGCAGAACGGCTGTCAAATGGGACCATGTTCTTGTTTACAGTGATATCAGCAGCAACCAATGCTTTTTCTGCTACTTTGCCTGTCAGATCAGGGTATTGGTACGCAGGTCTACCAGCATGGAGTGGTTGTCTGTACCACCGGAAACGATCGTAAAGCCACGGTCAATCAAAGCCTGTGCCAATACGGCTGCATTCTTTTTTACTTGTGTTTGATATTCTTTGTATTCCGGCTGTAAACATTCACCGAATGCAACAGCTTTGGCTGCGATGACATGTTCCAACGGGCCACCTTGTATACCAGGGAATACAGCAGAATCCAAAAGTTGTGACATCATCTTGATTTCACCTTTTGGAGTTTTCTTGCCCCATGGGTTAGGGAAGTCTTTACCCATCATGATGACACCGCCACGAGGGCCACGAAGGGTTTTATGGGTTGTTGAAGTGACGATATGAGCATATTTAACCGGGTTGTCCAACAGTCCGGCAGCAATCAGTCCGGCAGGGTGGGCCATATCAATCATCAGGATGCTCCCACTTTATCTGCGATTTCACGCATACGTTTGTAGTCCCACTCGCGAGAATATGCAGAACCGCCACCGATAATCATTTGGGTTTTCACGTAATGCGATTTCTTCCATCTGATCGTAATCTACACGACCTGTTTCTTTGTTCAGGTTGTATTCACACGGAGTATAAATAATTCCGGATGTGTTTACCAATGAACCATGTGACAAGTGACCACCATGGGCCAAATTTAATCCCATAAATTTATCACCCGGATTCAAAACGGCCAGAAATACAGCAGCATTAGCCTGTGCTCCGGAGTGAGGTTGTACATTAGCCCATTCTGCTCCAAATATTTGTTTCAGTCTGTCGATAGCGATTTGTTCGCTCTGGTCTACCACTTCGCAACCGCCATAGTAGCGCTTGCCGGGATACCCTTCAGCATACTTGTTGGTAAGGCAAGAACCCATGGCTTGCATTACTTGGTCACTAACAAAGTTTTCGGATGCGATCAGCTCGATACCTTTGAGCTGGCGTTGATGCTCTTTTTCGATAATGTCGAAATCAAATCGTCTCTTTTCATTTCTTTTTATAATAAGTTTATGTGCGATATTCGATTCTGAGTTCACAAAGTTAAGTAATTTTAGAATATAAGGAAATTATTTAGAGGAAAATATTTGGTGAGGTTACGGAAAAAAGATATATGACTTTCTTTTTGTCGTGTAGTAAGGTCTGAAGCTGCTGAAAGAGTTGAAGATAAGGGCGTTTTGAGGAAAGAAAAGGATATAAATGTGGCATTATGATATCTACTTAGAGGAAGCTTCCTACTTTAGAAAATAACTCCTAGCGAGAAGCTTAGCACATTGCGGTGTCGGTTAATGAAGATACCTTTTTCTTGGGACATTATTCCATCTGTGTCTTTTTTATAAATGATTGATTTGGAGATATTGGTGAGTCCGATTTCATACCGGAAATCAAAGAATATATTAGCAATATTTACTCCTAATCCGATAACAGAACTTATATTAATGGGGTGTAATTCTTCTTTTATACCAGAATATCCAAATCCTTCAAACTCTTCGGAAGTCTTATGTTTCCATACATATTCCAGTTTGGGACCGATAAAAAGTGCCATGCCGTAAGGCCTGCTTTTTACAAAACTATAACCATATAATATAGGTAGTTCCAAAGAGTGAATCGTGCTGTTCAGTTTAGCAAGCTCGGGAAGGGTGTTTTCTTTATTTTGATTTTTATTGAAAGCTATTTCACCTTTATAAATATTATACATAATTTCGGGTTGGATGAAATGCCTTTCATGTGCACCCGAAAAAACATAGCGGCAAAATAGCCTACTTTATAATTATTTTGCACATCTTCCATTCGCTCTCCATCTAGCTCTAACCGACTGGTAAAATACATGGAAGAGTTGAAGCCTCCTTTTATTCCCACATTGATCTTAGGTTCCTCTTTCAGACCATTCTTTATTCCTTGTGCTGTAACGAACAGGGCAGGAAGTAATAAAGCGATTAATAAAAGGAGTTTCTTCATGAGATATTTTTAGGATTTTTCCTTGGTCTGTGATCTGTTCTTTTCTACAGACCAGCCAAACTTCCCGATTTTCGGTCCTAGTTCAAAATATCCGCCATGAACATAGACTAACGGGTTAGCTTCGGATAATTCGAATTTTCCTGTTTCCGCATTCAGGTATTTATCGTCGGCTTTTACATTTACCACATCGGCTATGAACATATCATGAGATCCTAGTGAGATGATTTCCTTTACTCTGCATTCTATACAGAGCGGGGATTCTTCGATGATGGGAGCACTGACTATTTTTGCTTTTCCCGGGGTCAGCTTCATTTCTTCAAATTTATTATAATCTTTGCCCGAACGCACTCCGCACCAGTCGGTAGCGAATGCCATGCTTTTGGTAGTAAGGTTGATGACGAATTCCATATTCCGTTTCAGAATGGGGTAGGAATGGCGTTCCGGACGCACGGATATATAACACATGGCGGGTTGGTACAAATAGTACCTGCCCATGCCACTGTGATAATGTTATATTCTTCTTCCGTACTTCCGCAACTTACCAGTAGGGCCGGAAGAGGGTAAATCATAGTTCCCGGTTTCCAGTCTTGTTTCATATTCATTACAGTAGTTTGATACCTTCTTTACTTTGTTCCTTTTCGCAGTAATGACATTTCAAGATCCATGTTCTTTGTCAATTACATGAAACAGGGTGGTCATTGGCTCATTGTTGGTGATACATTTGGGATTGGCGCATTTTACGATGCCACGTAATTCCTCAGGCATCAGGACTTGTTTCTTCTCTACCACCTCATAGTCACGGATAATGTTCAGTTTTACATTCGGGGCTACTACGGAAAGGCGGCTTATTTCCTCATCAGTAAAAAAGCGGTCGGCCACTTTTATAATTCCTTTTTTGCCTAATTTTTTGCTCTCGAAGTTGTTTCCGATGGTTATGTTAGAGTCAGAATCCTGCAAGCCCAATAGGGCGACTACAGTAAACAATTTATCGGAAGGTATATGGTCTATAACAGTGCCGTTTTTCAAAGCGGCTACCTGCAATGCTTGTTTATTATCGCTCATCTTCATTTTTGTTTTTACTTTTTGCATCTTCTATAACATCATTCAAGGTTATGCCCAATACATCACAAAGGATGGCCTGGCGCGCATAAAGTCCGTTTTGTGCCTGCTGGAAATAGTAAGCTTTCGGATTCTCATCCACATCGTAAGCTATTTCGTTGACGCGGGGCAGAGGGTGCAGGATACGCAGATTGGGGCGGGTATGCTCCAGCATCTTATTCCTTAATATATATACATCTTTCACACGTTCATATTCCATCAGGTCGGTGAAACGTTCGCGTTGTACACGGGTCATGTAAAGAATGTCGCGTCAGCAATGGTTTCTTCGTTAAAGTCTGTGTACTCTTTGTATTTAATATGGTGCTCCTTGCAGTAGATTTTATATTCTTCAGGCATTTTCAACTCTTCCGGAGCGATGAAATGGAAAGTGGGGTTGAAATGACGCATAGCCATCAGCAAAGAATGAACAGTTCGTCCGTATTTCAAGTCGCCTACTAGATAGATGTTTAAATTTTCAAGCGTTCCCTGTGTTTTGTATATGGAGTAGAGGTCTAGCATGGTTTGTGACGGATGTTGGTTGGCTCCGTCTCCGGCATTGACAATGGGCACCGGGGCGACTTCGCTGGCATATCTTGCGGCACCTTCCAGAAAATGGCGCATTACGATGATGTCGGCGTAATTGCTTACCATCATGATGGTATCTTTCAATGTTTCTCCTTTTGAAGAACTGGTTACTTTGGGATCGGTAAATCCGATAACGCGGGCTCCCAGTCTGTTTGCTGCGGTTTCAAAACTGAGTCGTGTACGGGTGGAGGGCTCAAAGAAAAGGGTGGCAACAACTTTGCCGTCCAAGATTTTACGGTTAGGCTTCTTTTCAAACTCTTTTGCCATCTCCAAAAGGTAGAGGATTTTCTCTTTCGAGTGTTCGGCAATAGTAACTAAACTTCTATTTTCCATATTGGCTTGTATTTATAATTACAATTTATACGGAGTGTAAAGGTATGAAAAAAAATAAATGAGCGAAGAATTAAAAGATATTTCGTTGAACTTTGTTAGAAACACATTCTATCTCAAAGTTTTTCCTTACTTTTGTACCGTTAATTACTAGAAAATGTCATGAGGAAGAAATTTATATACGTGCTTTGGGCTCTTGTAGTCGGCGTACTGTTAGTTATAGCGCTTATATTCACCGCAATAGCGAAAGGATGGATTGGATATGTACCGCCTATTGAGGAATTGGAAAATCCGAATTTAAAGTTTGCAACCGAGATTATATCCGATGACGGCAAGATGCTGGGTACTTGGTCACTTAGTAAGGAGAATCGTGTTTTTGTAGGTTATGACCAGCTTTCATCGAATCTGATTCGTGCGCTGATTGCTACCGAAGATGAACGTTTTGCAGAACATTCCGGCATTGATGCCCGTGCGTTTGTCCGTGCTTTGGTGAAACGGGGAGTGATGATGCAGAAGAATGCCGGTGGGGGTAGTACCATAACCCAGCAGTTGGCAAAACAATTCTATTCACCTACGGCAGATAATGTGATGGAACGTCTGTTGCAGAAGCCCATTGAATGGGTAATAGCTGTTCAGTTGGAACGCTATTATACAAAGGAAGAGATTCTGACTATGTATCTTAATAAGTTCGATTTCTTGAATAATGCAGTAGGTATCAAAACAGCTGCCAATACTTACTTCTCGAAAGAACCGAAAGATTTGAGCATTGAGGAAGCGGCTACTTTGGTTGGTATGTGTAAGAATCCGTCTCTTTATAATCCGAAACGTTTTAATGAACGTTCACGTGGACGGCGTAATGTGGTGCTTGGCCAGATGCGGAAGGCGGGATACCTGACTGATGCGGAACTGATTCATTAAAGGCGTTGCCTCTCGTCTTAAAATATCGTCGTGTGGATCATAAAGAAGGTTTGGCAACTTACTTCCGTGAATATCTGCGTGGAGTAATGACAGCCAAGGAGCCGAAGAAAAGTGATTATCGCGGATGGCAGATGCAGAAATATTATGAAGATTCATTGGCATGGAAAACGAATCCGCTTTTCGGGTGGTGTGCTAAAAACAAGAAGAAAGACGGTACCAACTACAATATTTATACAGACGGTCTTAAGATCTATACCACTATTGATTCACGTATGCAGAAATATGCGGAAGAGGCTGTTTATGAACATGTGGCGCAATACTTGCAACCTCGTTTCTTCAAGGAAAAACGGAAAAAGAAAACAGCTCCGTTTACTAATCAGTTGACAGAGGAGGAGGTGAATACCATCATGACCAGGGCTATGAAACAGACTGATCGTTATCGTATTATGAAAGAAGCCGGATGCTCGGAAGCGGAAATAAAGAAAGCGTTTAATACTAAATACGAAATGTCTGTATTTTCTTACGAGGGAGAGAAGGATACCATTATGACTCCGATGGATTCTTTGAAATATTATAAATTCTTCCTTAGGGCGGGATTTATGTCTATGGATCCCTTGACAGGTCATGTGAAGGCGTATGTGGGTGGTCCTAACTATAATTATTTCCAATATGATATGGCGATGGTGGGGCGTCGCCAAGTAGGTTCTACTATTAAACCTTACGTGTATACTTTGGCTATGGAGAACGGTTTCTCTCCCTGTGATCAGGTGCGTCACGTAGAGCAGACATTGATAGATGAGAACGGGCGTCCATGGTCACCACGTAATGCCAGCAAAAAGCGTTATGGAGAAATGGTAACTATCAAATGGGGATTGGCTAATTCGGATAATTGGGTAACGGCTTATTTGATGGGGAAACTTAATCCTTATCAGTTGGTTCGTCTGATTCATTCATTCGGTGTGCAGAACAAACAGATAGACCCCGTAGTATCACTCTGTTTGGGACCTTGTGAAATTTCTGTAGGGGAGATGGTCAGCGCTTATTCAGCATTCGCAAACCGAGGTATCCGTACAGCACCAGTATTTGTAACCCGTATTGAGGATAATGAAGGTAATGTATTAGCGAATTTCACTCCGCAAATGGATGAGGTGATTAGTGAGACCAGTGCTTACAAAATGCTGGTTATGTTGCGTGCGGTCGTTAATGAGGGTACCGGTGGACGTGTACGCCGTCTGTATGGCATTACTGCTGATATGGGGGGGAAGACAGGTACAACCAACCGTAACTCTGACGGTTGGTTTATGGGATTCACTCCCTCATTGGTGTCCGGTGTATGGGTAGGCGGTGAAGAACGTGATATTCATTTTGATACGATGGTAGACGGGCAGGGGGCTGCTATGGCGCTTCCTATTTGGGGACTTTATATGCAGAAAGTCTATAAAGACAAGAGCTTGGGATATTCTCAGGATGAGAAATTCAATATTCCTGATGACTTTGACCCTTGCAAAGATACCTTAATAGATGAAACTTCGGTAGAAGAAACCGGAGGTTGGATAATATATTTGAATAATTGAAAGATTTATCAATAAAAAAGTCTGTTTGCAAGGAAAGCAAACAGACTTTTATTGATATACCTTTTATAAAAGGTGCTTTCTCTACTTGGTGTTGTGGAAAATAATTTATGTAAAAATAGTGAAAACCCTTGCTGTTTCGTAAGAAAATACTATATTTACAAAAAGAAAATCGTTTACCTTATGAAGATAGGAGGTAATTATGGATAGAGATGTAACTCTGTATCAGATAACTAATGTTATGGCCGAGAGAGTTTTCCAAAAAATAGATAACTTCAATAAAGGCCGTAGAGAAGATGCGGGATATTATGCAATCAGTGTTTCTACCCCTTACCGATCATATTATGCATTATGGCGTATATTTCCGGACAATATTTATTCCCCTTTGTTTATTCAATCGCTGGCTGTCACTTTAATGATGCGGCAGAACGTGCTTTTCAGTATTTGCAGAACTGTAACGTCCTGCTGAAAGTAAAAGACAATACTTTTTTTGAACCTTATTATGGAATATCCGAGGATATAGTCGCATTTGGAAAATATCGTGGAAAAAGATTAGCGGAGGTTTATTACATTGATCCTAACTATGTACTTTGGCTGGCACACAAATTTGAGGCCCGAAATCCTAGGGATAAGAAGCTGGCAATGTTAGCGAAGGCTTTTGCTACTGTGCATTATGAAACGGTTATCAGAAAACATCATTTGCCGGCTGGCAGTCGTTTTATCGGTCAGCCGGGAGAAAAACTATCCGACTTGCGTTTAGAAGTCTTAGGGATAAGGTTACAACTGGACATATACAAAACAACCGGATATTATGTGGACCAGAGTGTGCTTGCCGCTGATGCTGATGGCAACCGTTATACTTTCATTATAAAGGCGGCGGCTTCCAGTATGTCACCGGATATGTTGAGCTGTTATACAAAAAAAATCAATGTCCATGAAGTTTGTATTTAAAATCGGCTAAGTTCTTTCTCATTATGAGAACAAAGGAATAAAATATACTCGCATAGGATATTTGAAGTTCAAATAGAGACCGGGCGAGGTGGGAAAGTACTTGTCTTCATTCATGAAGATAAGGCAGGTGGCAAGATATTATATGTTTTTATTCTATTAAGTTGGGAAAACTTTTAGTTGTTCTGAATTTTCTTGGTGACATGCCGGTTATTCGTTTAAAGAAACGGGTGAATGAGGACGGAGTAGAAAAATTCAGTTTATAGCAAATCTCCTGAATGGTAAGGTTGGAAGAAATCAGTAGGGCTTTTGCTTCAATAATTACATAATTGTCAATCCAGTTTCCTGCCAGTTCTCCGCTAACATCCCGGATTATGGAAGATAAATACTTAGGGGTTAGACAAAGTTTCTCAGCATAAAAAGAAATGTCTCTTTCTTTATAATGATGGGTTTCTACCAGTTTAAAAACTGTTTGAATATGTCTTCTTTATGCGGCAGTTTTTTCTTTTTTATTTCCAGATGCTTTAGTAGGAGCTGGCATACTTCGTAGAAAGTAGCTTGTATCAGATATTGTATGGTAAAATCACGAAACAGATTATTTTCTTCACTGATTTTTTTGTAAAGCAATACATGATATGTTTTCAATAAATCTGTTTCCGCGATATTCAAATTGACACATGGATGATTTTTTAGAGGAATTAAAAGAGACATCATTTTATAAAAATTATCTCGGGTATCAAAATATTTATTAGATATCATGATGAGATGTGCTTTGTAATCCTCGCTTATTTTATTATATTTAATTATTTGATTAGGCACCATCATTAGTAATGTATTCTCTTTAGTAGAATAGTTGATGGAGTCTATTTCTATTTCAGAAGTTCCGGAAAGGCACAGTATAAATGAAGTATAGGTCGTTTTATATGAATTGTTGTGAAAGAAAGGATGGGCAAGAGTCTTGCGGGTAAGATCTTTTCCCGTATTATTATAAAATAATGAAATCATCGGAAAAATAATCTGCGTTAATGAAAAAGCCGGTATTCCAGATGTCTATGTCGGTATGTCCTTTTATCATTCTTGATGTTATTTAAAGTAAAAGAATAAATTTAATTGGAATGAAACAACACCATTCGACTATTTGCTAATAATAAGCGACATTCAGAAAATTATTAGTTCTGTGTTATGGTTGTAAAAGCTTCCCTCATGGCGAGAGAAGGCTTTTTATTATCCGTTAACCTTTTTGTAATCGGCCAGGAACTTTTCTAATCCTATATCTGTCAATGGATGGTTTAGAAGGCCTTTAATGGCGGATAACGGGCAGGTTACTACATCTGCTCCCACTTCCGCACATTGTAATATATGTAAGGTGTTTCGGATGGAGGCGGCAAGAACTTGTGTCTTGTAGTCATAAGTTTGGTACAATTCTACAATTTGTGCAACCAGTCCTACACCGTCATTGCAAATATCATCCAGTCTGCCGACAAACGGAGATACATAGGTAGCCCCCGCCTTTGCCGCAAGTAATGCCTGTCCGGCAGAGAAAACCAGTGTACAATTGGTACGGATTCCTTTATTGCTGAAATATTTGATAGCTTTGATGCCGTCCTCAATACAAGGAACTTTTACTACAATGTGTGGATTAAGGGCTGCCAGTTCTTCACCCTCTTTGATCATTCCTTCGTAATTGGTGGCAATGACTTCGGCGCTGACATCTCCATCCACAATATTACATATCTCGATGTAATGCTTATGTTGGTTCTCAACTCCCTTAATACCTTCTTTAGCCATTAAAGAGGGATTAGTAGTTACACCGTCCAGTACGCCCAATGCGTTTGCTTCGCGAATTTGTTCCAGATTAGCTGTGTCAATAAAGAATTTCATAACTTTTTCTTTTAGATAATTAAAATCAGGTTAGCAATAGGCTGCTAAGCTACTGATATTAACAATGATAAACAAGCAAATGTTCCGATTTATCTGTTATGAGTTCTTTTTATAACTGAACACGGCCCAACCGTTCAACATGATAGCCATAAAAAGCAAGGCAATAAATTGCATGATCAAGTCATCGAATCCGCTTCCTTTCAAATAGACCATACGTGTCACTTGTATAAAATATTTCAAGGGATTGGCTATGGTGATGGGCTTGAGCCCACTCGGGCATACTGTTGATGGGGGGTGAATAATCCGCTCATCAGCATGATGATAATCACAAAGAAAAACATGACAAACATGGCCTGCTGCATGGTTCGGGAATAGTTGGAAACTACCAGTCCCATACCCGAAATGACGATAATGAACAGCAATGCGAAGAAATGAAGCAGCCATAAATGACCGGCCGGAACCAGACCATAGACTAACCATGCCAGAATGATACTGATTGTGAGGATCAGCATGCCGGCTACCCAGTAAGGAATCAGCTTGGCCAGAATGAAAGTGAACTTGCTTACAGGAGTCACATTGATTTGTTCGATGGTTCCGAATTCTTTTTCACTCACAATATTAAGAGCTGGCAGAAATCCGCATAACATCATCAACAATTGCGCCATCAGTGCCGGAACCATAAATACCTTATAATCCAGATAGAGGTTGAAACGTCCTTGGGTATCTATTTTTATCACCGGGGAGGGAGAAATAGAGCCGGAATGGGAAATCCGGATTTCAGTGGCATAGGCATTCACTATATTACTGAGGTAGGAACTTCCCAACGTTCCTTTCGTCCCATTTACGGTGTTGGCTGAAACCAGTACTTTTGCTACGCCGGTTTTCAGCAAATCGCGTTCAAAGTGTGGCGGGATTTCCAAAATGAGGTCGGCATCTCCTTTTTCAATGCATTGCATCGCTTCCTGATAGTTGTTTGATACATCTATCAGATGAAAATATTCGGAAGCTTCCACTTTCTGTACTAATCGGGTAGAATAGGGGCTGCGGTCATTATCCACTATGCTGAGATTCATATTTTTGATTTCGAAGTTTGCGGCCCAAGACTCAACATCTTGCCGTAAGCACGATAGGTAGCTTCTAGAGTATGACGTTGCTGTATGTTGTTCAATTGTTCCACTTTTACAGCATCCAAATCGGCTTGATTGGCAATGCCATTCTTTACATACGCTGCAACATTGTCATAATTCCTTTGTAATTCTTCCTGCATAAGCTGGTTTTGCTTCAATTGCTCTTTCAATAACAGGATGCCAAAAAAAGTTGGGGTTACCCGTTCGTTGATGGCATACATGTCCACTTCCAGTTTCTGTTTGTCTACTTCGGATGTGGCACGGGTTACCTCTTTCCGTGCCCGGATGTTACCACCGTCCCATACCACTTGGTCCAGTTGCAACGTAGCTTGGTATTGATCCTTGCTTCTTTTCCGCATTCATTGGTCAGAATCTCCCTGTATATAAATAAAGGTAGTTCGGGATTAGCAGTCTTGTTTAACAGGATTGTTAGTAAACGCAAATGTATAAGGAATCATTGGAAACAACAAACAGATGAGATAAAAAATGTGCTTTCTGTTCTTATGAAATGTTTTTTTCAAGGAAAGCTAATCTCTTTTTTGAGGCAGGTTAAGGCTTTTCTTTCTGTTGTGTTCTATCTCATAGCTGAGTAACTCAAGCATGCGGAGATAACTCCAAAGGTTATGGAGATAACTCCAAAGCCTATGGAGATAGAAATAGAACGGCCGGAAAGCCTTAGCCTTCTTGGTAGAAAGCCTTAGGTCTGCCAATGAAAATACTTAGCTGTTTTCCCACCTGTCAGGTTGGGCCTCTCAGTAACACTATCGTTTGCCATAGGGGGGATGGAGGCGGGGTATCACAAGGTGATAATGATTAGTATATAATAAGGTATAAGCTCTAAAAGAGCACAGACATTCCACGGCGGATATATTCTCTTTCCATATCTTCCGGTTTCAATATCTTATTGTCAAAGACCAGCAGGTCAATATCCAGTTTTACCACCCCTTGAGCCTTGTCTTCGGGAATCCGTCCGCTGCGTCGTTCCAATTCTTTAAACAAATCACGAACGGAATCGGGTGAAAGCGTAGTGCTGAATTTTGCCAGTTGATTGCTGAAAGGGGAGTGAAAGCCGCTGCCAACAGCTTCCGTTTCCATCATCTCGCCGAAATGAATGTCGGGAAACGTGGTGCGCAATGCTTCCCGTGCAACCGAGAGTTGCGCGTAACGGTTGGTATTAGAGCCCATACAAAGCAAACAATGGTGTTCGTCCATAACATTTATTGCATTAATGGTGCAAATGTATGAAATGTTTTTGTTACTTTTGCATGAATATATAAAAGAAATGCTACCATGAAATTTATTGGAATTATTCCTGCAAGATATGCCTCTACACGTTTTCCTGCCAAACCTCTGGCCGTCTTGGGAGGCAAGCCTGTGATTCAGAGAGTCTATGAACAAGTGTCCGGCATATTGGATGAAGCATATGTAGCGACGGACGATGAACGCATTGAATCCGCTGTAAAAGCTTTTGGCGGAAAAGTGGTCATGACCTCCGTTCACCATAAAAGCGGCACAGACCGTTGCTATGAAGCGTATACCAAAGTAGGACGAGGATATGATGTGGTTGTAAATATCCAGGGTGATGAACCTTTTATTCAAAAATCACAGCTTGAAGCCGTGAAAGCTTGCTTTGAAGATCCTGCCACACAGATTGCGACTTTAGTGAAACCTTTCATCCGGATGACGGGCTTGAAGCCTTGGAAAATGTAAACTCTCCCAAAGTAGTAGTCGGTAAGAATATGAATGCTTTGTATTTCAGCCGTTCCATCATTCCTTTCCAGCGTAATGTGGAGAAGGAAGGCTGGCTGAAAGGGCATACTTACTATAAACATATCGGTCTGTATGCTTATCGGGCCGATGTACTGAAAGAAATAACTTCGCTTCCACAATCTTCGCTGGAGCTGGCTGAATCGTTGGAGCAGCTTCGTTGGCTGGAAAATGGTTATACTATTAAGGTGGGAATCAGTGAAGTGGAGACAATAGGCATTGATACGCCTCAGGATCTGGCACGTGCCGAAGCATTTTTAAAACAAAGGGAGGGGGAGTAAATGCTGGACAGAACCACCCCACCGCCAATCCGCCAACTAAGCGAATTCAGTATAACCCGTCCCGACAGGAGGACGATGAAGAACGGGATGCCTTTGAATATCATTCATGCGGGAACCGAGGATGTTGTACGTTTCGATCTTCTGATAGGAGGCGGACAATGGAATCAGGAACAGCCGTTGCAGGCTATGTTTGCCAACAGGATGCTGCGTGAGGGAGCTGGGAATTTAACGTCTTCACAGATTGCGGAGCGATTGGATTATTATGGAGCCTGGCTGGAGTTATCTTCTTCCGTGAACTATGGATTCATAACACTTTACTCTCTGAATAAATATTTTGCCCGCACGCTGGCCCGTCATATCCGAGATGATAAAGGCTCCTACGTTTCCGGCAAAGGAACTTTCCGTGGTGGCCGATACGAACAAACAGCAATTCCTGGTGAACAGCACCCGGGTGGAAATGATTGCCCGAAAGCAGCTGAATACAGCCTTGTTCGGTCCGGAGCATCCTTTCGGGCGCTATGCGGTAGCGGAGGATTATGACCGGATTACCCCGGAGGTGCTCCGTTCGTTTTATCGGAAATATTATCATTCGGGCAATTGTTCGGTATATATTTCGGGAAAGGTCACATCGGAAATTATCCGTTGTATAGAAGATAACTTGGGAAGTGGACAATGGGGGGAAGTGACGGAAAAAGCAAAGACAATGCTTGTTCCTCCGGTTACCACCAAAGAAAAGCGTATCTTTATAGAACGTGAGGATGCACTTCAAAGTTCCTTGAAAATGGGATGTTTCGTAATGGACCGTCATCATCCGGACTTTTTGAAGGCACGTGTCATGGTCACTTTGTTCGGAGGGTATTTCGGGAGCCGTCTGATGTCCAATATCCGTGAAGACAAGGGATATACATACGGTATCGGCGCAGGCATTGTGTCCTATCCGGGAACGGGAATACTGACTGTCAGTACCGAGGCGGCCAATGAATATGTGGATTCTATCATAACAGAAGTTTATCGGGAGATGGACAAATTGTGTAATGATCTCGTTCCTCAAGAAGAATTGGAAATGGTGAAGAACTATATGCTGGGCGATTTATGCCGGTCGTACGAGGGACCTTTTTCTTTGTCTGATGCCTGGATTTATATAGAAACGGCAGGGCTGGACGAACGCTTCTTTATCCGTTCGCTGGATGCCATTCGGGGAATCACCAGAGAAGAAATACGCATATTGGCTCAAAAGTATTTCTGCAAAGAAAACTTAATAGAGGTCATTGCGGGTAAAAAAGTGTAATAACCTATCATGTCCAAAGATAGAAAATCGTATCTTTGGCATAATCTTATCTATTATAAGTAACGAACCAATGAAGAAATACGTATATATATTATTGCTTTTGGCATCGGTCAGTACATTGGCCACCGCCCAGATAAAAATCGGGAATTATACTTTTAAAGACGGGGGCGAATATACCGGAGAACTGAAAGGCAGAAAACCAAACGGTAAAGGAAAAACAATCTACAAGAACGGAAATACCTACGAAGGGGAATATATAAAAGGTAAACGCGAGGGGAACGGGACATATACGTTTCACGATGGAGAAAAGTATGTGGGGCAATGGTTCCAGGACCAGCAACACGGCAGCGGAACCTATTATTTTATGAATAACAACCGGTATGAGGGTATGTGGTTTGCCGACTATCAGCAGGGTGAAGGCACTATGTATTATTATAACGGAGATGTTATATAGGTAACTGGTTTCAGGACAAACGTAGCGGAAAGGGTACTTATACCTGGAAAGCAGGAGCCAAATATGAGGGCGAATGGAAAGAAGACAAGAAAAACGGACAGGGTGTTATGGTATGGCCCGACCAGTCAAAATATGAAGGCGAGTGGAAAGATGACGCACGTGACGGAAAGGGGACGTTTTACTATGTCAACGGTGACAAGTATGTGGGTGACTGGAAGGATGACGTGCAGCACGGTAAAGGCATTTATTACTTTCATAGCGGTGACCGTTACGAAGGTGACTACGTGAACGGTGAACGTACCGGGCAGGGTATTTATATACATAAGAATGGCGACAAGTATGTAGGGCAGTTCAAGAACGGCGAGCAGCATGGGACCGGAACCTTTACATGGGCCAACGGTGCTGTGTATGAAGGCAGTGGGTGAATAACCAGCGCAGCGGTAAAGGACACTATATTTGGGCGAACGGCGATGACTATGAAGGTGAATGGAAAAACAACATGGCCGACGGTGAAGGCACTCTGCGCACGGCTGACGGAACCAAATACAAGGGGCATTTCGTAAAAGGAAAGGAAGACGGCAAAGGTGTGCTTGAAGATAAGAACGGAGTACGCTATGACGGATTTTTCAAACAAGGGAAGAAACACGGCGCTTTTGTGGAGACTGACAAGAATGGAAATGTAATCCGTAAAGGTGTTTATAAGTTTGGAACGCTGGATGCGGAACAAAAATAAGAATATAATGTTGGATTTAGAGAAGATAACGTTGAATGTACGTGAAATAGCACTCCGGGCGGGTGCTTTTCTTCGTAATGAGCGTAGCGGTTTTGACCGTAGCAAGGTAGAGAAGAAAAATGCTCACGACTATGTGTCGTATGTAGATAAGGAATCGGAACGCCGTATTGTGGCCCAACTTCGGGAATTGCTTCCCGAAGCAGGATTCATTGCCGAAGAAGGTTCGGGCAGCCTGACTACGGAAAACTATTGCTGGCTGGTAGATCCGCTGGACGGAACCACCAATTTTATCCATAATAATGCTCCTTATTGTGTGAGTATCGCCCTTCGCAATAAAGAAGAACTGCTGGTTGGGGTGGTGTATGAGGTATGCCGCGATGAACTTACTGGACTTATAAAGGAGCGCCTTCTTATCTGAACAACAAAGAAATACATGTATCAGATGTTTCTGATATGGACGAAGCGTTTGTGGCGTTAGGCTTTCCATACGATTCGCAAAAGTATAAGCCTTTGGCGGAGCATATCGTGCACGAGTTATATGGAAATGTGGGAGGCATGCGCCTGCAAGGAGCTGCTGCGGCAGAACTTTGCTATGTAGCTGCCGGTCGCTTTGAAGCCCGTATAGAAGGGCTGCTGGACCGTGGGATATTGCTGCCGGTTCGATAATCTTGATGAATGCCGGTGGAAAAGTGACAGATTACAGCGGAGGGGGAGACTTTTATTCCGGTCGTGAAGTGTTGGCTACTAATGGAAGTTGCATGATGAGTTTCTCAAGGTCTTGGGAAAAAATAAATACTTCGCTTTTTTCTAGTTCGTTACAAATATATTTTGTAAGTTTGTCAAGTGAACACATGAACATAATGTAACATGGATGTATCTGTTATCTTTCAATTTTTAAAAGACCTGGCCGCAAACAATAACCGGGAGTGGTTTCAGGGGCATAAGGATGAATATCTGAAAGCTCAAAAAGAGTTTGAGGAATTACTGACAGCAATCATCGCCCGCATTTCGTTGTTTGACGAAAGTATTGTCGGTATTCAAGCCAAGGACTGTACATACCGAATTTATCGCGACACGCGTTTTTCCAGTGATAAGACTCCTTATAAGATACACTTGGGCGGCTATATCAACGCTCGTGGAAAGAAATCGGAACATTGTGGATATTATGTTCATATAGAGCCTGATAACTGTATGCTTGCTGGTGGAAGCTGGTGCCTGGAACCTAAAGTGCTGAAAGCTGTCCGCCAGTCCGTTTATGACAACATAGACGAATACAGGGAAATTGTGGAAGATCCTGCGTTCAAGCAATACTTTCCTGTTATCGGAGAAAATCACTTAAAAACGGCTCCCAAAGGATTTCCGAAAGATTTTGAATATATTGATTATTTAAAATGTAAGGATTATACCTGTGCTTATATGGTGCCTGATGCGTTTTTCCTTGCCCCTGACCTGTTGGACAAAGTAGAGGATGTTTTCAAGCAACTGAAGCGTTTTGCTGATTTTACAAATTTCACAATAGACGACTTTGAATGATAAAAGCAATATTTTAACCATTAAAATGAAATAATTATGGTAGTAGACAGATTAGAAAACTTAGAAAAGTACGCTTCATTGAATCCTTTGTTCGCTAAAGCAATGGAATATCTGAAGACTACAGACTTGAACGCTCAGGAATTAGGAAAAGTAAAATTACAGGGTGATGATCTGGTAGTAAACTTTTCTCAGACCAAGCCTAAAACTAAAGAAGAAGCAAAATTAGAAACTCATAATCAGTTTATTGATATACAGATTCCTCTGTCAGGGGTGGAAGTGATGGGTTATACGGCCCGTGAAGATCTTCCCGAAGCAGACTATGATGCAGATAAGGATATCTCGTTCTATCCGGGACTTGCCGAAAGCTATATTCCTGTAAAGCCGGGAATGTTTGCCATCTTTTCCACAGGATGCTCACGCTCCGGGAGTGTCTCCTGACGGTGTGAAAAAAGTGATCGTTAAAGTTTGGTTTGAAAGAGAATAACTAACAAGTAATCATATTATGGAAAATACCACTCCTAAATTAGGCATAATAGAAAGTGATCCTTGGCTGGAACCGTATTCGGCAGCGATTGAAGGACGCCATCAGCATGCACTAGACAAAGAATTGGAACTGACCGGAGGCAAAGGAACTTTATCGGACTTTGCCACCGGATATTTATATTTCGGCTTGCATCGTACCAGAAGAGGGTGGGTGTTCCGTGAATGGGCTCCGAATGCGAAGGAAATTTATCTTATCGGAGATTCAACGACTGGAAAGAACATGGCGATTATAGGATGTACCATGTAAAGAACTCTCCTGGTGTATGGGAGGTGGAATTACAAAGCGGTGCTATAAAGCATGGTGATTTGTATAAACTGAAGTCCGTTGGAATGGCGGTGAAGGAGAACGCATACCGGCATGGGCCAACCGTGTGGTACAGGATGAGCAGACAAAGATATTCAGTGCACAGGTCTGGGAACCGGAGAATCCTTACCGGTTCAGAAAGAAGGTGTTCCGTGCAAAGACTGATCCTTTGATGATTTATGAATGTCATATCGGTATGGCTCAGGAAGAAGAAAGGGTAGGGACTTATAATGAGTTCCGTGAGAAAATATTGCCGCGTATAGCGGAAGCCGGATATAACTGTATTCAGATTATGGCTATTCAGGAGCATCCTTATTATGGGAGTTTCGGGTATCATGTTTCCAGTTTCTTTGCTCCGTCATCCCGCTTCGGTACACCGGATGAATTGAAGGAATTGATTGATACGGCACATAGAATGGGAATTGCCGTCATTATGGATATTGTTCACTCTCATGCCGTGAAGAATGAAGTGGAGGGACTTGGCAATTTTGCCGGTGATCCTAATCAATACTTCTATCCGGGCGGGCGGCGTGAACATCCGGCATGGGATTCCTTATGCTTTGATTATGGTAAGAATGAGGTGATTCATTTCTTGCTGTCCAATTGTAAGTATTGGATGGATGAGTTCCGTTTTGACGGTTTTCGTTTTGACGGTGTGACATCGATGTTGTATTATAGCCACGGCTTGGGAGAGGCGTTCTGTAATTATGGGGATTACTTTAACGGGAATCAGGATGATAATGCGATTTGTTATTTGACATTGGCCAACAAGTTGATTCATCAGGTAAATTCCAAAGCGATTACCATTGCGGAAGAAGTTTCGGGTATGCCCGGGTTGGCAGCACCGATTCAAGATGGTGGATATGGGTTTGATTACCGTATGGCCATGAATATTCCGGATTATTGGATTAAAACAATCAAGGAGAAGATTGATGAAGACTGGAAACCGAGCAGCATGTTCTGGGAAGTGACCAACAGACGCAAGGACGAGAAGACTATTTCGTATGCCGAAAGCCATGACCAGGCATTGGTGGGCGATAAGACTATAATTTTCCGTCTGATAGATGCTGACATGTATTGGCATTTCCAGAAAGGGGATGAAAATTATACAGTGCATCGCGGCATCGCATTGCATAAGATGATTCGTTTGCTTACTGCCTCTACCATCAATGGAGGATATTTGAACTTTATGGGTAATGAATTCGGGCATCCCGAATGGATTGATTTCCCGCGTGAAGGTAACGGATGGTCGCATAAATATGCCCGTCGTCAGTGGGGGCTTTTTGATAATAAGAACCTGTGTTACCATTACTTGGGCGATTTTGATTCAGCTATGGTCCACCTCATTGAGAGTGTGAAAAATATTCAGGAAACTCCAGTGATTGAAGTATGGCATAACGACGGTGACCAAGTGTTGGCTTACCGGCGTAAGAATTTGATTTTTGTATTTAATTTCAATCCTACCAAGTCATTTACAGACTATGGTTTCCTAGTGCCTGTCGGGGCGTATGATGTGGTACTGAATACGGATGCGACAGCTTTCGGAGGCAATGGTCTGGCTGATGACAGTATACGTCATTTCACTAATTTCGACCCTCTTTATAAGAAGGATAAAAAGGAATGGCTGAAACTGTATCTGCCTGCCCGTTCGGCTGTGGTATTGAAAAAAGTGAAAGAGTAATTTATGAGCAGCAACAACAGCTTATCCTATAAAAGAGCCGCCCGCATCCTCACGGTTGCGTGCGGTCTTCTTTTCTCTATTTTTAGTATTGTCTATCTTTTTGTGCTTCAGAAAGATGTAGTAGGTGCATTGCATTATTCATTGTCACAAGGAAAGACACATTATTCTCCGTTGGTGGGAGCTATTATCATTACAGTGGTTTTATTGGTATTCCGTTGGGGAATCAATGAATTGATGGGATTAAAGGGGCCTGTACGGACACTTTCTTATTTCCCGTCTTGTCTGTTGCTGGGAGTGCTGACGGATGTGGACCGGACTATTTTCTACGGAGGAAACATAGGAGATAAATGGTTTTGGCTGCTGCCGTTGCTTTTGCTTATATATATAGGTGTGGTCTATACTTTACGGCGTGTGTTTCGTTCCTGGCTGAATCAAGAGGGGTCCATATTGGGCTTAATAAACTCTAACTTAGCTATTTTGACACTTTTATGCCTGATGACGGTAGGTATAGGAAATACGAATGTGAATTTTCATCATGAACTGGCTGTGGAGCAGGCTATCCGTAATCATCATTATGAAGCTGCACGGATGGTAGGAGCAAAGTCTTTGGAAACAACCCGTACATTGGCAGTGCTTAGAGCCTATGCTATGTCTTTGGAAGGTACCATGGGGGAGCATTTGTTTGAATATCCTCAATATTATGGTGCGGAAGGGCTTTTGTTTGCGCCTCATTCTCAGGAAACTTTGCGCTTGAATGCCGATAGCTTGTATGCTTATCTTGGTGCAAGACCACATGTTGCAGAAAAGACAGTAGACTTTTTGGCTCGTATCTGTCGTGATGAAATAGGTAGACATACCGCTTTGAATTATTATATGAGTGCATTGCTGCTGGATAAGAAATTGGACAAATTTGTATCGGCGGTTGATATGTATTGTTTCGAGCAAGATACATTGCCGCGTTATTATCGTGAGGCATTGGTGCTTTACAAACGGACTCATCCTGGATATGGAAGAGAAGTCAAAGACACGCTGATGGTGCGGCGTTTGGATGAGTTTCTTAACCGTCAGAAGGAATTTTCATCACCGGTGGAAGAGAAAAACCATATGCGGCGGGAATATGGTGATACCTATTGGTGGTATTATCGTTATCAATAAGTTATTTTTATACTTTTTGATCCTATATTTTTGCTAAATCATTGGTACTTTCCCATGCTTTTTTACTAATTTTGCAAACTCTTAAAAAGGAAAAACAAAAATAACGATATAGCAATGGCAGTAGAATTGAAAGAACTTACCAAAAGAAGCGAGAATTATTCTCAGTGGTATAATGACTTGGTGGTGAAGGCCGATTTGGCTGAACAATCACCTGTGCGTGGATGTATGGTTATCAAGCCTTACGGATACGCCATTTGGGAGAAAATGCAGCGTCAGTTGGACGATATGTTTAAGGAAACCGGCCACGTGAACGCTTATTTCCCGTTGCTTATCCCGAAATCTTACCTTAGCCGTGAAGCTGAGCACGTAGAAGGATTTGCCAAAGAGTGTGCTGTAGTTACTCACTACCGTCTGAAGAATGCAGAGGACGGTTCGGGTGTTATCGTAGATCCGGCTGCCAAACTGGAAGAAGAATTGATTATCCGCCCTACATCTGAGACAATCATTTGGAGTACATATAAGAACTGGATTAATTCCTATCGTGACTTGCCTATCTTGTGTAACCAATGGGCAAATGTTATGCGGTGGGAGATGCGTACCCGTTTGTTCCTGCGTACTGCGGAGTTCTTGTGGCAGGAAGGACATACGGCTCATGCGACCCGCGAGGAAGCAGAAGCGGAAGCACAGAAAATGTTGCATGTGTATGGTGACTTCGCTGAGAAGTATATGGCTGTTCCGGTAATCAAAGGGGTAAAATCGGCTAATGAACGTTTCGCCGGTGCATTGGATACTTACACCATCGAAGGCTTGATGCAGGATGGAAAGGCATTGCAATGTGGTACTTCTCACTTCTTGGGACAGAATTTCGCAAAAGCGTTCAATGTACAGTTTGTTGATAAGAATAATAAGCTGGATTATGTTTGGGCTACTTCCTGGGGAGTATCTACCCGCCTGATGGGTGCTTTGATAATGACTCACTCTGATGATAACGGATTGGTGTTGCCACCGCATTTGGCTCCTATTCAGGTAGTTATCGTTCCTATTTATAAGAATGATGAAATGCTGAAGAAGATTGATGCAAAGTAGAAGGCATTGTCAATAAGTTGAAAGCAATGGGTATCTCTGTGAAATATGATAATGCAGACAATAAGCGTCCGGGATTCAAGTTTGCAGATTACGAACTGAAAGGTGTGCCTGTTCGCTTGGTAATGGGTGGCCGTGATCTTGAAAACAATACAATGGAAGTGATGCGTCGTGATACATTGGAGAAAGAAACTCGTTCTTGCGACGGAATCGAAGAATATGTACAACAATTGTTGGAGGATATCCAGAACAATATTTATCAGAAGGCATTGAACTATCGTAACGAACATATCGTGAAAGTGGATTCATACGATGATTTCAAGGAACAAATAGAGAAAGGCGGCTTTATTCTGGCTCATTGGGATGGAACCCCGGAAACGGAAGACCGGATTAAAGAGGAAACCAAGGCAACAATTCGTTGTCTTCCTTTTGATGCTGATGAAGAGAGCCTGACTCCGGGCAAGTGTATGGTAACCGGAAAACCATCTGCTCGCCGTGTTCTCTTTGCGAGAGCATATTAAACTTCGACACATTTATTTTATTTTAATACATTATGTGGAGTCGGCAGCAGTGAATGCTCCCGACTCTTTTTGTTTTTATGTGATGATTAATATAGAAAATATATCTATCAGTTTTGGCAACCTGACTCTTTTCAGAGGACTCGACCTGCAAGTTCATTACGGAGAAAGCGTATGTATTTGTGGTGGTTCCGGCAGTGGAAAATCTTCATTGCTGAAAGCTGTTTTGGGCTTTGTACCTTTAAGTGAAGGGACAATAAGGGTGGACGGCACACTGCTGGCACCTAGAACGGCGGATCATATCCGAAAGAAAATAGCATGGATTCCCCAGGAGTTGGCTCTTCCTTCGGAATGGGTCAGTGAAATGGTGCGGATGCCTTTTGAACTGAAGGCAAACCGTGAGGCGGGATTCAACAAAGAGCGGCTGATGGATTATTTCGTATCATTAGGATTGGAAGAGAAACTTTATGATAAACGGGTAAATGAAGTGTCGGGTGGTCAGCGTCAGCGTATCATGTTGGCAGTGACAGCCTTGCTTGACAAACCTTTACTGGTAGTGGATGAACCGACTTCGGCACTTGATCCGGAATCGTGCTTACGGGTGATTAACTTCTTTAAATCCTTGTGCAGTAAAGGAATGACTATCTTGTCTGTTTCGCATGACAAACAGTTTGCCGCCGGATGCGACAAGGTATTTACTTTATAATCTGACTGATGGGAACAATTGATATAGACTATGGCAGTTTGGGAATAGGATTGCTGCTGATGCTTATTCCGGTTTATTTTTTATGGCATTTCAAGACGGGCTTGCTTAAACCGGTTCTGATAGGCACGGTACGTATGATTATACAGTTGTTTTTGATTGGGGCTTATCTTCGTTTTCTGTTTGAATGGAACAATCCGTTTATCAATTTTCTATGGGTGATCATCATGGTTGGGGTGGCTGCTGAAACGGCTTTGACGCGTACGCGGTTAAAACGTGGAATTTTGATGATTCCAATCTCTATCGCTTTTTTTGTAACAGTGGTGCTCGTCGGACTTTATTTTCTTGGTTTTGTATTAAAGTTGGATAACATCTTCAGTGCCCAGTATTTTATTCCGGTTTTTGGTATAATCATGGGGAATATGTTGGGAGTGAATGTGATAGGATTAAATACTTACTATGCCGGATTGCGTAGGGAACAGCAACTTATTATTTTCTGTTGGGGAATGGCGCTACCCGTAATGAGGCGATAGCTCCATTTGTGCGTCAGGCTCTTATTAAGCGTTCAGCGGCATGCCAATATGGCAGTAACAGGCTTGTTGCATTGCCGGGAACTATGATTGGGCAGATATTGGGAGGAAGTTCGCCACATGTGGCTATCAAATATCAGATTATGATTGTAGTTATCACTGTGGTGGCATCCATGCTTTCACTAATGATGACCATTTTTCTGGCCTCACGGAAATCATTCGACAGTTATGGCCGGTTGTTACGGGTTCATAAGGATACCAAACGGAAGTAGGGGCCTTATTCTTGCTTTGTATACATTTTATATATTTCTTTCAATAAAATAGAAAAACATGAATGAGCAAATTTGGAAATATATAGCAGAATTATCAACTCCCGGTTTCTTTGTCACTGCGGATATAATGTATGAAGGAGAGGAATTTCCCGTAGATATTAAAGCATTTATCATTGATAAACTAGCTCTGATAGAAACAGGAATATCAGCCCGCAAATTTACGTTTCATTCGGGCGGATGGCGTATTCATCTTACTTTTTTCCCGACAGACCGTGTTGTTGACGAGCGTTATGCTTTGAAAAATAAAATGATAAAGTGGGGAAAGTATAAAAAATAGCTTGGTTGCTTTTTAAATTCAAATGGATTGATTATCTTTGCAATCAAATTTTCGCGAACGAATGAAAATTAAGGAAATAGTAAGTGCCTTGAAAGGTTCGCGCCTCTGCCTTTGCAAGACGGATTTGATAATGCCGGATTGCAAGTTGGACTGACAGAAGCGGAAGCAACAGGGGCTTTGTTGTGTCTGGACGTTACTGAAGCTGTTGTGGATGAAGCTGTCATGTTGGGATACAACCTGATTATATCGCATCATCCACTTATATTTAAAGGTTATAAATCTATTATTGGTCGGGATTACATTGAACGGTGTGTGTTGAAAGCCATTAAAAATGATATTGTCATTTATTCGGCACATACCAATCTGGATAATGCTCCCGGAGGTGTCAATTATAAAATAGCTGAAAAGATAGGCCTCAAGAATGTACGCATATTAGACCCGAAAGAAGAATATTTATTGAAGTTTGTAACTTTTGTGCCGGATGCACAGGCTGACAGAGTAAGAAAAGCTTTATTTGAAGCCGGTTGTGGTTGCATAGGTAATTATGATTCATGCAGCTATAATTTGGAAGGTGAGGGGACTTTCCGTGCGCAGAGAGGAACCAGTCCGTTCTGTGGAGAAATAGGCGAATTGCATAAGGAATCCGAGGTGCGTATAGAAACGATTCTTCCGGCTTTTAAAAAGCTGCGGTGATAAAAGCATTATTGGCAACACATCCTTATGAAGAACCGGCTTTTGATTTTTATCCGTTGAAAAATACCTGGACACAAGTAGGTTCGGGAGTGGTCGGAGAATTGGAAGAGCCTGAAGCCGAACTGGATTTCTTGAAACGCATCAAGAAACGTTCGAAGTGGGCTGTCTGCGACATACTCGTTTATCCGGTCGTCTGATACAGAAGTAGCGTTGTGTGGCGGAGCTGGAGCATTTTTATTGCCTAAAGCGGTAAGTGCCGATGCTGATGTATTTATCACAGGTGAAGTGAAATATCATGATTATTTCAATTATGAGAATGATATCCTGGTAGCTGAAATGGGGCATTATGAGAGTGAACAGTATACAAAAGAAATATTTTATTCAATCATACAGGAGATGTTTCCGGAGCTGGAAGTCCAGATAACCCGGGTAAATACAAATCCTATTAAATATTTGTAAGAAAAACTATGGCTAGAGAAGCAAAGAAAGACCCGAGCGAATTAACAGTGGAAGAAAAGCTGAAGGCTTTGTACCAGTTGCAAACCATGTTGTCTGAAATCGATAAAATTAAGACTCTGAGAGGGGAACTTCCTCTTGAAGTTCAAGACCTTGAAGATGAGGTTCGCGGTTTGAGCACTCGTATCGAGAAAATTAAAGCTGATATCGAGGAATTGAAATCAAACATTGCAACTAAGAAAATTGAAATCGAGACAGCTAAGACTTCTGTTGAAAAATATAAAGCTCAGCAGGATAATGTGCGTAATAATCGTGAATATGATGTGTTGACAAAGGAGATTGAATTCCAGTCATTGGAAATCGAACTTGCGAGAAACGCATAAAGGAATATATTGCAGCAGAAAAAGCAAAGAGCGAGGAGATAGAGCACAGTAATCAAGACTTGGATGAAAGAAAAGAAGGACTTGGAAGCGAAAAAATCCGAATTGGAAAGAAATGTTTCTGAAACCAAGCAGGAAGAAAGA
>ENA-OQHP01000117-OQHP01000117.1-human-gut-metagenome-genome-assembly--contig:-NODE-117-length-25433-cov-3.457322_pt1 | contig 25433 bp, 33 predicted proteins | sample MGYA00242563_ERZ504717 | MGnify/ENA primary metagenome ERZ504717 (study PRJEB26092, sample SAMD00036212) | human gut metagenome | host: Homo sapiens | study: EMG produced TPA metagenomics assembly of... | reverse complement strand
TTGACAAAACGGTAAAGTGTGACTATAATATTATTTGTTCGCTGGTGATTACAGCAAACAAAAACAACTAAATATGCAGTCGTGGCGGAATTGGCATACGCGCTAGACTAAGGATCTAGTCTGGGTTTACTGGGTACGGGTTCAAGTCCCGTCGACTGCATTGTGCGCGAGTGGCTCAGTGGTAGAGCATCGCCTTGCCAAGGCGAGGGCCGCGGGTTCGAATCCCGTCTCGCGCTCTTTTCTTTTAAATAGTGTGGTGACCCCGCACGGTGATATAGGGTTGTCGCCAAGCGGTAAGGCACAGGGTTTTGATCCCTGCATTCGCAGGTTCGAATCCTGCCAGCCCTGCTTTTTGGTCTCTCTTATATCAATAATTTAATAATGGGCTATCGCCAAGTGGTAAGGCAACGGATTCTGATTCCGTCATCCGCAGGTTCGAATCCTGCTAGCCTAGCTAAGTTGAGAAGGTTTTTACCTTCTCTTTTTTTGTCTATTATATATTTTTATGTAAACCACAAATGAGGATTGTTTATCACAATTTTTATTTGTTACTTCTCATTTGTTTACGGACTTCCAATCAGACCAAATTAACGACCTTAATTTACGACTTAACAAGTTAAATCATCCGATTTATCTTTCGGTTCATCAAAAAAGTGTAAAGTACTACATTTAATACTTTACACTTCTTACTATACTTCATATATTCACTTTTAAGCCTTAACCATTAATATAACAGCTATTCCTCATCGTCATCTACAGGATAAACCTCATACAATTCAATTTTAGATAATATATAATCTACATCTTCTTGCATTTGCTTATGTTCTTCTTTTGTTAAGTCATCATCATATAAGCCGTCTAAAAATCTAGGAATGTGATAACATAACTCGGTATGAACTCGTTCTTCTAAAATATCGTGTCTTACTTCATATTCCCCGATGGTTACTATCCATATAGCTAATGATGTACTATCTTTAACCAAAAGGTCATTATCTTCATCAGTCAAATAATCAGTAATATTTTCAGTTTTTTCCCAACCTTTTTTTCCCTAAACGATTAAATGCAACTATTAATCCATCCTTATAGTCTTGATATGTCAACTCTGGGTCTACTCTCATAATTATTCCCTTCCCATAATACCTAAATTTTTATCTTTTCACTATCCTGTTCACTAAAAATGCTACAACATTTAATACTATAGCAACTATCCCCATAGTCATTACATCAGCTTTTGCAAAGTATGTTACAGTATAAATGTATTGCAAAGGCTCAAGTATTTTTAAATACTTACTTACATCTATAAATATAGGCTAAGAACTACAGAAGTTACTGCCAACACCGGCAATATCCCAAACAGAATTTCCTCTTTAGGCAAGGCACTTAATAAATAGCAAAGCCACTTAATACAAATAAATATATGCCATACCTTAAAACAGCCTCATTTGTCAATTCTCCGGCTATTTTTGATGAAATAATAGAGAATATAGTAAACAGCAAACAACCTGCAAAAATACAAAAATAGCCATTAATTCTAATACCCTTTTTCCTATCTCTCACAGCATTTACAGACAAAAGCACAACACCTAGCATAGTATAAAGAGCCACTACATTTGACACGCTAAAAAGTTTCTTAGATGCAATCTGTGGAGAATCTACATATTCTGTATCAACGGTAAACAGCTTATCACTGTCCATATACTTTCCATAGTCATCATCAACTGTTACAGGTATATTCTTATCCTTTAAATAGTTATTTGCTATTTCAGGAGCTTGTTTTGTTATAATTGAAGAATACACAACTTCATTTATCATTTTGTGAAGTACAGAGGAATTAGATGTTATACAGCCTATAGACCTTGTCAAATCCCCTTTTTTATATCCATCCTCAAAGGAATTTTCAAAGACATAACCACACTCTATTGTTTTAAATTCCACATCTTCTTTCATTTTTTCTATGCTGTCATACTTTTCAAATTTAACAACATAGTCCTTACTTAACAAATCTTCACAAACAGCCTTACCAACTTCTCCTGTAGCATAAACACCTACTGTTATCCCCTTGTTTTCAAGAGTAGTAAAGTTCTTTATTCCGTAGGCTATTACTGGCATTAATAAAAGAGCAATAACAAAGGCTGGCATTTTACACAATCTTTTTATATAAATCAGTATTCGCCAAAAGACACTCATCTTTTTATCGCCCCTTTCAATGCTGTAACAACATAGAGAAATACAGCAAATACAATTCCGTATTTTAAGGAAGCATAGTCATAGGCAGAAAACATACCCATAATTTGGCTACCTACAATGTTTACGGGAGAGTATGGGCTTATGGCCTTTATAGTATCCGGAAGAAGTGAAACTGGTACAAAAGCACCACCTAAAAATCCAAAAGCCATACTAAAGGCAAATATCAAAAGCCCTCCATAACTTCTATCTCCACATAATGTGTAAATAGCAGTTGTAAAAATAGAGCCAATAAAACAAGGCATAACAAAGGATAATATATTAAACTGTATATCCACTCTTAAAATACAAAACAGCCCTAAAATTATTAAATAAATAACCGCATATATTAAAAATACTATTATGTTTACTACAAGAGAATTAAGTAAAAAGCCAACTCCTGATATTTTCAACTTGTTGTAAAAAGCTCTATTGTGTCCACTTACAACTGGTGCCATTGCCATACCAGCAAGAAGTATAACCATAGCCAAAGCCATTGATAAATAGTATTCCTTTACTGTTAAATCACTTTCACTATTTACCATATTTGTATCAAAATATGTTGCTCTTGGCAAAACTGTGTCTACATATTCCATATCCAATTCAGCCAATTTAAGCACAGAAACCTCTTTGCCGGTTTTAGCCAACAAAGCATCTTGAACAGAATATACACCTGCCTGAACGGCTGCAAAAATGCCACAACCACCCTCTGCAAGATTTTCAAAAAGTTTATTGTTTAAGTCTGTACCCTTTGGCAATATAAGTATTGGGTGGAGATTTTCTCCTTTTAATATACTATGAATATAGTCACTAGGCAAAATGACTCCGCCTAAAGCAGAGCCATTTTTCAACCATATTTTTCACTTTATCTTTACTGTCAACTAATTCAAATTTGCACAGCGTACCTACACTTTCCATATTTTCCACAATAGAAAGTGCCATATCTTCTGTTGCACCACCATCAGGAATATACATAGCTACAACTGACTTTTTTATTTCAGCTGAACTTTTATCCATAGCAGAAATGCCAACAAAAGACACTATACCCATAGCCAAAACAAGAATTTCTGCACCTATTAAAATTTTAGGCAAAAAGGTACAATGACCTTTTTTAATTCCATAAATAAATATCGTAAAAACATTTTTATTTTAATCCTTTAAATTTTGACATTATCTCTGTAAATTTATCTTTAGCAGAGTTCATTGCATTTTCAACAGTTTCCTTGTCAACCTTAAATACTTCCATAGCCTCACTGTCAGGAGCAGCTATATCCTCACTTAAAGGTCTGACATCTAAAAGACCATTACCTGAACAAGTTACACCCATCATATCTACATTAAATTCGCTTATATCAGCGTTTAATGTATCCTTAGCTGGAACAACCTTAGCTTTAAGGCTTATACCCTGTGTATCTCTACCAGAATTACTCTTGTCAATGCTTGCTAAAAGCTGATTATTCTTTGTATCATATCTACCATTTGCTACAAGTTTAATATTATTTCCAAGAGCATCGTCAATGTTTAATTCCTTTGAAGAATCAATAGAATTTTCCTTATTTTCTGCTCTGTCGCTGAGAGAGAATTTAAGTACACTACCGTCACTATTGAAAGCAACTTCACTATTTATTAAATCTATAGGATTTTCACTGCCGTTAAGTGCATATTAGCATTAATATCCATTACAGAATTGTCTACTGTTACATTCATACTGCTTTCGCACTTTACAAGCATACCACCATTTATGTAGAAGTTAATACTTAAATCTCCAAACTTTGCATTTTTCTCTACATTTGAAATTGACTCTTGTATACTATTCTTTATATATTTTTCTAAGTCTGCTTCATTTTCAAAGAAATACTGGTACATAGGCTGTGAAGTATACATATATGTGGCATATTCAGTCAAGAAATTTTCAAAACCTGAACCCTTGCTTGTATCTCTTACAACACCTATTATAAACTTGTTTACATCTTCATAAGGTACTGTAAGTGTATAGCTTTTACACTTTAATTCCTTTTCCCCTACAGTAACATCTTTATTTTCATTCTTTTTTAAAGTAGCATTTTTAGTAGCCTCTTTCCAATGAAGATTAGTATAATACTGTAACTGGCTTGTAAAATCACTATAAATATTAAAATATTTGTCAGCCTTTTCTGTTACCTTATTGTCATCAAAAAGCTTAACTGAAAAATCCTTATCCTTGTTATATTCAGCACTTGAACCTTTCATTAAAGGAGAGTCAAAGTATTGTTTTAAAATATTGTCACAACCAAACTTAATCGCCTTTTCATAAAGGGCAGGAGCATAAATTACAATGTCCTTATTATCTGTATAAGAATATAAATCCATAAGGGCGGTATTTTTATATAAAGCTGATACCTTACTTTGAGCAAGTTTCTTATCCACATCTTTGTCAAAACTAAAGCTAATACCACCTCCATTTATGCTAGGCATATATGAATTGTCATTTACATTTAATTCAGCATCAACAGAAACTGACTTTGTATCTATCATATTTACTATATCTTTCAAGCCTATAGTATTTATTATAGATGTTCTGTTTACATACTGGTTAAAAGTCTTTGTAGTAGCTCTCTTTATAACATTTACGGGATTTAAAACCGCATAAGCTGTAGTTGCAACCATTGCTACTGCAACAACAGAAATAACTACTTTACCAAGATTTTTTAATGGTTTTCTTTCCTTAGTATCAAATTCAGATTCTGTATTTTCCTCTTTTGTTTCCTCTGAAGTACTTTCGTCTACACGATTTTCTGTTACTTCATCAGTATTTTTTTCTGAAGTATCTTCATTTGCACTATTTTCTGTTACTTCTTCTGCACTTTCATCTGAAACATTTTTTGTCGATTCGTTATTAAATTCCTCTACACTATTTTCAGGGTTTTGCCACGAAGGCTTGTTTTCAATATCCTCCATATTTTTAATATTATCGTCCACTTTTTATCCCTCGCATTCCTTTAAAATTCCGTCTTCTATTTTGTATAGTTTAGTACATAAATCTATTTCATCTCTATCGTGGGTACTCATTACTACAGTTCCACCATTTTTTACATAATTTGAAATATAAGAATTTACTTCCTGTTTGCCATAAATATCTAAGGCTGAACCTGGCTCGTCTAATAGCATTATAGGTGCATTGTTTGAAAGTGAAATACCGATGCTTAATCTTCTTTTCATACCACCTGAAAGCTCATTAACTTGCTTGTTCAAAAATTCGTCAATACCCAAATCCTTTAAAACGCCATTTTCAAATCCATCTTTTATTTTTCTATTACTGCCAAGCCACAAAAGTAAATTGTCCTTTGTAGTAAGTTCATCAATAAGTGGATTTTCCTGTGGTACATAAGCAATATACTTTTTGAAAACGCTTTTCCTGTCTGCAAGTTCATTGTTGTAATATATTTTTCCAGACTGTGCCTTGTTGACACCAGCCATAATAGAAAGCAATGTGGTTTTTCCACAGCCATTTGCTCCTATTATGCCTATACATTGACCTTTTTCAGCAGTAAAACTTATATCGTCCAAAACAGTGTTCCTATATCTTTTGGAAATATTTTTTACTTCTATCATAAAATATACCTCTTAAAACTTATTCGCTTCTTCCTTGCCTTCTTTTATAGCTCTTGCTTCTTCTTCCTTAGCCTGTTTCTTAGCTAAAGCTCTGGCCTCTCTAGCCTCTTTTTCTTCAGCAAGTTGCTCACAATAAGCATATTCGTCAAACTCTACATTGTTGTCATAAGGCTTTAAATTTCTATATAACATAGCACAAACAAAGCAAGTGAAAGGTATTGTAAACAATATACCTATACTACCTACAAGTGCCTGTAAAATTTCAACAACTATTCTTTCCTTGTTAAGAAGTTCTGTCATTGAACTATTGTAAATTACAATAAGCACAGTAACTGTAAGACTACTACCAATATATGCAAGTACAAGTGTATTAGCCATTGTACCCATCATATCTCTACCAATAACCATACCACTTTTGAAAAGTTCCTTAGGAGATATGCTCATAACCTTTAACTTTAATTCGTGAAGTGATGAAGAAAGTGACATAGCAACATCCATTACTGCACCCATAGCACCGATTATAATAGCTGCGAATATAATAGCAAGCAAATCAATAGGGTGGTCTGGATTTACTGTTGTAAGAGAATATGAAGATTCGTCTACAACACCAGTAAGGGCAAGTATCTTTGTCATAAAAAATGTAAGAATACCGGCCAATACAACACCACCAAAACAGCCTATACAAGATGTAAGAGTTTTTGTGTTAGGACCGTTTACAATAAGTAATGTCATAATTATTGTGTAAGCACATATGCCTACTGACCATAAATAAATATTCTGACCACTTATAACAGCCGGAATAAATACTGCAAAAATAGCAATACAAGTAAAGCCTAATGAAATAATTGTGTTAAAACCTTTAGTTCTGCCAAAGAATAAAAGTGCAATCAAGAATATAGCACCTAATACTAAAAGTGCGTCAGTTCTTATATATTCTGTAAACTGCCAACCATTAGTATCATCATAGTCCAAAAGGATTTTATCCCCCTTTGTAACCTTTCTGTAAGGAACAGGGTCATAATCATCAACAACCTGTGTACCCTCTATTTCCTCTCCCGTATCCTTTAAGGTACATTTAAAGGAAATTTTACTACCACCAAGGCCATTCTGGTAAGTATAGTCCTGTTCGTTAGTTATTTCAGTAATAACCCCAGGATGAGTGGCATCTACACCTTGATTGTTTAATAACTTATAATTTGCCATAGTGTACTTGTTGCCAAAATAGCAAAATAGTATACTGAATATAACAACAGCAATATACACTATAATATTTTTTGTTTTATAACTCAAAACAAACACCTCTTTCTCATTCCTAGTTATTGTATCACAAATGCCGAAAATTGTCATAAAAACTTTGATTTGTAATATTTTTATAATATATTTAGGCAATAAAAAAAGCCCCTTTCGGAGCTTTTTCTATATTGTATTATTTCATTTTAAGCATACTTTCGTTTGCTTCTTTGCCTGATTTATTTACACTCTTACCTAAAGCAAGTTCCCAATAGTTAGAGTCGCTAATAAGTGGAGTCTGGCTATTGTTCTTGTATTCCTTATTGTAATTTTCAGTAGGAATTCTATCAACCGCACCACCATTGTATGAAACAGCACCAGTTACAGTATAGTTGTACTGGTCAGCCTTATCTGTAAAGAAGTTAAAGTTGCTTTCAGCATTGTTGTATGCCTTAACATCAATAAGAGTAAGACTAGGGTTGAAGTTAGTTGTAACACCACAAGCTAAGTTATCGTAAGCAACACAATTTTTAAGAACATGGTTTACAGCAATATTTTCGCCACCCATTTTGAAACCGTTGTGACCACCAGCACCGTAAGGAGTTTCTGTACCATCTTCATTTAATCTAAGACCCATTTTGTAAGCCTGACAATTTTCAAGAGTTACAGCACCAATAGCACCAGTATTTACCTTTGTATAGCAATCCCAACCGTCATCAAGGTTATGGTGTGATTTACAATTTCTGTAAACATTACCGTCGCCAGAAGTAAGTTTAGTACCAAAACCGTCAGCATTAATCATAGCTGGGTCACAGTTGTTGAAAGATTCACAATTTTCAATAAGGTTATAACCTGGCCAAAATTCTCTAGTCTGGTCATCATCAATTCTACTAATCTGGAAACCTGTATCTCTGTTATCATAGAAACGGCAATTTCTAACTACACAATGAGAACCACCTAAATTAAACGCCTTTAAGTTATTACCAGAATTTCTGACATCCATATTTTCGAATACCCAGTAATTACCGCCTGTATAGAAACCTGCACAAGTAGCACCTAGGTCAATGATGGCTCTATCATTTTCGTCAGCTCTAATTGTCTTTGGCTTTTCAGCTGTACCGTCATCGCCTATAGAAATATCAATTCTTGATGTTCTGTTGTATACACCACCGGCAAGCTGAATTGTCTGACCAGCCTTGCAAAGACCGATTGCTGTATCAATATCAAAAGGATTTTCCTTTGTACCATCGCCATTGAAACTACCCTGTGGAGAAACATAAAGTGTAGTAGCATTTGCTGGAGTTTCCTTGCAATAAACAGTCTTTCTAACAACAATAGGTTCGTAGCTACTGAGGTTGAGAGATTTATCTGGAGTATAAACAGCTACAATCTTGTTTGCTGTATTGTTTTTAAGTTTAGCTGTAAAGTGCTGAGTATCAGCCATATCTACATTCTGAGCAACAACAGCATCATTTACCTTAATTGTTACTTTACCCTTGCTGTCAGATGTAGCTAAATCAAAGCCATAGTTTTCGCTTGTTGAATAGCCCTTTGTCTTAAAGCTAATACCTGCTGTAGCTGATTCTTCTTCCTTTTCAGCAACTTTCTGGTCTGTACTTCTGTCAGAAGTTCTAAATTCTACATTTGATACATCAATGTCAGCCCATCTTGAAGTAAAGAAACCAACATAAACCTTATCACTCTGAACTGTAAGGAAACTATCGTCATTGTAAACTGTAGTCTGAGTTTTACCTGTCTGATAGTCATAGCACTTAGCATAAAGACCACCATTCATTCTTTCGAGAGTAACTCTGTATGTATTACCCTCCTTAGGGAATTCACTATTAATAGCGTAAGGTCCAATTCTCTTACCACCACCGTCAGTAGCAGTAACACCTTCTCTTACAATAAGGTTAATTCTGTTCATATTAATAATCTTATCGTAGTCCTTAGTGCTTTTATCTGCTGGATAGCCTGTACCAGAATAACCACCACAAATTACCATATTAGATGCAAAAACAGCACCGTTATCAAGAGGCTGTGAAACACCCTCGCTATCTTTCTTTGCCTTGCTTTCATCAGTAACAATCTTACCATCTTCGCCAGTCAAAGGAATAACATCTCTGGCCATAATACCAAAGGCTTCCTGACCACTTCTCTTAGTATCGTTGTTATCGTGTTCAAGGTACTTGTTTACCTTAATGTCAGCAGTAACTCTGAAATCTTCGTTACCGTCTACAGTTGTATAGTAATAGCTAATACCGTCGTGGTCCTGTGTAATCTTACCAGAGCCGTTCCAAGACCTTACATTAATCTTGCCATTAACTGTGCCATAGTCATCAGCTGTAACACCACTAATACCCTCGTCTTGCTTGTCGTAATTAGAACTCTGACCAAATACAACCTTTCTCCACTTAGCATCTTTAGCCTCAACTACTGTACAAGGTAATTCTACACTACCTTCCTTGCTACTAACAGTAACAGAAGTCTTGCCAACCTTAGAAGTATCAAATTTATCTGTGTTTACAGTATAATCTGTTAATTCATCTTCATCGCCGTTATCATACTTAACAACAACAGCCATATCTTCCTTATCAAAACTTTCGCCTACATTGTATGTAGTCTTAGGATATTTTGTAAGCTCAATACCTGTAACCTGCTTTTCCTTTACAGTAACAGTATTAGATACATCTAAACCACCGGCTGAAATCTTAACTTCCTTTTCGCCTGCTGTTTTAGAATCGAAACCTGTTAAAGTATAAGAACCTGCTGGAACAATTTCAGAAACAACCTTGCCACTATCATTTGTATAGCTTGCAGTTACTTCTATAGTGTTTGTATCAAACTGGTCATTTAAGTAATACTCTGTATCAAAGCCCTTACCCTTAGCCTCAAGAGAAGAATAAGCATTTTTATTTATGTAAATATTGTAACTACCTACAGCTGTAGTGTTGATACCCTTTTGTGGCTTTACATTTACTTTAACAATCTGATGACCTATACCTGTTACAGCATCGCCGTCTTTAATTGTCTTACCGTTAAGAGAGAATGTATACTGGTCGCTGTCAAGTTTCTTTGTAGTACCGTCTGAATAAACAGCCTCTACAGAAATACCTGTACTACTGAAAGGACCATTTAAGCTATAATCTGTCTTTACTGGAGTGAAACCAATTTTAACATCAGTTAATGCAACATTTGCAACACTAACATCAATGTTAGCCTTTGCCTCGCCATAAGAAAGAGTAATTGTCTGCTTACCTGTCTTAGTTGCATCGTAACCAGAAGCAAGGAAACCAGTTACATCTTCCTTTGTACCGTCATCATATGTAACAGTACCAGTAAGACCTGATAAATCGAGCTTTTCGCCATAAGAATAAGCTGTCTTGCACTTGCCCTTTAAAGTAAGAGAAGTAGCCTTTCTTGTTTCAGTTTTAAGAGAAACATTTGTAAATGTAGCCTTTGCATTTCTTGCAATATAAAGGCAAGGATAAATTTCGTCTTCCATTGCAGTCATTTCAACAGTTCTTGACTTGTCCCCACAAGTAAGAGTATAAGCATTACCTACTTTTTTAATAGATAAATCAAATGTACCTAAATTTTCCCCTGTATTTGCAAAAGTATCAGATAAAGCATCGCCAACCGTTTTCTTACTGCTGTTTGCTCTTACAAGAGAATGAGTTGCCATAGGGCTGTCTTTCTGAGAAGCATAAGAGCCTAAGAAAACACCGTCATCATATGTCTTATCATCAGTTTTATTGTAAAGTGAATCAAGTACACCAATACCAACAGAACCCTGCTGAGGATTACTGCCGTCTTTTGCTGTATTATAAGAATCAATGTTTACTGTAGCCTTTAATTCAAAGTCTTCATCAGCCTTTAATTCATTAGCATAGTAAACAATACTATCTTCGCCATCTGTAAATTTACCATTATTAACATTATCATTTGACATTGTAACAGTTGAGCCGTTTGCATTTACTGTATATGCAGCAGCATCAGCTTTACCAGTCCAGCCTTTTTTCCAAGAGTCTTCTGCAAATGAAATTGCACTAAAACTACTTAAAGAAAATGCTAAGGCAAGACCAAAACATACTAATCTCTTTTTCATATATTAGAGAACCTCCTATAAAAAGTGCATAAATTTAACACCAAATCATACAGTATAATTATACAAGTCTTATGGTTAAAATGCAATTCTTTTTTTCATTGATTTATGTAAAATTTTATCTTCTATGTAAACCTCTCCATATTCCTCAAAGCCCAGAGAACCATAAAAGCCTAAGGCGTGAGTTTGAGCGTGTACAATAATTTCTTTATACCCACACTCTTTTGCCTTTTCCAAAAGAGATTGCATAAGATATTTACCAGTCCCAGTACCTCTGTACTCTTTTAAAACCGCTACTCTACCTATTCTCATTTCATTTTCCACTTTTATAAGTCTACCAGTAGCAACGGGGCTGTTGTTATCATATACAACAGCCTGTATTACACCTATGTCACTACCGTCAAATTCATCACATTCAGGAATATTCTGTTCTTCTACAAACACCTTTCTTCTTACATAAAAGGCATCTGCATTTTCGTCTTTATAAAACTTTACTTCCATAAATACACTCCTATAAAGGACTTGAAGAAATCTTCTTTGCTCGTCTTGGGTATTTTTCATCAGTTGATTTTACCTTTGTAATTTCAACTATTGTGTGGGTAATATCAGTTTGTGGAAGTGTAACTTCCTTTACAGAAGTTATTTCGCCACCTAATATTTCAACAGCCTTTTCGCCCTCTTTTATTTCATCATAAGCTGTAGGTCCTTTAAGAGCTACAAACTTTCCACCAACCTTAACATAAGGCAAATCATATTCACTTAAAACATTAAGAGAGGCAACAGCTCTTGAAACAGCTATGTCATACTGTTCTCTATGCTCCGGCATACGACTGCCTTCTTCTGCTCTTGCGTGTATATAGTGAACATTTTCAAGTTCTAAATCCTGACCAACAGTTTCAAGAAAGCCAATTCTCTTTTGCAAAGCATCTAAAAGAGTAAGCTCAATAGTTGGTTCAGCAATTTTTAATGGCAATCCAGGGAAACCTGCACCAGTACCTACATCAATAACACTTTTCCCCTTAAAGTCAAAGTACATAAGAGGAGTTAAACTGTCGGCAAAATGCTTTATGAAAACCTGTTCCCTTTCTGTAATAGCAGTAAGGTTCATTTTTTCGTTCCATTCTACCAACAAGTTCATATATTGAACAAACTGTTCTTCTTGTCTGTCATTAATTTCTATATTTAACTTTTCTAAATATTCTTTTAAGCTATTCATAAGCACCTCACATATTTAAGTGAACTAAAAGCATATTTACATCAGCAGGAGATACACCACTTATTCTGCTTGCCTGTCCAATATTAACAGGGCGAACAGCCTCTAACTTCTGTCTAGCCTCAATTCTAAGACCCATTACCTGTTCATAATCAATGTCTTCAGGTATTTTTCTAGCCTCTAACTTCTTAAACTGCTGTACCTGATGTTGCTGTCTTGTAATATAACCCTCGTACTTAATCTGTATATTTACCTGTTCTCTAACATCGTTTGGCAATTCTGGTCTGTTAAAATCTATTGGTGCAAGTTTGTCATAATCCATCTCAGGCGTTTAATAACATCGGCCATTTTAATACCATTGTTTAAAGGTGTTGAGCCATAGCTTTCCAAAAGTGAATTTACTTCTAGTGTAGGTCCTAAATTAATTTTCATTACTCTTGCAATTTCATCTTCAATAGCCTTTTTCTTTTCACAGAATTTAGCATATCTTTCGTCAGTAATAAGACCATATTCGTGACCCTTTTCAGTTAATCTTAAATCTGCATTATCCTGTCTTAAAAGCAATCTGTATTCAGCTCTTGAAGTCATCATTCTATATGGTTCGTGGCTTTCCTTAGTTATAATATCGTCTATTAATACGCCAATATAGCCCTCTGACCTGTCAAGTATTAAAGGCTCTAATCCCTTACAGTATGCACCGGCATTTATACCACCCATAATACCCTGTGCTGCTGCTTCTTCATAACCACTTGTACCATTAACTGACCAGCACTAAAAAGACCAGCAATATTTTTAAATTCAAGAGAAAGTTTAAGCTGATTTGCGTCAATGCAATCGTACTCAATGGCATAAGCTGTTCTCATAAAACGCACATCTTCAAGACCTGGAAGTGTTCTGTACATAGCAATCTGAACATCTTCTGGAAGTGATGAACTCATACCCTGAACATACATTTCGTTAGTGTCTTCGCCCTCTGGCTCAATAAATATCTGATGTCTGTCCTTATCAGCAAAACGAACTACTTTATCTTCAATAGATGGACAATATCTAGGACCAGTACCAGTTATTACACCTGAATAAAGAGGAGAACGGTCTAAGTTCTGTCTAATAATTTCGTGAGTTTTTTCGTTTGTGTATGTCAAATAACAGCTAATCTGTTCTCTAGCAATATCTTCTGGCTTATTTTCAAAAGAAAATGGAACAACCTTTTCATCGCCTGGCTGTTCTTTCATTTTTGAAAAATCAATAGTTCTCTTATCAACTCTAGCCGGTGTACCTGTCTTGTATCTTCTTAATTCTACACCTAACTTTTTAAGGCTGTCACTAAGATGATTAGCTCGTCTTAAACCATTAGGACCACTTTCAATAATTGTATCGCCATAAAGCAACGAGCCTTTAAGTAAGTACCAGTACAAATTACTGCTGCCTTACACTTGTAAAGAGCATTACTTTCAGTAATAACACCTGTTACTTTGCCGTCTTCAACAACAATTTCGTTTACTTCCCCTTGACGCACAAGTAAATTTTCTGTGTTTTCAAGAGTCTTTTTCATTTCATTGTGGTACTTAGCCTTGTCAGCCTGTGCTCTTAAAGAGTAAACAGCTGGACCTTTACCTGTGTTTAACATTCTAGTCTGAATATAGGTTTTATCAATGTTTTTACCCATTTCGCCACCTAAGGCATCAATTTCTCTTACCAAGTGACCCTTAGAGCTACCACCTACATTTGGATTACAAGGCATCATTGCAATACTATCCAAATTAATGGCAAACATTATAGTATTAAGTCCCATACGAGCAGATGCAAGAGCAGCCTCACAACCTGCGTGACCGCCACCAATAACTATTACATCAACTTCATCAGCAATATATGGCTTTTCCATTTGTTTTTCACCTCAAATAATTTTAAAAATTTTATTTACCTAACAGAATTCGCTGAATATTCTGTCAATAATATCTTCTTCAAGTGTTTCGCCAGAAATTTCGCCTAACGCCTCATAGGCATCTGTTAAATCCATAATCATAAAATCTTCTGGCATACTGTTAGCTATAGTTTCAATAACATTTTCAAGAGAGTTTTTAGCCTTTACTAAGCTAGCCTTGTTTCTTTCTCCGGAAATAAGAACTTGGTTATCCACATTTATATCGCCTTTTATAAACATAGACTTTATGGCATCATATAATTTTTCAACACCCTTGTCAGCTTTTACTGAAATGTTTATAAATCCACCAGTAAGTTTTTCAAGTTCGTCAGTATCTATTTTCTGTTCCAAATCCAACTTATTAACAAGTACAATAGACTTTTTGTTTTCTGTCAACTTTATAAGTTCTCTGTCCTCGTCTGTTAATTCCCTAGAACCATCAAACATAAGGAGTACCAAATCAGCCTCCATAGCAAGAGTTTTTGACTTTTCAACACCTATTTGCTCAATAACATTGTCCGTATCTCTGATACCGGCTGTATCAATAATATTAAGAGGAATACCTCCCACATTTATCATTTCTTCAAGCACATCTCTTGTAGTACCGGCAATATCTGTTACAATGGCTCTGTCCTCATCTAAAAGAGTATTTAAAAGTGATGACTTACCTACATTTGGTCTACCTAAGATTACTGTCTTAATGCCCTCTTTGTATATTTTTCCTGTGTCTGCTGTAGCAATAAGTTTATTTACTTCCACTAACATTTCGTTAGCACCCTTATCTACAGCCTCGTAATTCATTGTTTCTTCTTCATGTTCAGGGTAGTCAATAGACACATCAATATTTGCTATCATTGTGAGAAGTCTATCTCTAAGTCCTTTTATCTTTTCTGAAGTTTACCCTCAAGTCTTAAAACAGCTGCATCTTTTGCCTTGTCTGTCTTTGCATTAATAATATCAATAACAGCCTCTGCCTGTGTCAAATCTATTCTGCCATTTAAGAATGCTCTCTTTGTAAATTCGCCAGGCTCTGCCATTCTACAGCCAGCCTTTATTGTTGCATTTAAAACAGCTGTTACCGCTCTATATCCACCATGGGTATTTATTTCTACTACATCTTCTCTTGTGTAAGTATTTGGAGCTTTCATAACTGACACAAGAACTTCATCAACTACTTTTCCGTCAACTTCTATTGTACCAAAATGTATAGTATGGCTTTTCTGTTCACTTAACTTCTTACCCTTTGGGGATACAAAAAGTTTATCAGCTATTTCAATAGCCTCTTTTCCACTCATACGAACAATACCTATACCACCGTTGCCAGTAGCCGTAGAAATAGCTGAAATTGTATCTTCAAGATTAACCTTTAACATTCCTCACACCTCCTGTAAAATTTTCCTATATATAAAATATAGCATAGGCTAAAAGCAAGCCTACGCCTATTAATTCTTATTCCTCAGTTGTTTCTGTTGTATTATTGCGTTCCTGTGGTCTGTTATTATATCTCTTTTTACTAGAATAGTTATTCTTTAAAGCAATAACAACATATCTGAAAGGTTCAACACCCTCACTATAAGTTGTAACATATCTGTCATTTTGGAGTGTTGCGTGTATAATGCGTCTTTCGTAAGGATTCATAGGCTCTAAAGTAACATTTCTTCTGTTATGTTTAGCCTTTTTAGCAAGGTTAAAGCTAAGTGTTCAAGAGTTTCTTTACGCCTTACTCTGTAGTTTTCAGTATCTATTGTTACATTCATATAAGCATATTCGCCCTTGTTTACAACAAGGTTAGTAAGATACTGAAGTGAGTCAAGAGTTTGTCCTCTCTTACCAATAATAGCACCCATTTCTTCGCCTTCAAGGTTAATGAGTATCTGCTTATTATCTTCGAAAGATGTATTGATTTTAACTTCCATACCCATAGTATCAAAAATACTCTTTAAAAAGTCAGTAGCTGTACCGAGAATAATTTTCTTATCTTCTTCTGTAAGGTTTGCTCTTGAGTTTTCAACTGGAGCTTCAACCTTTTCAGTTTCAACAGTTTCTTCTACAACAACTTCTGTAACTTCTTCTGTTGCCTTTTCTACAACTGTTGTTTCTTTCTTGAAGAACTTCGAGGTTCTTTTACTTCCTCTGCTACTTCTTCAATCTTAACTTCTTCAAGAATTTCCTCTGCCTCTCTTCGCCAGTACAGTAACAAGTACCTTAGCTGGTTTAGCACCAAGACCTAAGAAACCTCTTGAGCCTTCGCTAAGAACCTTATATTCTACATCACTAAGCTCAACGCCAAGTTTTTAACAGCAGTCTCAACAGCTTCGCTGATAGTTTTGCCTGTCTGTTCAATCTGTCTTGCCATATTATTTTCCTCCCTTAGCCTTTGAACCCTTTGCTTTAACTGTTACAATAGGGTGCTTTGAAAGTCTTTTGTTAATAAAGAACTGCTGAATAATCATACATAAGTTAGATGTAATCCAGTATACACCAATACCACCTGGAAGACTTGTAGTAATCCAAGCCATCATAAGAGGCATTGTAATGCTCATAATTCTCTGCTGAGTTACCATAGCTGGGTCAGTAGGCTTGTTCTTTCTTGACATAAGCCAGCTAGAAAGCCAAGTAGTACCACCAGAAAGAATAGGAATAATAAGTCTAGGACTAAGTGAAAGACCTACAGTTTCTGTAAGGTTAAGACCCATAAAGTATTCAATAGCATTCTTCTTGTCATAGAGAGAAGTAAAGTCAGCTGATGAAATAGCTGTACCAAGACTCTTCATCTGTCTGGTCCAAGAATATTCATAATTCTGCTGAATACATTAGCATCAATCTGTGTACCAGCCGGAATATTACCTAATTTACCAAATTCAACTACAAGGTTCATAACTGTGTCATTAGACTGAGCAGCATTGAGAACGATGTCTGAAATTTGGCTATAAACTGTGTTTATAATATCTATATACTTAAACGGATTCTGCATTACATGGTAAAGACCAAGGAAAATAGGAAGCTGAATAAGCATTGGTAAACAACCTGCAAGCTGATTGTAGTTGTTATCTGCATATAACTTCTGCATTTCCATATTCATTTTTCTCTGAAGTTCAGGGTCTGACATAGCACCTTTGTACTTTTCCTGAATTTTCTTCATTTCAGGCTGAAGTGCCTGCATTTTAAACATAGACTTCTGCTGATGATAAGCAATAGGTGTCATAAGAAGTCTAACGAAACAGTTAAAATGATGATTGAAATACCCAAAGAATTTGTATGTATTCCAAGTACATTATAAACCAAGTTGAAAATCACGTTAATTATCGCACCTAAAATAAAGGCAATAGGTCCTACAATAATACCTGGGTCCTTTAATACATTACGACCGGCAAGCATAGTAACGCCTTTGAACAAAATAAAATCCCCCTTTACGGAACAGGGTCATACCCACCCTTGTGGAATGGATGACACTTTAAAATTCTTCTAATACTTAAATACAAACCCTTACAAAAGCCATACTTTTCAAATGCCTCATAGGCATAGGCTGAACAAGTTGGCACGAACCTACAGCAGGTCGGTTTGTAGGGTGAAATACAATTTCTGTATACCCTTATCAAAAATAATGCTGTTTTTTCAGCATAAAACTCAGTCCTCTATTCTGACTTAATAAGTTTCTGTTTGTTCAACAAGTGCATTAAAGCACTTTCCACTTCCTTGTATGTAGCCTCCTTAGCAGAAGCTCTGGCAATAACAACAATGTCATAGCCTGCCAAAAACTTGCTTTCTGACAAACGGTAGCTTTCTCTCAATAATCTTGTAATACGGCTACGAACAACGCTGTTGCCTACTTTTTTACTAACTGAAATACCAAAGCGATTTCCACTTGTGCCATTACGCACCACATACATAACCAACAATCTGTTGGCAATAGACTTGCCACGATTATAGACAAATCTAAACTGATAATTCTTTTTAAGGGACTCTGTAAATTCCATATTCTTTCCCTTTCCTAAAACAAATAATGCCGTATACCAATTAAAGCCCACTTAAAACTAAGCGGGCTTTAATTGATTTGGACCTAAAGTCCAAACCGAAACAAATTTAGCATAAGCCTTTGTAGCAAAAGCAAATTAAGCAGTTAATGCCTTTCTGCCCTTTCTACGTCTTGCAAGGAGTACCTTTCTGCCGTTGGCAGTACTCATTCTCTTTCTGAAACCGTGAACCTTAGCTCTCTGTCTCTTCTTAGGCTGGAATGTCATCTTCATTGTAAACGCACCTCCTTCTCATATACATATATTTACTTAAAGTCAAATCAAGCACTTCCCCTATTATATTAGATATATTGCTTTTAGTCAAGAATTATTTGAAATTTTTCATTAAAATTTTTTAAATGTATTATTTTTGTAACATTACAAAAACTAAAGGAAAAAAGTAGGTGAAACTATGAAAAAATACATTTATATTACACTAGGTTCTTTGCTCCTTTCCATAGGCATAAACGGCTTTTTATCTCCCTTTAATATGGTCATAGGTGGAGCTGGTGGTATTGGCATTATTTTGCAAAAACTTTTCTCTGTTCCTCTATGGGCAAGTAATCTTGCCATAAACATTCCTCTCTTGTTTTTTGCCACATTTCAAAAAGGCGTAAAATATACAAAAGACATAATGGTGGCAACATTTATTTATTCCCTATTTCTGGGCTTTACAGAAGATTTTGTATTTGTAGACAATGACATTTTTCTTGCTACAGTTTTCGGTGGTATATTGACAGGTGCCGGTCTAGGGCTTGTACTAAAAGCCAATACTACTACAGGTGGTAGCGAGCTTTTAGCTGTTCTATTACACGACAAATTCAAACACATTACAATTTCAAGGCTTTTGCTGTACATTGATGCCATTATAATAATCGGTGGTATGTTTATACTAGGTTTTGAGTCTACAATGTACGCAATCATAACACTTTATATCTCCATAAAAGTCATAGACCTGATGGTAGAGGAAATAGATTTTGCCAAAACAGCATTTATAATTTGCAAAGACCCTGAGCCAGTATTAAATGCTATTTTTAAAAACCTCCAAAGAGGTGCAACAATAATAAACACAATAGGTTCTTATACTCAAAAGCCTAATTACATTGTGCTGGCTGTAGTTTCCAAAAGAGAAATAGGCATATTAAAAACCTCAATTTCAGAAAGTGACAAAAATGCTTTTGTTATAGTTACCGATGTAAGAGAAATTATGGGGGAATTTAACAGGAGATAGTTACAAAAATTTTATACTGTAGTATATATTTTCCTTTTATTTTTTCTGAAAGTATGTTATAATCACTTGTAAAATCTTTTAGGAAGAGGGATTATATAAATGAAGAAATTTTTATCTATAATTACATCAGCTATACTTGTTGCCTCTCTTGCCGGCTGTGGTGGAGCAACAAATTCAGCAGACGGAAGTAATACTGTCAACAAGGACAATATTACTATTGGTATTGCTCAGTTTGCAGAGCATCCATCTCTTGAAAACTGTCGTGAGGGCTTTATTCAGGGTCTTGCTGAAGCAGGCTACAAAGAGGGCGAAAACCTTACTATTGACTACAAAAATGCTGAAGCTGATATGAGTATTGCCAATCAGGTTGCACAGTCTATGGCTAGTGGCAAAAATGATTTAATTTGTGCCATCGCTACACCTATGGCTCAGGCAGTATATAACGCAGCACAGCCAAAGAATATTCCTGTTGTATACACAGCTGTTACTGACCAGTAGCTGCTCAGCTTGCAAAAGAAGACGGTACAGGCGTAGGCAAAATTACTGGTACAAGTGATAAACTTGCTGTTGATGCACAGCTCAAGATGATAAGAGAATTTTTACCAGACGCTAAGAAAATCGGTATTTTATATTCTACAAGCGAAACTAACTCAGTAAGTGCTATTGCTGAATACAAAGAACTTGCTCCAAAGTACAATTTTGAAATTGTAGATAAAGGTATCAGTCAGCCATCTGATATTCCTATGGCAGCTAATGATTTAGCATCAAAGGTAGACTGTATAAGCAACTTAACAGACAATACTGTTGTTTCAAGTCTTCCTACTTTGTTAGATGCCGCTAAAAAGGCAGGTATTCCTGTTTTCGGTAGTGAAATTGAACAGGTTAAGAACGGTTGTGTAGCTACAGAAGGTCTTGACTATGTTGCTTTAGGTAAACAGACAGGCGAAATGGCAGCAAAGGTTCTTGCTGGCGAAGACCCACAGAACATACCTTTTGAAACTATTTCTGAATACAGCCTTTATATTAACTCTGCTGCTCTTAAAGAACTTAATATGGAATGTCCAGCAGACCTTGCTTCTTCAGCTATTGAAGCAAAATAATCAAAAGAAAAATTGTTAGGAGAGTTTTTATGTCATTAATTTTAAGTATTTTTGAACAGGGTCTTATATACGCTGTTCTCTCTTTAGGCATATACATTACATACAAAATACTTGACTTCCCGACTTAACAGTTGACAGCAGTTTCCCATTGGGAGCTGCTGTATCTGCTATTATGATTTCTAGTGGAATAAATCCTTTTATTACTTTGCCAGTTTCTTTTATATGTGGTGCTTTAGCCGGTTTAGTTACAGGCTTAATTCATGTTAAGTGCAAGTAAGGGACCTTCTCTCTGGTATTATCACTATGACAATACTCTATTCTATTAATCTTCATATAGCAGACGGAAAAGCAAATATTCCTTTATTTAATAACGACAGTATTTTCTCATTATCCCCAATAAAGGTATTGCAGGTCAGTTTAATACTGTAATTGTTGTTCTTGTAATTTCACTTATTGCAAAATTCCTTTTAGACCTTTATATGAAAACTAAATCTGGTTATCTTTTAAGAGCTGTAGGCGATAACCCTACTCTTGTTACTTCTCTTGCTAAAGATAGTGGCACAGTAAAGATACTTGGTCTTATGGTTTCTAACGCCCTTGTTTCCCTTGCTGGTTGTATTATGTGTCAGCAACAGAGATTTTTCGATATTTCTATGGGTACAGGTACAATGGTAATTGGTCTTGCATCTGTTATAATCGGTACAAACCTTTTCAAAAAGGTAACAATTATAAAGGCTACAACAGCTGTTTTCGTTGGTTCTATTATTTACAAGGCTTGTGTAGGTACTGCTATTAGTCTTGGTCTTAGTGCCATTGATATGAAACTTATTACAGGTTTACTTTTCCTTGTTATTCTTATCTGTGGTAATTTCAAAAGGAGGGGAAAATTATGATAAAACTTATAAATATTTGTAAAACATATAACCCTCATACAGTAAACGAAACAAAGCTTTTTGAAAACTTCAATTTAAACATAAATCCTGGGGATTTTGTAAGTGTTATAGGTAGTAATGGTTCTGGTAAAACAACTATGCTTAACCTTATTTGTGGTTCTATTCCTCTTGATAAGGGTACAATACTTATAAACAACCAGAAAATAAACACCTTAAAAGAGTTTGAGCGTTATAAAACTATTGGTCGTGTTTATCAGGACCATCAAAGGGTACTTGCCCTACAATGACAATACTTGAAAATATGTCATTGGCAGATAACAAAAACAGAAGTTTCAACCTCAGCTGGGGTACAAACAAAAAGAGAATTGACTACTACAAAGAACTTTTAAGTCAATTAAACTTAGGTCTTGAAGATAAATTAGGTGTAAAAGTTGGTCTTCTCTCTGGTGGTCAGCGTCAGGCTATGGCACTTTTGATGACTACTATGTCACCTATTGAAATCCTTATATTAGACGAACATACAGCTGCCCTTGACCCTAAGACAGCAGAAATTATTATGGAACTTACTAATAATATTGTTAAGAAGAAAAAGGTTACAACTCTTATGGTAACTCATAATCTTATGCACGCCCTTCACTATGGCAACAGACTTATTATGATGCACGAAGGTAATGCTATTATGGACTTAAATGAACAGGATAAAAAATCTACTTCTGTTGATAATATTTTAAATGTATTTAATAAGATAAGCCTTGAAAGAGGTAACTAAATACAATAAAAGCCCCGATGACAAACGGGGCTTTTATTGTTGATGTGCTATTAATTTTAGGTGAGGAAAGGTATAGACAGCACACTTCCGTCTATTCCATGAAAATACGAAACGGTAAATAGAAAAACCATTCATTCCCTGTCAATCGGTTTTTAACGCAGTCGTTCTTCCTTTTTTTTACTTAACATTACGCCGATTTTTGAACTTTTCTATTTCCGTCAACAAAGCTATTATAATCTATGACATTAGTTGAGGGTCAATAGTTTTTTCCAAAAAATTGAAAAAAATTTTTCTTTATGATATAATACTGACAATAAAATTTAGCATACGAAAAGAGAGATTTATGTATAAAATAAATGAATTAAGCTCCCTTTTTGATGTATCTACAAATACTATAAGAAGATATGAAGATTATGGATATATTAGCCCTAGTAGAGATGACGAAAATAACTATCGCCACTATAGTGAAGAAGATATAGACAAACTTGTATATATAAGCAAAAGTCGAGGTTTTGGCTTTTCACATACTGACATATCCGATATGACAAAGGCAAGTATATACGACCTTGTAGATATATACGAAAAGAGAAATTTAGAATTTGATGAAGAAATAAAACTGCTTCAGGAAAAGAAAAATCGTCTTAAAAACGATTTAAAACTGCTTATTAATTGTCGTGACAATGTTGGTCGCTTTATTGTATATCCAAATATAGACTATACTTTATGGTATACAAAAAGACGGTAAAACTTTATGGATAAGGAGCATGTTTCTTTACTTAAAAAGTTCATACAGCACCAACCTTTTGTTCAACAAATTTACTACTACGATGAAACTTGCCCCGACTCTATTTTTATAGGTCTTGGCATAAAAACTATTTATATAAAAGACGAAAGCATTTTCTCAAATACATACACAAAGAGATTTTTAAGAAATAAAAAATCCCTTTTTTACTATGGAAAATGCCCTTATGACGCAAATTACTTTATTGACGAGAAAAAACCTCTTAAAGAAACTAGGCTGTACAAAACAATTTTTGACTATATGCAAAAATATAATTATAAGCAAAATGGCGAAATATATATGTTTACAACAGCCTCATCAATAGAAGATGGCAATTTATACAGATATTTCATAACAGTAGTACCAATAGAATAATCTCAAAACCTTGACCCTATGTCAGGGTTTTATTTTTTTATTATGCTAAAACTTTTTTATCCCCAACTTCGTCTATATAGTGTAAATCAAAAAGAAAAGCTTTCAAAAATAAATAAGGAGGTAAATATGAAACGGAAATTAATAGAAAATTACACAATAGAAAACAAAGAAAAATTATACCGTATAGCCTTTTCATATACAAAAAATAAAGAAGATGCCCTAGACATAGTTCAGGAGTCAGTATTAAAAGCATTAAAATCTGCAAACACACTTAAAACCCACAGTATATTAAAACTTGGTACTATAAAATACTGACTAGAACTGCTATAGACTATATAAGAAAAAATAGCAAATATATTCCACTTGATACAGAGTATAGTGCTGAAACAGTGGGAAAATATGACGATTATGAAGATATAGACTTAAAAAGAGCATTGGATTTACTTACATATGACCAAAGAGTAATAATAACATTAAGATTTTTTGAGGATATGAAAATAAAAGATATTGCCGAAATAACAGGCGAAAATATTAATACTATTAAAACTAGGCTATACAAAGCCCTTGAAGTATTAAGAATAAACATAGAGGAGGCTTAATAATGAAAGATATTAAAAAGTTAGAAAATTTAAAAGAACAATACAACAATATTGAAATTCCTACAGAGCTTGACAGCATAATAAGTACAGCCATTGATAAAAAGCCAAATATTTTGTCTGTTTATTTCAGAAAAATAAGTGTTGTAGCTGCTTCAATAATAGTAATATTTACATCAGTTGTAAATATAAGTCCAGCTTTTGCCCAAAGTATGTCAAATATTCCTGTTGTAAACTCTATAGTAAAGTTAGTAAACTTTAAAACTTACACAGCTAAAAACGGTAATATGGAGGCAAATATAAATGTAGCTAAGGTAGAAGGTCTTTCAAATAAAGAACTAGAAAACCAACTTAACTCAAAATTTATAGAAGAAGGTCAAAAAGAATACAGCAATTTCCTAAAAGAAATGAAAGAATTAAAAGGAGATGCTCATAAATCTGTAGGAACATCTTATGAAGTAAAAACAGATACTGACAGCATTTACTCCATTGTCTATTCAAAATATGAAACTGCAGGTTCTTCAGATATTCAGTACAAAGCCTATACTATAGATAAGAAAAATCAAGCTGTTGTAACATTGAATAGCCTTTTCAAAGATAATTCATATATTGATATTATAAGTAACAACATTAAAGAACAGATGAGTGAACAAATGAAAACTGATAATAGTAAGGTATACTTTATTGACAGTTCCGATGATACTGATGACAATTTTGATAAAATAAAGGCTGACCAAACATTCTATATTAATAGCGATGGAAATATTGTTATTCTCTTTAATAAATATGACGTTGCCCCTGGATATATGGGTGCTCCGGAATTTGTAATACCTACAAATGTTGTAAGCAATATTTTACTTAACAGAGGTCTTGTAAAGTAAAAAATAAAGGCTGTGTTCAAAATAAACACAGCCTTTATTCTAGTATAACTTACATTCATACTTTGGACAACCAGCCCCTGCTGAAGTTTTCAAATTATTTTTTGCAAGACAGACATTTTTCTGCATTGTATCTTTAATTTTCCAACTAACAGGTGAGCTTGTAGGCTCTATAGCTGAATTTGTAGGGTCATACCAATTTTTACAAAAGGCACATAATCTAGTATGCTTTGGGTCTACTCTTTTTTCCATAAATAATCACTCCTCTTTAATAATTCTGCTTTCTATAATATCATTATACACGCATATAACGACATATTCTGTCTATTTAGTAAAATATTTCAAAAATATAAAAATATTTATTTTAAAAAGACAATATATAACTCTCATACTATCAAAAATAGCAAAAAATTTTATTTTCTGAGATTATCAAAGGAAAGTTGTTAAAGAAAACCTTGGTTTTCTTAAATTAATTCCGCAACTTCGAGCTTTGCCCGAGTGAGGACAGGGACTG
>ENA-OQHP01000116-OQHP01000116.1-human-gut-metagenome-genome-assembly--contig:-NODE-116-length-25486-cov-2.002879_pt1 | contig 25486 bp, 32 predicted proteins | sample MGYA00242563_ERZ504717 | MGnify/ENA primary metagenome ERZ504717 (study PRJEB26092, sample SAMD00036212) | human gut metagenome | host: Homo sapiens | study: EMG produced TPA metagenomics assembly of... | reverse complement strand
TGCGGCAATCCATCATCATTCGACAAACAACAGAATGGTTCTCTTTCATCATATCTTTATTATCCAAACTTTTATGAGTGTAAAGTTACAACAAATCTTAATCTTACCAAACCACATCATGCAATTAGCTAAAAATATATATCTTTGCCCGCGTGAAGTTATTAACAGATGAGGTGAGTTTCAACACTTTCCCAAAGTCATGGAATTTTAATTGAAACTATCGTCATTTATTAGTTACTTCGCAATCAGAATAAACTGATTAATATGGGAAAAAATTATTGCTTTAGCCAACCAAAAAGGAGGTGTAGGCAAAACTACTACCACTATAAATTTGGCTGCATCTTTAGCTACTCTCGAGAAGAAAGTACTAGTGATTGACGCTGACCTCAGGCAAATGCCTCATCCGGCCTTGGTGTAGATTTGAAAGACATCGACTGTTCAATCTATGAATGTCTGATCAATCAGGCTGACATACGGGAAGCGATTTATACAACCGATATTGACGGATTAGACATCATACCTTCTCACATTGACCTGGTGGGTGCTGAAATCGAAATGCTGAATTTGGAGAACCGTGAGAAAATCATGCGACGCGCGTTAGAGCCGATGAAAAGCGAATATGATTACATTTTGATAGACTGTTCTCCATCTTTGGGTTTAATTACCATCAATGCCTTAACAGCTGCCGACTCTGTAATTATTCCAGTACAATGTGAGTATTTTGCGCTGGAAGGTATCAGCAAGCTTTTAAACACGATCAAGATTATCAAGACAAAACTAAATCCTTCATTGGAAATCGAAGGATTCCTGCTGACAATGTTCGACTCGCGCTTGCGTCTGGCCAACCAGATATACGACGAAGTGAAAAGACACTTCCAGGAACTGGTTTTCAAGACTATTATTCAGCGTAATGTCAAACTAAGTGAAGCACCAAGCCACGGTATTCCTGCTATTCTTTATGATGCAGAATCAACCGGAGCTAAAAACCATTTGGCTTTAGCCAATGAAATTATAACAAGAAATAGCAAATAAGTATATGGCAGTACAAAAAAATTTGCATTAGGACGAGGACTTGATGCTCTGATATCCAACGAAGAAGTAAAAACTTCCGGATCATCATCCATCAACGAAATAGAACTGGATAAAATATCTGTAAACCCCAACCAGCCTCGTCGTGAATTTGATCCTATCGCCTTACAAGAACTGGCTGATTCCATTGCAGAAATAGGTATCATCCAGCCTATCACCTTACGTAAACTAAACGAAGATTCTTATCAAATTATTGCAGGTGAAAGACGATATAGGGCATCCATACTTGCCGGCCTAAAAACAATTCCAGCATACATTCGTACTGCAGACGACGAGAATGTGATGGAAATGGCCTTGATTGAAAATATTCAACGCGAAGACCTGAATTCCCTGGAAATCGCACTGGCTACCAGCATTTAATTGAACAATATGAACTGACACAAGAACGCCTGAGCGAACGCATTGGCAAAAAACGAACAACCATAGCAAACTACTTACGTCTGCTAAAATTGCCAGCCCCCATCCAAGTAGCCTTGAAGAACAAGGAAATAGATATGGGACATGCACGTGCGTTATTAACTCTGGAAGATCCTAAAACTCAGATACGAATCTTTAATGAGACAGTCGCTCAAGGGTATTCCGTGCGTAAAGTGGAAGAAATTGTAAAAGCACTGGCTAACGGTGAAAGCATAAAAAGCGGAGGAAAAACAATCTCTGCCAAAGGCACACAATTATCTGAAGAATACTCTATGCTTCAAAATCATCTGTGCAATTTCTTTGGAACGAAAGTACAACTTTCCTGTACCAATAAAGGAAAAGGAAAGATCAGCATTCCTTTCAACAGCGATGCAGATCTGGAAAGAATTATGGAGATTCTGGATTCTTTGAAAAAAACGGAATAAACAAAAATAATTTGAGAGCACATACTTTTACATATATTCTGTCGCTTATCCTGCTATTCTGTATCCCCTGGGGGAATATGGAGGTAAATGCACAGCGAGCCCAAAAACGCAGGGAGGGCATACTGACAACTGATTCTATCCGCTCACAGAATCGGGCAGACAGCCTGGCCTTGGCTGATACAACCCACCTGCAGCGAAAACTCGCATTAGAGGCACTGGAAGCCCCCGTAGATACTGCAGCCTTGGCAAGACAAAACGACTCCATTCAAAATACTCTGCCTCCCACTCAGGAGAAAAAACGCTGGATACCCAATTCTAACCGTACAGTATGGTTAGGACTCGTTATCCCTGGAGCCGGACAGATTTACAACCGGAAGTACTGGAAACTACCTATCATTTATGGAGGTTTCGTAGGATGTGCATACGCCTTGACTTGGAACGGGCAGATGTATAAGGACTATTCTCAAGCCTATCAAGACATTATGAGCAATAATCCCAATAACAACAGTTATATGGATTTCCTTCCTCCCGGAACAAATGTCAATGACCGTTTGGAGTATTGGCAGGAAATCTTCCGAAAACGAAAAGACCTTTATCGACGTCAACGCGATTTAAGTATATTTGCATTCATTGGTGTATATCTGCTATCAGTGATTGATGCCTATGTAGATGCTGAGCTGTCTGATTTTGATATCAGCAAAGACCTCAGCATGAAATGGGAACCTACCGTGTTCAACGATGCATTCCGCAACCGTCCGCAAGGAGTTGGTTTGCAATGCTGTATTAAATTTTAAAAGATGAAAAGAATAATTTTTAGTTTACTTACTGCTGCAATCTGTAACGCTTCTTCTCTTTTTGCCCAACAGACAGAAAAAACGATTACCATACAAACCAATGGGCAGGAAGATGTAATAGATTTACCGGAAGGAATGATTACCACTACAGATAGTCTGTACTTGGACTGGATTTCCAAGCATTACATCAATCCTGCAGAAAACTGTACGATGACTACCCAAAATCCGGAAGTCAGCGATTCTATTTACATGGACCGCTTGCAGCGTATTCCGGCTATTATAGAAATGCCTTATAATGACATCATACGGAAGTTTATAGACATGTACTCTACCCGTCTCCGTCAAAGGTATCATTTATGCTGAGCGCCAATAATCTATACATGCCTATTTTGAAGAGGCACTGGATTATACGATCTTCCGTTAGAATTAAAATACCTTCCCGTCATTGAATCGGCATTAAACCCGACAGCCACCTCGTCACAGGGCGCAGTAGGGTTATGGCAGTTCATGCTTCGCACGGGACAAGTATATGGGCTTAAGGTCAACTCACTTGTGGACGAACGCAGAGATCCGGTCAAATCTACTCGCGCTGCAGCACGTTACCTGAAAGATTTATATGATATATATCAGGACTGGAATCTTGTTCTAGCAGCCTATAACTGTGGACCTGGTACTATCAACAAGGCTATCCGCCGGGCTGGAGGCGAAAGGATTTCTGGAAAATCTACAACTTCTTACCGAAAGAAACCCGAGGTACGTACCTGCTTTCGTAGCTGCTAATTACATTATGACTTATTACTGTGAACACTATATCAGTCCTATGGAAATGAACATGCCAGAAAGTACCGATACTGTTCACATCAACCGTTCACTGAACCTAAATCAGGTGGCAGAAGTATGCAAGGTAGACATAGACCAGCTTCGCGCACTTAATCCAGAATTTAAAAAGATATTATCCCTGGAAACGAAAAGCCATACGCACTACGATTGCCTACTCAAATAATGAGTTACTTCATTGACCACGAGGATAGTATCTATAATTATAAACCAGAAGTTTTTCAAACCCGTCGCAGCACCGTAACTGTCAGCAATACCACTGCTAAAGGGAAAAATAGCGGAAAAGCTGTATACCACCGCATCCGTAACGGAGAGACATTAGGAGCATTGCCGCTAAGTACGGAGTTAGCGTAAGCCAATTACGAAGACTGAACGGAATCAAAGGAAGTAACATCCGGGCTGGCAAATCTCTACGCATCCGGTAAGAAAACCCCTCATTTGCTTGTTTGATTCGTATTTTTCTCTATTTTTGCATTATTGATTCAAAGAAAAGGGAGAGAATTATGACCGAGGAGAAACTTACGCAGGAACAGACAGATGAAAAAATGATTGATGAAGCATTTCAGGAGCTATTGGACCAATACCTGAAAGTAAACATCGGAAAAAAATCGAGATAATTACAAAAGCATTTAATTTCGCCCGACAGGCACACAAAGGAGTGCGCCGACGTTCGGGCGAGCCTTATATTCTACATCCTATCGCTGTAGCACGCATCGCCTGCGTAGAAATCGGCTTAGGATCTACCTCTATTTGTTCTGCTCTACTCCACGATGTAGTAGAAGATACTGACTATACCGTAGAGGATATCGAAAACTTGTTTGGACCTAAGATTGCTCAAATTGTAGATGGATTAACCAAAATTTCAGGAGGAATCTTCGGAGACAGAGCTTCTGCACAAGCTGAGAACTTAAGAAGCTGCTTCTCACAATGAATGATGATATCCGTGTCATTCTTATAAAAATTGCCGACCGGTTGCATAATATGCGTACCTTAGGCTCCATGCTTCCAAGCAAACAATATAAAATTGCCGGGGAAACACTCTATATCTACGCTCCTCTCGCCAACCGACTGGGTCTGAATCGTATCAAGACAGAATTGGAAGATTTAAGTTTTAAATACGAACACCCAGAAGCTTACCAGCAAATCGAAGAAAAGCTAAAGGCTACTCAAGCTGAAAGAACCAACCTATTTGAAGAATTTACAGCCCCCATTCGCGAACAATTAGATAAAATGGGGCTTCCTTATCGTATCCTGGCACGTATCAAGTCTCCCTACTCCATTTGGAACAAGATGCAAAACAAACATATCACGTTTGAAGAAATCTATGACATACTTGCCGTACGCATCATTTTCACTCCTAAGAATGAAGAGGAAGACTGAATGACTGCTTCAACATTTATGTAGCTATTTCCCGGATATATAAGCCTCATCCTGACCGTTTGCGCGATTGGGTCAGCCATCCAAAAGCCAATGGATATCAGGCTCTTCATGTGACATTGATGAGCAACAAAGGACAGTGGATTGAAGTTCAGATCAGAAGTGAGCGAATGAATGATGTAGCAGAACAAGGTTTTGCTGCACACTGGAAATACAAAGAAGGAGGAGGAAGTGAAGACGAAGGAGAGCTTAGCAAATGGCTGAAAACCATCAAAGAAATTTTGGATGATCCGCAGCCCGATGCCCTTGACTTTCTGGATACAATCAAGCTTAATCTTTTCGCATCTGAGATATTTGTATTTACTCCTAAGGGTGAAATTAAAACAATGCCTCAGAATGCAACCGCACTCGATTTTGCCTTCTCCATTCATACATTCTTAGGAAGCCATTGTATTGGAGCTAAAGTAAACCATAAACTGGTACCACTGAGCCATAAACTGCAAAGTGGAGATCAGGTAGAAATTCTGACTTCAAAATCACAGAAAGTACAACCTTCATGGATTAATTTGCCACGACAGCAAAAGCCAAGGCTAAAATATTATCCATCCTCAAAAGAGAACGAAAGGAAGTCCAGCAGGCCGGAGAAGACATGCTGCATGAATTCCTTAAGAAAGAAGGCATTGAAGCTACTGAAACGAACATCCAGAAGCTTTGTACCCTTCATAAATTAAAAACTCCTGAAGACTTGATGTACCAGATCGGGCAAAAAGTTTTCATTTTAGGAGATTTGGAAAAGAATGAGTTAAAAGAAAAATCCACTCCCACAAACTGGAAAAATACATTGCATTTGCATTTGGAGGAGGAAGCAAACCCAAATCTCAGGATAATGCATCTTCCAAAGAAAGACCCGCTTTGAACATCGACAAGAAGAAAATTGTCAAGCTTACGCCTGAAGAAATTCAGAAGCACTACATCATTGCAGACTGCTGTAAACCTATTCCGGGAGATGATGTCTTAGGATATATTGACGACAACAATCGAATTATTATCCATAAGCGCCAATGCCCGATAGCTACGCAACTGAAAACCAGCTTGGTAACAGATTATTGGCCGTACAATGGGAAACAGGTAAAGCACTTAACTTCCCGGTAAATGTATACATGAAAGGAATCGATGGAATTGGAGTACTTAACCAAGTAACAGGCATTATATCCCAACAGTTGAACGTAAATATTCACAAATTGAATATCGAGTCCAGTGATGGTATTTTTGAAGGCCGAATTCAATTGTTTGTACACGATGTAGATGATGTAAATACCATCTGCGAGAATCTTAAGAAATTAGACCACATCAAGAAAGTCACCCGAATAGAAAACTTCGATGACACCATTACTGATTAAAAACTTGCTGCTGTCGCATTTTCTTTATAACCAATCCGATAAAAAATCTTACTCAAATTCAGGGCCGGTCTCTCCGCTGAGATACCGGCCTCTTTTGTTTATAAAGAATTCCTGAACTTTTTCATGAAATATCCGTTCGTTATTTCCCGAAGACAAAACCAGATTTACCTCGACACGTACGTGACGAGGTCATGACACGTTCGTGCGGAGAGGTCGACACGTACGTGTCGAGGTCTTAACACGAACGTGTTGTGATATCATCGTAAAGACATTTCCTATACAACTTCTATTGCATCGGACAATAATATAGAATAGCTCTATCCAAATAGAGCTGCAGATTTTTATATAGCTTTTCTGATGGAACTGACTGATAAAATGGGGAAAGAATAAGAGCTTAAAAAACAAAAAACCGCTGATGTTCAGCGGTTTAATAATCATCGTGGACCTGGAGGGAGTCGAACCCTCGTCCAAACAAGGAAGCCATATGCTTTCTACATGCTTATCTCTGCCTTCGGTTTTCGTGCATAAGCAAGACCAGAGCCACCCACTTATACCTTAGTTCCTAAAATTTCATTTCAGTCGCGGAACGAGACCAAAACTATTTCCGAATTTGCTGCACCGCTAAACCAAACGCTTCGGAACAAGAGCTTTTGAGCGATGTCTCGTTTCCATCACTTTGACGGAAATAAAGCTAATCTACTGTACTTCGATTAAGCAGCGAGAGCATAGTTTTCGTTGCCAGATAATTGTTCAGTAACTGAGATTATAGTGCAAATCACTGACGCACTGCATGCTTACATACCACATCTCTCGCTGTCAAAACCAAACAAGCCCAAGATTAGTAATCAATTTTCTGCAAAGATAGTAAATCAAATACTATTTACAAAAAAAGAGAGGTAAATTCACTTGACTTTCATCCCAGCCGGCAAATTTACCCCTCTATTTTCAGACTAATTAATTATTAATGATGGAATAAACGGATTCCCGTAAATGCCATTGCAATACCGTATTTATCGCAAGTTTCAATCACATGGTCATCACGCACAGAACCTCCTGCCTGAGCAATATATTCCACGCCACTCTTGTGAGCACGTTCAATATTATCTCCAAACGGGAAGAAAGCATCCGAACCCAATGATACTCCCTTCAATGTATCAAGCCAAGCACGTTTTTCTTCGCGTGTCAATACTTCAGGTTTCTCAGTGAAGAACTGCTGCCATACTCCATCAGCCAATACATCATCATGATCTTCGCTGATATAAATATCGATGGTATTATCACGATCGGCACGACGGATCTTTTCTACCCAAGGCAAATTCAGCACCTTCGGATGCTGGCGCAAATACCAGATATCAGCCTTATTACCAGCCAGGCGAGTACAATGGATACGACTCTGCTGTCCGGCACCAATACCGATAGCCTGTCCATCTTTCACGTAGCAAACAGAATTAGACTGAGTATATTTCAAAGTGATTAATGCAATCATCAAATCACGTTTAGCAGCTTCAGGGAAATTCTTATTCTGAGTCGGAATGTTCTCAAACAATTCTGCTCCATTCAATTTCACTTCATTACGTCCCTGTTCAAAAGTGATACCAAATACATCCTTCCGTTCAATGGGATTCGGACGATATTCCGGATCAATTTTAATCACGTTATAAGTACCCTTACGTTTATTTTTCAGAATTTCAAGGGCTGCGTCAGTGTATCCCGGAGCAATCACGCCGTCAGAAACCTCACGATTGATAAAACGAGCTGTTTCTTCATCACAGACGTCACTCAAAGCTATAAAATCGCCATACGATGACATACGGTCTGCTCCACGAGCGCGCACATACGCATTGCCAACGGAGACAAAGGCAAATTATCCACGAAATAAATTTTTTTCATGGTTTCATCCAGTTCCAGACCGATTGCGGCTCCGGCAGGACTCACGTGCTTGAACGAAGTTGCAGCCGGCATTCCGGTAGCTTCTTTCAATTCTTTCACCAACTGCCATCCGTTAAACGCATCCAGGAAGTTAATGTATCCAGACGTCCGTTCAATACTTCAATAGGCAGTTCTCCCTCCTGCATGAAAATGCGGGCCGGCTTCTGGTTAGGGTTACAGCCGTACTTGAGTTCGAGTTCTTTAGCCATATTTTAATAGTTTGGTTGAATTTTCTACAAAAGTACGAAAAAATCAGAAGCTTCTTCATGATAAGTGCATGATTTTAAGAATTCCTCCAAAAGCCAACTGGAATATCACAAAATAAATCTGTATTTTTGCCTATATTCTATACAAAATATAAATGTTATGATAGACGAATTATTAAACTTCAACAAGACTTTCGTAGAAACCAAGGGATACGAAAAGTACATCACGAACAAATACCCTGACAAAAAAATCGCCATTGTCACTTGTATGGATACTCGACTGACAGAGCTACTTCCCGCAGCCTTAGGAATAAAAAACGGTGATGTCAAAATCATCAAGAATGCCGGAGGTACCATCACTCACCCTTTCGGTAGTGCCATGCGAAGCTTGCTTGTGGCAATCTATGAATTAGGAGTGGAAGAAGTCATGATTATCGGACATACCGATTGTGGCGTACAGCACATGGATAGTGAAACCATGCTACAGCACATGCGTGAAAGAGGAATCTCACAAGACCATATTGAAATGATGCAATATTGTGACATCAACCTTAACTCATGGCTCAGCGGATTTAATGACACGGAAGAAGCCGTACAAAAGAGTGTACACATCGTACGCCATCACCCGCTCGTGCCTCAAGACATAAAAGTAAGAGGATTTATCATGAACTCCACAACCGGAAATCTTACTGAAATAGAAGACAAATAAAAAATAAAAGCCGATAAAGGAGATTAACCCTTTATCGGCTTTCTTTTAAGTACACAAAATTATCTTTCTTCTGTAAGCGCAATCATTGAAACTTCCTGAGGCACATAATCTCCCTGGAAGAAGCGGCTGGCACGAAGCAAATGACGCCAGATACTTACCAACTCCTGAGATTCCTGAAGAATATTCAAATATACCATAGATGCCTTCAAGCTTGCATTATCGCCTTCCTGCATACGGTTCATCTGCTGTTTACGCAAAGCAGAAATACGATTTTTCAGGTCATCTCCTTTTTTCAGAATGTCATCCGCTTCTTCATAATTATCCTGACTGATGGCTACTTTAGCACGTTCCATCAGCTTGCATAATTCATCACGTACAGGCAAGAATTCTTTTACACAATCCGGAGAAATCGGATTAAAGTTGTTGTCTACATGTTCCTTACACGGTTCACAAATTCGCTTCAAGCAATAAAGCATCTGTTCGCAACTGTTACTTCCCAAGTGGAACCAAGTATTCTTTCCATAGCCACGGTTATCGGCAAACGGCGGAGACCAAGTATTTCTTTACGACGACGTTTCTTCAACATTTTCTTCTGGTCGTCCGTCGCATTCATAGCCTTTCGTAAGCTACGCAAATCTTCATTGATGAAGCCGTCGGTTACCTGCACATACGTCTTCTCACAGAAACCCACGTAATCAGTCAGTGTTTCCTGAACATGCTGACGAAGCAAAGCCAAAGTTTCACCCTTATCCTTACTGCTCATCATGCGTTTAAACACATCATCCTGGCTTTCAATCTTTTCCTTCTTGCCATATTTAATGTTACTACGAACAAGAAGTACCACAGCTATTACGATAAATACAAACATACCGAAGAAGCTGGTGTAGAACATGATGAAAGTTACCAAGGCACAGATGGTGAAAGCCACAAATGCGGTAATAAACCAACCACCAATCACTGAAAGCATACCCGTAATACGATATACAGCACTTTCACGACTCCAGGCACGGTCGGCCAACGAGCTACCCATCGCTACAATGAATGTAACATAAGTAGTGGACAAAGGCAGTTTCATGGTCGTACCGATGATAATCAACAATCCGGAAAGAACCAGATTCACAGAAGCACGTACCATATCAAACGCAGCTCCGTCTGCCAAAATAACCTCATCTTTATTGAAACGGCTGTCAATCCAGCGACGAACATTTACCGGAATAACACGTACCAGAAAATCATTGATATTAGTCGCACGACGAACAATCACACGAGCCAATGCTGAAGAGCCGAACATTTCATCACCTTCTTCCTGACGAGCCAAATCTACAGAAGTCTTGATTACATTCTTCGCTTTCTTTGAAGTAGCCAGCGCGTATACCATCACGATACCAGATGCAATCAGGAAAATAGGAGGAGTCTTGGCAGAAGACATCAACGAAGACATCATAAAGTCATGTATACCAGCACCGTTAGAATTAGCGACATAATCTGTATAAGCAGAGAAACCAGCCAAGGTACACCGATAAGTTACCAAGTCATTTCCGGCAAAAGCCAATGCCAGAGAGAATGTACCCAGCAATACAATAATCTTAAACACGTTCACCTTGCACCAGTGTAACACCTGCATGAGTATGGTAAATACGACAAAGCATCCACCTACCAATGCCATTGTATTATCTTGAATCCATTGCAAAGCTTCCGGAGTCATAAAAGATGCACTCTTCAACCCCTTAATGATGATAAAATATCCCAAAGAAGTTACGGCAATACCACCGAAAATTCCGATAGTCCAAGAAAGATTCTTCTTATAGTTAAAACTGAAAATTAGTCGGGATATATATTGTACAACAGTACCCACAATAAAAGCGACGGCTACTGAAAGGAAATACCCATAATCACTGAAAGAGCCTTTTCCGTATTCATCATATCACCTAAGGTTAACAGTCCGGTTCATCACCGACAATCTTCAGAATGGCAAGAATAAAAGTACCTCCCAATAATTCAAATACCATTGAAACAGTGGTAGAAGTAGGAAGTCCTAACGTATTAAAGACATCCAGAAGGACTACATCCGTCACCATTACCGCGAGCAGAATACACATGATTTCATAAAAGCTGAAGTTTACCGGATGAAAAATTCCGTGACGGGCAATATCCATCATCCGTTACTCAGCACCGCTCCCGCAAATACTCCGATAGCAGCTACAATAATAATAGTTCTGAACTTTGCTACTTTTGCACCTACTGCAGAGTTCATGAAATTCACTGCGTCATTACTGACCCCCACCAGCAAATCAAAGACTGCCAGCATAAATAAGAAAATAACAATTCCTAAATAAACAGTTTCCATACTTGTTTTGTTAAGTTTTTTCCGAGTGCAAAAATATTTCGTTCGTGTTATAAAAGAATGTCATATATGTTACAATCGTGTTACAAAATAAAAAGGACAGCCTGAAAAAACTTTGTTTCTCTTCAAACAACAGCATTAAACTTCAGTGATAATGCAAAAAAAGATATTTTATGCTCATTATCCTGCGTTTATCATCTGAAAATTCGTAATTTTGCACCTGAATTTTAAATATCAAACATTTATGTCAGAATCAAAGAAAATAAAGACCGCATTGGTGTCTGTTTACCATAAAGACGGTTTGGACGCCATCCTGGCCAAGCTTCATGCAGAAGGCGTTGAGTTCTTGTCTACCGGAGGAACACGTCAGTTCATTGAATCATTAGGTTATCCCTGCAAGGCTGTAGAAGACATTACCACTTATCCTTCTATTCTTGGAGGACGCGTTAAGACATTGCATCCTAAAATCTTTGGAGGTATCCTTTGCCGCAGAGAACTGGAAGGCGACCAGAAGCAGGTTGCTCAGTATGAATTCCAGAGATTGACCTGGTTATTGTAGACTTGTATCCTTTTGAAGATACAGTTGCAAGCGGTGCAGCAGAACAAGACATCATCGAAAAAATTGATATAGGCGGTATCTCATTGATTCGTGCCGGAGCTAAGAACTTCAATGATGTAGTAATCGTAGCAGCAAGCATCAATACCAACCCTTATTGGAAATCCTCAACAAACAGGGAGCTGTAACCACACGCGAACAACGCCGTTGGTTTGCAGGTGAAGCATTTACTGTTTCTTCACACTACGACACTGCTATCCGCGATTATTTCAAAAAATAATTGCGCTGGCAGTCATTCAGTCTTCCTAAAACGGATTTATTAATTTCAAAATTCTAGACTTATATTAAAGGAATGGGATTATTCTCCTTTACACAAAACATAGCGATGGACTTGGCACAGCCAATACCATCATTATCAGCAATGACAAGATTGTGGTAGACGAACCATCTGTTGTTGCATTGGATCGTCGCACAGACAAGATGATTGCCGTAGGTGAACGTGCCAAGCTGATGTACGAAAAAGAAAATCCGAACATTCGCACTGTACGTCCGTTACGTGACGGTGTTATTGCCGACTTCAACGCTTGCGAACAGATGATGCGCGGATTGATTAAAAAAGTAAATACAGGACGTCCATTTCTTCACTCCCTCTTTGCGTATGGTAATCGGAGTACCTTCCGGTTCTACAGAAGTAGAATTACGTGCCGTACGTGACAGCGCGGAACATGCAGGAGGACGTGATGTCTACCTGATATTCGAACCTATGGCTGCCGCTATCGGTATCGGACTGGATGTAGAAGCTCCGGAAGGTAACATGGTAGTTGACATAGGTGGAGGTTCTACGGAAATCGCCGTCATTTCTTTGGGAGGTATTGTTTCAAATAACTCTATCCGCGTAGCCGGAGATGATTTGACAGCTGATATTCAGGAATACATGAGCCGCCAGCACAATGTCAAAGTCAGTGAAAGAATGGCAGAGCGTATCAAGATTCACGTAGGTGCAGCCATGACAGACTTGGGAGATGATGCACCTGAAGATTATATCGTACGTGGTCCAAACAGAATCACTGCCCTGCCGATGGAGGTTCCGGTATGCTATCAGGAAATCGCGCATTGTATGGAAAAGAGCATTGCCAAAATAGAAACAGCTATTTTAAGTGCCTTGGAAAATACACCTCCTGAATTGTATGCCGACATTGTAAACAATGGTATCTATCTGGCTGGAGGCGGAGCGCTTCTGAGAGGACTTGACAAACGACTGACAGATAAAATCAACATTCCTTTCCATATTGCTGAAGATCCTTTGCTGAGCGTAGCCAAGGGAACAGGCATTGCACTGAAGAATGTAGATCGTTTCTCATTCCTGATGAGATAATATCATAAAAATTGAAAATGAAGAGATTTCAGATTTCTTCATTTTCAATTTTCATTTTTTCGTTTATACACCATTCGGATTCTCTGACATGCGAAACCTGCTTAATTTTCTGCTGAAATATAATCACTGGTTCCTTTTCGTTCTTTTGGAGGTTATTTCACTTACCCTGCTGTTCCGTTTCAACAACTATCAGGGAAGTGCTTTCTTTACTTCTGCCAACTACCTCGCAGGAATAGTATACGAAGCCTCCGGTCAAGTAACACGCTATTTTGGCCTGACAGAAGTCAACAAGGACCTAACTACACGAAATGTCGAATTGGAAATTGAAGTGGAACGCTTGTCACAAGCCTTAGAACAATATACACAAGACACTACAGGAGTGGCTAACCTGCGTAAAGAAGCATTAAAAGACTATGTGCTATATGATGCAAGAGTAGTCAACAACAGCATCACACACCCCAACAATTTCATTACCATCGACAAAGGAGAGGCCGACGGCATCCGCCCGGAAATGGGAGTCGTATGTGGAAACGGAGTAGTCGGCATTGTTTATCTCACAGGAAAGCATCATGCCATTGTACTGCCCGTATTAAATTCCAAAAGCAGCATCAGCTGTAAAATCAAACGAACCTCTTATTTTGGTTTCCTGAAATGGGAAGGAGGTTCTTCACAATATGCCTACGTCAAAGATATGCCCCGACACTCCGAATTCTCATTGGGCGATACGATTGTAACAAGTGGGCATAGTGCTGTTTTTCCAGCCGGGATTCCCGTAGGAACCGTAGATGATATGGAAGACAGTCACGACGGACTATCTTATCTGCTCAAAGTCAAGCTATTCACAGACTTTGCCCGACTGAACAATGTCAGGGTTTTAGGGTCATTCAACGGCACTGAGCAGGCACAACTTGAGGACAGCATACATTCAATGCAACCATAAAAATTAACGATACAGAAAGCCAAGGTAATTATGCAATATATCATACGTCTTGAATGGTTCATCATACTTGTCTTACTGCAAGTACTGGTACTCAACCACATTCATTTTGAACAATATGCCACACCGTTGTTCTATATCTACTTTTATTGAAGATAGATTCAGACAACAGCCGTAAGGGATTAATGTTATGGGCCTTTTCTTTAGGACTTTGCATCGATATTTTCAGCAATACACCAGGATTAAACGCTGCCACATCTGTATTTACTGCCTTCTGCCGCCCATGGATTCTCAGATTGTTTTCCTTGCGTGACATTACAGACAACTTTGAACCAGGCGTGTATCAGATGGGATTTGCTTCATTCTTCCGATATACAATAGTTCTTGTTTTATTACATGCTTTCATACTGAATATCTTGGATACATTCTCATTGGCCAACATGCCCACGCTGTTGCTGAAAATTGCCAGTGATACAATTGTCACGCTCATATTCATCTTATGTGTTGATTCTGTCAGGAGGAAAAAATAGTGGAAAGAAACTACGATCTTGAAAAGCGAAAATATGTAATTGGCGGTGCAGTCATTGTGATTGTGCTGATTTTTCTTATACGTTTACTTTCACTACAAATCATGAGTGAAGACTACAAGAAAAATGCTGACAGCAACGCTTTTCTCAAAAAATACAATATCCAAGCCGAGGAGTCATATACGACCGGAATGAAAAACTGCTGGTTTATAATCAGGCTGCTTACGACATCACTGTGATTATGAAAGAAATTACGGAGCTGGATACCATGGATTTATGCCAAACACTGAAAATCTCACCGGAGTTTCTGCGAAAAAATTCCGTGACATGAAAGATCGCCGGCTTAATCCTGGCTACTCCCCTTACACCAACCAGGTATTTCTTACCCAGCTGTCGGCCGAAGATTGTGGTGTGTTCCAGGAAAAACTGTTTAAGTTTCCAGGATTCTATATCCAGCGACGTACCATCGACAATATACCTACAATGCCGGAGCTCACATCCTGGGAGATATTGCCGAAGTTCCAAATCCGATATGGAAAAGGATGAATACTATATTCCCGGCGACTTTATCGGTAAATTAGGTGTAGAGCGTTCTTACGAAAAGCAGTTACGAGGAGAAAAAGGTATCGAAATATTATTACGTGATGCCCGAGGACGAATCCAGGGGAACTATATGGACGGGAAATTCGATAAAGCTCCTGTAGCAGGAAAAAACCTGCGACTGAGTCTGGACATCGAACTTCAGGAGCTGGGAGAACGTCTGTTGGAAGGAAAAATCGGAAGTATTGTAGCCATAGAACCATCTACAGGCGAAGTACTCTGCTAGTTTCTTCACCGACTTACGATCCTCGAAAAATGGTCGGAAGAAACCGCGGTAAGAACCACCTGATACTGGCACGTGACCCCTGGAAGCCTTTACTGAACCGTGCCATCATGGGTACTATCCGCCAGGCTCCACTTTCAAGACCTCACAGGCACTGACCTTCCTGCAAGAGGGAATCATAACCACCCAGACCAGTTATCCGTGTTTTGGTGGATTCAACTTCCGGGGACTTCATGTTGCTGCCACGGTCACCCCTCGCCGCTTTCGCTGATTCCGGCATTAGCAACTTCCTGCAACGGATATTTCTGCTGGGGACTCTATTACATGATTGGTGCCAAGAAGAAATACGGAACCGTACAAAAAGCCATGAACACCTGGAGAGATTATATGGTATCCATGGGATTCGGTTATCCGTTGGGAATCGACCTTCCCGGAGAAAAAAGAGGATTTATCCCCAATGCAAGCGTCTACGACAAAGCTTACCGAGGCTCATGGAATGGACTGACCATCATCAGTATTTCCATCGGGCAAGGTGAGGTCACACTGACTCCATTACAAATAGCCAACTTAGGAGCAACCATTGCCAACAGAGGCTATTTTATCACCCCCCATGTAGTGAAGGAAGTAGAAGGTGAACCACTCGACACCCTTTACACACAAAAAAGATATACCATGGTAGACCGTTCCCACTATGAGGAGGTGGTGCAAGGTATGCGCTCTGCCGTATTGGGCGGAACCTGTAGAGGAGCCAACCTGCCCGACATCGAGGTATGTGGAAAAACCGGAACGCCCAGAACCGTGGAAAAGACCACTCTGCCTTATGGGATTGCTCCCATGAAAGATCCAAGATTGCCATAGCAGTCTATGTGGAAAACGGAGGATTCGGTGCGGTATACGGTGTACCTATCGGACGACTCATGATTGAAAAGTATTTAAAAGGGAAACTCTCGCCAGAAGACGAAGTCATGGCTACAGAGATTCAAAACAGGAGGATTGATTATGGGATACATGAGAGGTAGTGTATGGAAAAATGTGGACTGGTGGACCATCGGACTTTACCTGATACTGGTCATCTGCGGATGGTTCAGTGTGTGCGGAGCAAGTTACGATTATGGTGAGCCGAATTTCCTGGATATTACCACACGCGCCGGTAAACAGCTGATGTGGATAGGCTGTTCACTGGGATAGGCTTTGTCATACTCATGCTTGAAGACCGTGTATACGACACCTACGCTTATCTGCTTTATGGCATTATGATTTTGCTACTATTCGGTACTATCTTCAATCCGCATGAAATCAAAGGTTCACGTTCATGGATTGTATTAGGACCGGTAAGTCTGCAACCCGCTGAATTCGCCAAATTGCCACAGCCCTTGCATTAGGAAAATATATAAACGAATATACTTCCAGATGCAGCGCACCCGCAATCTGATAACTGTATTGGGCATCATTCTGCTACCTATGGCATTGATTATACTCCAGAAAGAAACAGGTTCTGCCCTGGTGTACCTATCCTTTTTTTAATGCTCTACAGAGAAGGGATGACCGGAACGGTTCTATTTTCCGGAATCTGCGCTGTGGTATTTTTTATTGTCGGCCTAAAATTCAGTGCAGAAATTATGCCTGATGAAATGACATCATGGGGAGAATTCTCCGTGTTGACGCTGGTCATTCTGCTTTCTTCCTTTCTGGTGGGAAATATTGTCAGCGTCAGTCGCCCAAACTTGCAGCCTACATTTTCGGTATCGGAGGCGGAGGAACGTTATTAGGAGCCCTGTTTTCCAACTATGTAATTCCATTTAATGTATGTCATCTCCAGTTAGCCCTTTGTGGAGGTATCGTACTCACACTGGCTTTCTTCTATCTGCGTGAACGACTGAGAGCTTATTTCTATGTAATTCTGTTCGTAGTTGGCTCGGGCATCTTTTTCTTCTCGACCGACTATGTATTCAATCAGGTACTTGAACCTCACCAGAAGATTCGAATTGAAGTGCTATTGGGAATGAAAGATGACCCTGCAGGAGCTGGATACAATGTCAACCAAAGTAAAATTGCCATCGGTTCCGGAGGATTATTCGGAAAAGGCTTTCTCAACGGTACACAGACCAAATTGAAATACGTTCCGGAACAGGATACCGACTTCATTTTCTGTACCATTGGCGAAGAGCAAGGATTTGTCGGCTCCGCTTTTGTCATTTTCTTGTTTATGGCACTCATTCTACGCCTTATCGTGCTATCCGAGCGACAGGAAAGCCGCTTTGGAAGAGTATACGGCTACTGTGTACTGAGTATATTCTTTTTCCATCTCTTCATCAATATAGGAATGGTTCTCGGACTAACCCCCGTTATCGGTATCCCCCTTCCCTTCTTCAGCTACGGCGGTTCCTCATTGTGGGGATTTACCATCCTGCTGTTTGTCTTCCTCCGCATTGACGCGGCCAGGGAGAAATAACCGGATTCCCACATCGGATATTCCAGGTAATGGATTCTGCCTCATCAGATGAGTGATACGAAAAATGCGGTCTATTGAATCGGTAGAGAAAATAACCGGTTTATCTGACACATATACATGCTGATACAATCCTCCCATTGCCCCACTCTGCACCCAGTGTCCTTTTTCATCGGTCAGATAAATGTGTAGTGTATCCGTGCGGGGCGGTATTGAATCGCCTTCCGACTGCGTCACCGAAAGCCAGATATCCCGATAAGAATATTCTCCGGTATGACGGAGACCTATCTCCATCCGGTACTCACCGGAAGAAAGTCCTACAGGAAGATGGAAAGCCAGGGAATCGGATTTATCCCAGCCTTCTTCACCAGAAACAGCCTGATATACATGATACCGTGTATCTGTATGACAGGCATTCAGCAGGAACAAGACACATAGTGCCAGTCCTGCCTTTATATAATAGATAAAAGATTCTTTAAGCCTGTACATCCGTATTTGTATTACGCTCCGGACGTTGTTTCCCTCGTTATTCCGACGGAAATTTCTCCGTCCGTTGCGGTTAGGGCGAGGTTCCTGACCGGCTTTTGCCTGTGGTGCATTTCCGGCATTTTCAGCCGCTGGAGCCTGTGGAGCTGCCGGAGCCGGATTCCCTTTCGGTCTCTGTGGACGGTTATTTCTTCCTTGCGGTCCTTTATTTTCTTTCTCCTTAGGAATGTCTGGAGTTTGTCCATTACCTGCTTCAGGAGCCGCTGACGCATTGTTTTGTGATGCCTGCCCTTTTTGTTTCTTTTTCCGGTTCTTTCCGCCTTTTGTCTTGTCAAAACGGGTCAAGCTCTCTTGTTCCAGCAAGTCTTTTGAACGCTGCGATTCACGTCCAGAGAATTCGTCATCCAATTTTTCAGGCTTTTCTCCCCGTTTGTTCATATTCAGCACTTCAAATGCTCTGCGTGCAGAGATAGTCACTTCATTTGCCAGGAAACTCTTATCCGTACTATAAGTTATAGTTCCTTTCAGAATATCTGCCTTGAAGTAATAATACATGTTGTCCAACGTTTCAAGGGTAATTTCCTTACTCGGCAAACGTTTCTGACATTCCACGTAGGCATCTACTTCATAATTCAGACAGCATTTCAGTTTGGCACACTGCCCGGCCAGTTTTTGCGGATTAAGCGAAATATCCTGAAAACGAGCCGCACTGGTCGATACTGAAACGAAGTTCGTCATCCACGTAGCACAGCACAACTCGCGTCCGCACGGTCCGATTCCTCCGATACGTCCGGCTTCCTGACGGGCACCAATCTGTTTCATTTCGATACGCACCCGGAAAGTCTCAGCCAGCACCTTAATCAGCTGACGGAAATCCACGCGTTCATCTGCAATGTAATAGAATATTGCCTTATTGCCATCACCCTGGTATTCCACGTCACCGATTTCATCTGAAGTCCCAGGCTTTCTGCAATCTTACGCGAGCGAATCATTGTATCATGTTCACGTGATTTTGCTTCCTCATATTTTTCCATGTCCACCGGCTTTACCTTACGGTAAATACGGCGTATTTCTGCATCAGGCTTCAAATTAGCCTTACGCATCTGCAAGGGAACCAGTCTTCCGTCAGTGTTACCGTACCGATGTCATGTCCCGGACTGGCTTCCACTGCCACAATATCTCCCTTCTCCAGATGCAGCCCGTTGCTGTTTTTATAATATCTTACGGGTATTCTTAAACTGAACTTCCACCATATCCTGTTCCTCCGCGTTTCCAGGAATATCGGCCAGCCAATCGTAAGTATTCAATTTATTATTCTGTCGTCCGCAGCCTCCACAGCAGAGTCGGCCACTTCCGTTTTTAAGCTTGAAATCGTCCATATATTGTTATTGTTGTTTCATTTCTACAATCATTCTCAGCGCCATGTCAAAAAAAACCATCTTCGGATTCACATTCTGCTCAATGTGTACCTGCGCCTCCCCCAGCAATTCCATCACGGAAATAATATTTCGCTCATTGATGTAAGGAGCAAAACGCTGGCGAACTGCAACTCCTCCGGATTCAGATATACCATATCAGGTTGACGGAAATTACAGATAAGTTTTCACGTACCATCCGCTGGCAATACTCCAGGAGGTTCTTCTGCCGTTCGCGCCCCATTCCTGCCACCTGCTCACTCCACGCTTTCAGGCTACGAATATCACGTTTATAGCCGTACGCATGAGGTTCACAAAGAGTTCAAAACAAAGCTTGTTTCCTCTCCCAATGCACATTTTCCACAGCCTCAACAGCTTCCGGCCGAACGGTGTGCTATGTCACGGGCATCTTCCACAGGGAGCATATAACGCTCCACCAGATAACGCTCAATGTCCGACTCCGGCAAGGGCTTTAAATTGATGCGCTGCGTACGACTCACAATCGTAGGAAGCAATAAGTCAGGTTCCTCACTCACCAACAGAAAAACAGTCTTTAAAGGAGGTTCTTCCAGTAGTTTCAGCAACTTATTCGCACATTCCACATTCATTTTTCCGGAAGCCAGATGAGCATGACCTTGTATCCTCCCTGACTGGCTTTCAGCGAGAGTTTCCGTTGAATTTCATCACTCTCACGCACATAAATCTGAGGCTGCTGATTGCCCGCATCAATGACCCGCATCCACTCCTGAAGGTCGGCATACGAATTACGTCCCAGCATTTCACGCCACTGAGGCAGGAATTCATCGCAAACCACGTCCCTTCCGGCCTTTTACGTACTACCGGAAAAGCAAAATGCATGTCAGGATGAGCCAGATGGTCCATCATCTTACACGAATTACATTGTCCGCACGCATCATTTTCTGCAGGATGATGACAAAGAAGATAACGTGCCACCGCTAAAGCTATGGGTAACTTTCCACTTCCAGCAGGTCCCGTCAGCAACACAGCATGAGGCATCTTCCCATTCTTTGCACTATGAATGAGAAGTTGTTTCACATCTTCTTGTCCGATTACATCCTTAAAAAACGACATATTGTTCCGTAAAAATCAAGTTCTTTTTTGGGCTGTTACTACTATATAATCGGACAAAAATAAGAAAAAAATCGTAGTTTCAGGAGATATTCACCTTTTATTATTATATAACCGGCGTAAACAAATGCGCAAACCACCCTACGAAACGACGCCAGACACTCCGCTTCTTATATTCCTCACGGGTCATAATCGTACTGTTGAGCTTGTCGTTCTGAAATACTTCCCCCAACTCGGCAGTAGTAGGCAAATCCAGAATAAAAGCATTGATTTCATAATCATAATGCAGACTACGGCTGTTCAAGTTCGTACTGCCCACCGTACAGAACCGCTCGTCCACCATCATGATTTTAGAATGATGAAAGCCTCCATTAAACACGTAGATGTGTGCTCCCGCCTTACGCAGCTTATTGGCAATATAAAATCCGGCATCAGGAGTAAAAGAGATGTCCGACTTCCCCGGGATCATGATTTCCACCCGAACTCCCCGTTCAGCCGCTCGTTTGATAGCATTTCTGACCTTACGGGTAGGAGTAAAATAAGGATTGATAATCTGCACCTTACGTTCTGCAGCATCCAATGCCGCAATATAGGCCTCACGCATGATTTCCGGACAAGCTTTCGGAATACGCTGCACAATGGCCACCCTTCTTCCGGAACCCTCGCACAACGTGTCGTGTGGCACTTGTCCTTCTTTCAAACCTTCGTGCGTTTCCTTATTCCATACACCTAAAAAAGCTTTTTCCAGATACTGCACCGCCGGTCCTTCTATACGAATATGCATATCGCGCCAGGGACCGATTTCGGGAAGCCCGTTGATATAATAATCGGCAATATTCATGCTCCCGTATATCCCACCTTTCCGTCAATCACCACAATTTTCTGATGGTCACGACAAAATACGTGATTGATATAAGGAAAACGAATGGGACTGAAACGGGCCATTTCCACTCCTCTTTCCGCCAGCATCTTCAGATGTTCCTTTCGCAAGGGACGACTGTTCGACAAATTTCCAAAGTCATCAAACAGGGCCTTGATTGTCACTCCTTCTTTGGCTTTCTCGGCCAACAGGGTAAACAATTCCTTGGCAATAGAATCACTGCGGAAATTAAAGTATTCCAGATGGATATAGTTTTCAGCCTTCTTTATATCCTCAAACAGATGTTCAAACTTGCTGCGACCGCTCTTCAACAAAGTCATACGATTACAAGCCGTAACAGGTATTTGTTTTTCTTTCAGAAAACGGGCAAACAAGGAATCAGCAGGCAGGTAAACATTGGTTGTGTCCGTTTCAGCCTGACCAACAACTTCTTTCAAACTCTGTCCTTTGGCTGAAATCACACTGCATATCATTATTACCCACCTAACAGGTATAACTTTACTTCATCTTCATAACGGTTATCGGGCAAAAATATGGAATATTTCAGAAAACTCAATGACTTTCGAAAACAGAATTGAAAGAATGACCATCTATTCCGTCAAATTGCCTTATATATACTCTACTCTATAGAACAAAAAGTCACGATAAAACTCTTAGTCTCAATACTCCTCCAAAACGCAAGTGCGTTCGATCTAAAACGCAAGTGCGTTTGACTTGAAACGCAAGGACGTTTGTTCTTAAACACAAGTGCGTTTTGAATTGAACGCAAGGGCGTTTCCAAGGAAGGAAAAAACACTTGCTGAAAGGAGAAAAAAGAGTGTCTTTATATCCTATATAAATAAGGTGATAGGGAAAGGAATTTAAAGTGATAAAATGCAGACAAAGAAATGTAACCTACTCTTTGCAAAATTGGGATATGACATCTAAAAATAGTGAAATTTTTCCGTAATTGCCGAAAATCATCTTTTTTCATCCTATATTTACCAGTGTAAAGATTCGTTTTTCACTGATAACTTTCCTATCTTTGCATTGAAGAAAAAACAAAGACTGACTATACACTTTTATACATAACTTAAATACATAAGAATTATGGAATTTGTAACAAACGAAAAACTTACCATTGTTGGTGCTGCCGGTATGATCGGTTCTAACATGGCTCAGACTGCTATCATGATGGGCTTAACTCCTAACATCTGCTTGTACGACCCGTACGCTCCAGGTTTGGAAGGTGTTGCTGAAGAATTGTTCCACTGCGGTTTCGAAGGTGTGAACATCACTTTCACTTCAGATATCAAAGAAGCGCTGACTGGTGCTAAATATATCGTAAACTCAGGTGGTGCTGCTCGTAAAGCTGGTATGACTCGTGAAGACCTGTTGAAAGGTAACGCAGCTATCGCAGAAGAATTCGGTAAGAACGTAAAACAGTACTGTCCGGATGTAAAACACATCGTAGTTATCTTCAACCCTGCTGACATCACAGGTTTGATTACACTGTTGTACTCTGGTTTGAAACCGGGTCAGGTAACTACTTTGGCTGCTCTTGACTCTACTCGTCTGCGCAGCGAATTGGCTAAACACTTCGGCGTTTCTATGGACGCAGTTGAAAACTGCCGTACTTACGGTGGTCACGGCGAACAGATGGCTGTATTTGCTTCTACTGCTAAAGTAAACGGTAAAGCTTTGACAGACATCATCGGTACTGACGCTTTGACAAAAGAACAGTGGGCTGAAATCCAGCAGAAAGTAACTAAGGGTGGTGCAAACATCATCAACTTGCGTGGCCGTTCTTCATTCCAGAGCCCGTCATACGTTTCTATCGAATGATTGGTGCTGCTATGGGTGGCAAAGCATTCCGCTGGCCGGCTGGTACTTACGTTTCTAACGAAAAGTACGACCACATCATGATGGCTTGGGAAACTTCTATCACTGCTGACGGTTGCCACTGCGCTGCTTTGAACGGTACTGCAGAAGAACAAGCTGCTTTGGATAAGAGCTACGAACACTTGTGCGCACTGCGTGACGAAGTAATCGCTATGGGCGTTCTTCCTCCAGTAGCTGAATGGAACAAGCTGAACCCGAACATTAAATAATCGGATTTTCCATTAATATAAAAGGAGACTGAATCATCGGTCTCCTTTTTTATGTCCAATTCCAACGCACTTGTACATCATATAAAATCACAGTAATCTCATTTTCACGCATTTATATTTTCCCAATGTACATCTGAAAACTTTCAGTCTCTCTATCAAAAGCACTATCTTTGCCGCTCTCTTTACCATGTATTCCTAAAACTACGGGCAGCAATGAGAATATGCACTTTACTACTTTTCCTTATTTCAGCACTGACCTGTCACTCGCTGTGTGCACATAATCCAGCGGGACATTACTTCCTGACACAAGACTCTACGTCTTCTCTCACCTCATCGGCTCTTCCTGCGAAGCCAAAGAAAACAAAGGAACTTTTCCAGCAAAACTTTTCGTACATGGGAATTCCTTTATCGTTTCCGGATTAATCGTCAAAAAACAAAACCAGGATTTCCGTACACTGCGTAATCGCTTCCAGCCGACCTTTCACCACGAATATGACAATTATACACAATATGTCCCGTTAGTTACTACATGGGGCATGAAACTGGCTGGAGTAGAAAACCGCAGCTCATGGAAGGAACTCACAGTCAGCAATGTTTTCTCAGCAGCTTGATGGCCGGCTTTGTCAACACCTTGAAATATACGACCAAAGAAATGCGTCCGGACAATTCATCAAACAATTCATTTCCTTCCGGACATACGGCCACTGCTTTTATGTGTGCCACAATCCTGCATAAAGAATACGGCATGCTCAGTCCGTGGTATAGCATCGGAGGATATACCTTAGCGGGAGTAACCGGTATCACTCGCCAGCTGAACAACCGTCACTGGATTGGCGATGTGCTGGTAGGAGCTGGGATTGGCATGATTTCAACGGACTTAGGCTATTTCTTTTCCGATCTGATTTTTCGTAAGAATACCACCAGCAGCCAGTTAACAACCCACTTCAACCGCTACGATACACCTTCATTCCTGAGCCTCAACATGGGATTTGCCACAGGACCTTCTACCTGCGTACTGCCGAACTATATGACACAGAAGAAGGAACTCCTTTGGGTATGCGCCTGCGTACGGGCACATCGACCGTCGTCAGCGCAGAAGGAGCCTACTTTTTCAATGCGTACATCGGTTTGGGAGGGCGCCTGAGAGTAGCTACCGTACCTGTTATCGCCGACATTCCCGAAGAGAACAAAAAGCATTTTGACCTGGACAATGACCTGAAGGAAGGAGCCCCTGTCAACATGTACCTGCTGGACGGACTGGAATCTGACCATTTAGGCATGTGCGACATCGATTTAGGGCTTACTTTTCTTATCCGCTCAGCAATCGCTTCC
>ENA-OQHP01000115-OQHP01000115.1-human-gut-metagenome-genome-assembly--contig:-NODE-115-length-25526-cov-8.336588_pt1 | contig 25526 bp, 46 predicted proteins | sample MGYA00242563_ERZ504717 | MGnify/ENA primary metagenome ERZ504717 (study PRJEB26092, sample SAMD00036212) | human gut metagenome | host: Homo sapiens | study: EMG produced TPA metagenomics assembly of... | reverse complement strand
AGTCAATGAAAGAATATATGCTTTTTTGAAGAAAAAAACAAAGATTTTTGTAAAATAAAATCAATAAAAAAGATTATCCTTAATTAATATATATAAGCATAATTTTTATAACTTGAAAACAACTTTTTTTAACTTTTTTTATTTTTTTCAAAAAGGGGTTTACAAATGAATTATCTTATGATAACATTATTACCTGTCAGCACGGTGCTGACAAACGAAAGCGAGAAACGCTGGTGTAGCTCAATTGGCAGAGCAGCTGACTTGTAATCAGCAGGTTGGGGGTTCGATTCCTCTCGCCAGCTCCATATTCTTTACCAAATCGCGGGGTGGAGCAGTTGGTAGCTCGTCGGGCTCATAACCCGAAGGCCAGAGGTTCAAGTCCTCTCCCCGCAACCAAAACCGATTCTGCTGGTGTAGCTCAGTCGGTAGAGCGTATCTTGGTAAGGATAAGGTCACCGGTTCAATCCCGGTCATCAGCTCCAGAAAATATAATATGGCGGCGTAGCTCAGTTGGCTAGAGCATGCGGTTCATACCCGCAGTGTCCGGAGTTCGAATCTCTGCGCCGCACCAATTAAAACAACAACCCCTTAATAGGGGCTTTATTTATGTTGGTAGCCTTTGAATATACCATATAAATATTCAATGAAAAATGATAATATTTTCAGTGTCAGGCGTTTTGGTAGTTCAATTTCGCCTGAAGTCGTGTTATTTATTTGACACATGTTTTTAATTGTGATAAATTATATAGGCGACGTTTATAAGACGAACGAATATTATACTAAATGATGTAAAGAGGGGTGCATGAGATGCGCAATGCTGTTACTTTAGCCTGCACTGAATGCAAACAGCGCAATTACAGGACTAATAAAAACAAAAAAAATGATCCTGATAGAATTGAAATGAAAAAGTATTGCAAATTCTGTAAAAAACATACTTTACACAGAGAAACAAAATAAGGTTTTCCTTTGTAGTAGTGTGAGGAAGTGAAGAAATGGCACAGAATGAAAATACTCCAGTAAATCAGGAAAAATCCGGAATAATAGGATTTTTATCTGGTGTAAAAAGTGAGTTAAAAAAAGTTGTTTGGCCTACTCGCAGAGAACTGGTTTCTTATACAGGAGTAGTTTTCGTTGCAGTGGCATTTGTTTGTGCTTTAATTTGGATATGTGATACTGTTTTTGCCCGTATATTTGATCTCATTTTACGATAATTACAGGAGGTGGAGATGTCTTGTCCCTTGGCATGGAATTAGAAAAGAAATGGTATGTTATACATACATATTCCGGTTATGAAAACAAAGTAAAAGCCAATCTTGAAAGAAAAATCCACTCCATGGGCATGGAAGACAAAATCTTCAATGTAATCGTGCCTGTAGAAAAAGAGACTGAAAAGAGAAATGGCAAAGAAAAAGTAGTAGAAAGAAAAATTTTTCCAGGTTATGTCTTACTTGAAATGATAGTTGATGAACGTTCTTGGTATATTGTAAGAAATACACCAGGCGTTACAGGATTTGTAGGTTCAAATACAAAACCTGTTCCATTAACTGAAGAAGAAGCAAATAGAATTTTAAAAGCAATGGGTATGGATAAACCAACAGAACTTGATGTTGAAGTGGGAGACCAAGTAAACATTACTTCTGGTGCTTTTGAAAATTTTGTTGCAACTATAACAGAAATTGATTATAGTAAGAGTAAGATTAAAGGCGTTGTTGATATGTTTGGTCGTGAAACTGCAATTGAAGCAGATTTCGATCAGATAGAAAAAATATAAATCAGCAAATTCAAATATAACATATAGTTATATTCCATAATCCTAAGGAGGTGTAAATAACAATGGCAAAAAAAGTTGTTAAACTTGTAAAATTGCAAGTTCTCGCTGGTAAAGCTACTCCTGCTCCTCCAGTTGGTCCTGCTTTAGGTCAGGCTGGTGTAAATATCATGGCTTTCGTTAAAGAATTCAACGAAAGAACTGCTAAACAGGGCGGTTTAATTATTCCAGTAGAAATTACAGTTTTTGAAGATAGATCCTTTACTTTTGTTACAAAAACTCCACCAGCAGCTGTGTTATTAAAGAAAGCAGCTGGCATTGAAAAAGCATCTGGTGAACCTAATAAAAAGAAAGTGGCTAAATTACCACGTGCTGAAGCAATGAAAATTGCTGAAAGCAAAATGCAAGACCTCAATGCTGCAGATATCGAAGCTGCAACTCGCATGATCGAAGGTACTGCACGCAGCATGGGTATCGAAATCGTTGACTAATTTTATTAGTTGATGTAAGATACTTGACTGTGGGAGGCTTATACCGTTAAAACCACAAAGGAGAGAATTTTAATAATGGCTAAATTTGGTAAAAAATACCAGGACGCAGCTAAATTAGTTGAAGCTGGTAAAGCATATGATTTAGCAGAAGCTATTGAAGTAGTTAAAAAAACTGCTACTGCTAAATTTGATGAAAGTGTTGATGTAGCTGTTCGTTTAGGTGTTAACCCTAAATATGCAGATCAGCAAGTTCGCGGTGCCGTTGTATTACCACATGGTACTGGTAAATCTAAAAGAGTTTTAGTTTTTGCTAAAGGCGATAAAGTTGCTGAAGCAGAAGCTGCTGGAGCTGACTTTGTTGGTTCTGATGAACTCGTTGCAAAAATCAAAGAGGGCTGGTGTGACTTCGATGTTACAGTAGCAACTCCTGATATGATGGGTGTTGTAGGTCGTTTAGGTAAAATCCTTGGTCCTCGTGCTTAATGCCAAACCCTAAACTTGGTACTGTTACAATGGATTTAACAAAAGCTGTTAATGAAATTAAAGCAGGTAAAGTTGAATATAGAACAGATAAAGCTGGTAACGTACATGTGCCAATCGGTAAAGTTTCTTTCGACAATGTAAAACTTGTTGAAATTTACAGGTTCTTCTTGACACATTAGTAAAAGTTAAACCAGCAGCAGCTAAAGGTCAGTATATGCGTAACATCACAGTTAGCACAACTATGGGCCCAGCTGTTACTGTAAACACAAACTTCAAAGCTGCTAAAGCTGAATAATTTAATATTCATTTAGTAAAGCGACTTAAGACAGCAGGTGTTACATTATTTGTAACATAATATAGCCTGCCGAGGTCAGATACTTGGCAAGGCATGAAAACTTGCGGTCTCTGGTCCTCACTAGAGACCGTTTTTTGGTTTCGTAATAAATATTTCTCATTTGAGAGGGGGTGTCATGTAAATGGCAAACATTCGTCCAGAAAAACAGGCCGCAGTTGCAGGTCTTAAAGAACAACTTAGCGCTGCAAAAGGTGCTGTATTAACAGGTTATAGAGGTTTAACTGTAGCTCAAGATATGAAACTTCGTGCTAAACTTCGTGAAGCAGGTGTTACTTATCATGTTGTAAAAAATACAATGGTTCGTATTGCTGCAAATGAAATTGGCTTAGAAGGTTTAGATCCAGTTCTTAACGGTACTACTGCTCTTGCAGTATCCGCTGATGATGCTGTAGCTCCAGCTAAAGTTATATATGAATTCATCAAAGAAAATAAACTTGAAAACACAGAAGTTTTAACTATTAAAGCTGGTTTTGTTGAAGGTAAAGTTATCAATGTTGAAGAAGTTAAAGCTTTGGCATCCCTACCATCCCGCGAAGTTCTCATCGCGAAAGTTCTTGGCAGTATGCAAGCTCCTATCTCTGGCGTTGTCAATGTACTTCAGGTACTATTCGCAATGCAGTATATGTGCTTGATGCAATCCGCGCTCAGAAAGAATCTGCATAAGCAGACTCTCTTTATATAAATAATATAAAAATAAAATGAAATTAATGTTTTAAATTTGGAGGAATATAAAAATGACTAAAGAAGAAATTATGCAAGCCATTGAAGAAATGACTGTTCTTGAATTATCCGAACTTGTAAAAGCTATGGAAGAAAAATTTGGTGTTAGCGCTGCTGCTCCTGTAGCTGTAGCTGCTGCTCCTGCAGCTGGTGGTGCTGCTGCTGAAGAAAAAACTGAATTCGATGTAATTCTTGCTTCCGCTGGCGACAAAAAATCAACGTAATCAAAGTTGTTCGTGAAGTAACTGGCCTTGGTTTAAAAGAAGCTAAAGCTTTAGTTGACGGTGCTCCTGCTCCTGTTAAAGAAGGCGCTTCCAAAGAAGACGCTGAAGCTTTAAAAGCTAAATTAGAAGAAGCTGGCGCAACTGTAGAACTTAAATAATTTTATTTTAAGTAAAGTTGATAAGCTATTAAAGGACACTGGATATTATCCGGTGTCCTTTTTGTGCTTTTACGACAATATTAGATGGAAAATAAAATCTTTCTATCAAAAACAAGTGTCTAATGTAAAAGGTATGTAAATAAAAATATTTTCTTAAAATTCAATAAACTATAAAGTAAGATGCTATGAAGCTTTTATTTATAAGGGTTTTTACGGCTTTTATATTTTTATATGATACGCCAGGTGCCGTGTTAATAAAAATACTTGCAAAATATGTGTTGACAATGCTTTTTAATGATGATAATATTAATGAGTGCCTGAAATCTGTCAGTTAGTATTTAGGAGTGATAAAATGACAGTTACACTGAAAAATGCTAAACGCGTTATTGGCATAAAACAAGTTACTAAAGCGGTGAAAAACGATTTAGCGAAATGTGTTTACATAGCAGATGACGCAGATGATAGAGTTTTAAGCCCTTTAAGAGAGCTTTGTATGACTAAAAATGTAGAAATGATTTTTGGAAATACAATGGCTGAACTAGGTAAATCCTGTAACATTGAAGTAGGAGCTGCTGCGGTAGCATTACTTTAAGGGATACCGTTAACTAAGCTGAAAATCTCACAGCAAGTGAGATTTCTTAATCTAAAATATCCGAAACAAGGATAGGGCTTTGAAGCCTTTGGAAATTTGAGGAAGGAGGTGCATGTATGCCTACAATAAATCAGTTGATTCGTAAAAGCAGACAGAGCATGCAGGAAAAATCTACAGCACCGGCATTAAAAAATTGCCCGCAGAAACGTGGTGTTTGCACAAGAGTATATACTACTACTCCTAAAAAACCAAACTCCGCATTGCGTAAAGTTGCCCGTGTTCGTTTAACGAATAGTATTGAAGTAACAGCTTATATCCCTGGTATTGGTCACAATCTTCAGGAACATAGTGTTGTTTTAATTAGAGGCGGTCGTGTAAGAGACTTACCAGGTGTGCGTTATCACATCATTCGTGGTTCTTTGGATACTGCAGGTGTTCAAAACCGTGAACAAGGAAGATCTAAATACGGTGCAAAACGTCCTAAGAAAAAATAATTACTAAAACATTGAAGACTATGACAAGGAGGGGTAGTAATGCCAAGAAAAGGTTCCGTACCTAAAAGAGATGTATTACCAGATCCGGTGTACAAATCCAAGGTTGTAACTAAATTCATAAATAAAGTTATGCTTTCCGGTAAAAAAGGTGTTGCTGAGAAAGTTGTATATGATGCATTTGACATTATAAAAGAAAAAACTGGTAAAGACCCGATGGAAGTTTTTGAAACTGCATTGAAAAATGTTATGCCAGTATTAGAAGTTCGTGCTCGCCGTGTTGGTGGTGCTAACTACCAAGTTCCTGTAGAAGTTCGTCAGGATCGTCGTATGACACTTGGTATTCGTTGGATTGTTAACTATGCTAGACTTCGTGGTGAAAAAACTATGAACGAACGTCTTTCCGGCGAATTAATGGATGCTGCTAATAACACAGGTACAGCAATTAAGAAAAAAGAAGATACTCATAAAATGGCTGAAGCTAATAAAGCATTTGCTCATTATCGTTGGTAATTTTAAAGTATCTTTTGTATAATATAAGGAGCGATGAGTAAGTGGCAAGAGCATTTTCACTCGAAAAAACTCGTAACATTGGTATTATAGCACATATTGATGCTGGTAAAACCACTACTACAGAGCGTATTCTGTTCTACACAGGTATACTTCATAAAATGGGTGAAGTTCATGAAGGTGGAGCAACAATGGACTGGATGGCACAGGAAAAAGAAAGAGGTATTACAATTACTTCTGCTGCTACAACTTGCCATTGGAAAAACCATCGTATTAACATCATTGATACACCAGGTCACGTGGATTTCACAGTTGAAGTAGAACGCTCTCTTAAAGTACTTGATGGTGCTGTTACTGTATTATCCGCAAAAAGCGGTGTTGAACCTCAATCTGAAACAGTTTGGCGTCAAGCTGAAAGATATCATGTACCTCGTATGGTATACGTTAACAAAATGGATATCATCGGTGCTGACTTCTATAATGTTCTCAAAATGATGGTTGAACGTCTTAACGCACATCCAGTTGCTATTCAGATTCCAATCGGATCTGAAGATACTTCCAAGGTCTTATTGACTTAATTAAAATGAAAGCTGTAATCTACGAAGAAGATTATACAAAAGAACCTGAAGCCGTAGAAATTCCAGCTGAATATAAAGAAAAAGCTGAAGAATATCGTCAGAAAATGCTTGATTCTGTTGCAGAAACAGATGATGAATTAATGATGAAATATCTTGAAGGTGAAGAACTTACTGAAGAAGAAATCAAAGCTGCAATTCGTAAAGCTACAATCGCTTGCGAAATTACTCCAGTAGTTTGCGGTTCTTCTTACAAAGATAAAGGTATTCAGCCTATGCTTGATGCTGTTGTTGACTATATGCCAGCTCCAGTTGATATTCCAGCAATCAAAGGTATAAATCCTGATACAAATGAAGAAGACAAACGTGAATCTAGCGACGAAGAACCATTCGCAGCGTTAGCATTCAAAATTATGGCTGACCCATTTGTTGGTAAACTCGCATTCTTCCGTGTTTATTCCGGTACATTAAATGCTGGTTCTTATGTATTTAACTCTACAAAAGGCAAAAAAGAACGTATCGGACGTATTTTACAGATGCATGCAAACAACCGTAAAGAAATTGAAGTTGTTTACAGCGGTGATATCGCTGCTGCTGTAGGTCTTAAAGATACTACAACAGGTGATACACTTTGCGATGAAAATCATCCAATCATTCTTGAATCTATGGAATTCCCAGATCCAGTTATTTCCGTAGCTGTAGAACCAAAAACTAAAGCTGACCAGGAAAAAATGGGTATTGCTCTCCAGAAATTAGCAGAAGAAGATCCTACATTCCGTGTAAGAACTGATGCTGAAACTGGGCAGACAATTATCTCTGGTATGGGTGAATTACATCTCGATATTATCGTAGACCGTATGAGCCGCGAATTTAAAGTAGATTGTAAAGTAGGTAAACCACAGGTTGCTTACCGTGAAACAATCCGCAAAACAGTTAAATCTGAAGGTAAATTCGTTCGTCAGTCCGGTGGTAAAGGTCAGTATGGTCATTGCTGGATTGAACTCATTCCACAAGATCCAGGTGAAGGTTTCTCCTTCGAAAGCAAAATTGTTGGTGGTGCTATTCCTAAAGAATACATCGGACCAATCGAAAATGGTATCAAAGAAGCTATGGAAAACGGTGTTGTTGCTGGTTATCCAATGGTTGATATCAAAGCTATCGTTTATGATGGTTCTTATCATGAAGTTGACTCCTCAGAAATGGCCTTCAAAGTTGCAGGTTCTATGGCATTCAAAGCTGGTGCTTTAAAAGCAAATCCAGTATTATTAGAACCATATGTAAAAGTTGAAGTTACTGTTCCTGAAGATACATGGGCGATGTAATTGGTGACTTAAACTCCCGTCGTGGTCGTATCGAAGGTATGGAACCACGCAATGGTGTACAGGTAATCAACGCATTTGTTCCACTTTCTGAAATGTTCGGTTATGCAACCGACTTACGCTCTAAAACACAGGGTCGTGGGAACTACTCCATGGAAGTTTCTTACTATGATGAAGTTCCTAAAAATATATCTGATGCTATTGTCGCTAAAACAAAAGGCGAATAATAAAGGAGGAAATTAATTAAATGGCTAAACAGAAGTTTGAAAGAACTAAACCACATGTAAACATTGGTACAATCGGTCACGTTGACCATGGTAAAACTACTTTAACTGCTGCTATCACTAAAGTTTTATCTGAAAAAGGTATGGCTCAGTTCGAAGATTACAGCATGATTGATAAAGCTCCAGAAGAACGTGAACGTGGTATTACAATCAACACTGCACACGTTGAATATGAAACTGACAGTAGACACTATGCACACGTTGACTGCCCAGGCCATGCTGACTATGTTAAAAACATGATCACTGGTGCTGCTCAGATGGACGGTGCTATCCTCGTTGTTAGTGCTGCTGATGGCCCTATGCCACAGACTCGTGAACACATTCTTCTTGCTCGTCAGGTTGGTGTTCCTGCAATCGTTGTATTCCTTAACAAGGCTGACCAGGTTGACGATCCTGAACTTCTCGAACTCGTTGAAATGGAAGTTCGTGAGCTTCTCTCCAGCTATGACTTCCCAGGTGATGATATCCCTGTAATAACTGGTTCCGCTCTTCAAGCTCTTGAAGGCGATGCAGCTGCTAAAGAAAAAATTCTTGAATTAATGCAAGCTGTTGATGATTATATCCCAACTCCAACTCGTGACACTGATAAACCATTCTTAATGCCAGTTGAAGACGTATTCACAATCACTGGTCGTGGTACAGTTGCTACCGGCCGTGTAGAACGTGGTGAACTTAAACTTGGTGACACTGTTGAAATCGTTGGTCTTTCTGAAGAAAAGAAATCCACTACTGTAACTGGTATCGAAATGTTCCGCAAAATGCTTGATAGCGCTGTTGCTGGTGACAACATCGGTGCATTGCTTCGTGGTGTAGACCGTAAAGAAATTGAACGTGGTCAAGTACTTGCTAAACCTGGTACTATTCATCCACACAAAAAATTCAAAGCTCAGGTTTACGTTCTTACTAAAGAAGAAGGTGGACGTCATACTCCATTCTTCTCCAACTATCGTCCACAGTTCTATTTCCGTACTACTGACGTTACTGGTGTTGTAACTCTTCCAGAAGGTACTGAAATGGTTATGCCTGGCGATAACATTGAAATGTCTATCGAACTTATCACTCCAATCGCTATTGAAAAAGGTCTTCGCTTCGCTATTCGTGAAGGTGGCCATACAGTAGGCGCTGGTCGTGTAATCGAAATCGACGAATAATTTCAAGCTTAAGCTTATTACTTTTAATAATTAATTTGTATAAGGGCGGCATTTTGCTGCCTTATATAAAGTTCTTTTAAAATGCGATGACGCGGCAGATTGCTTGCATAAGGCAAGGGAACTGGCGTGGAGAAATTGTCCGGGTCATGAATCTGGGCGACAAGGAGGAAAATAATTTGGCTAAACAGCAGAAAATCAGAATTCGTTTAAAAGCATATGATCATAAAGCACTTGATCAGAGCTCCGTTAAAATTGTTGAAACAGCTAAAAGAACAGGTGCAATGGTATCTGGTCCTATTCCATTGCCTACCGAAAAAAATATTTTTACAATTTTAAGATCTCCACATGTTAATAAAGACTCTCGTGAACAGTTCGAAATGAGAACTCACAAACGTCTTATTGATATTTTAGAACCAACATCTAAAACTGTTGACGCTTTAATGCGTTTAGATTTGCCAGCAGGTGTGGATATCGAAATTAAATTGTAAGAGGAGGTGGCAATAGATGGCAAAAGTAATTTTAGGTAAAAAACTTGGCATGACTCAAATCTTTACTGAAGAAGGTAAAGTAGTTCCTGTTACAGTTGTAGAATCCGGTAAAAATGTTGTTCTTCAGAGCAAAACTGTTGAAACTGATGGCTACAATGCCGTTCAGATTGGCTTTGGAACAGTTAAAGAAAAAAATGTAACTAAACCAATGAAAGGCCATTTCGCAAAAGCTGGCGTTGAACCAGTAAAATTTATTCGTGAATTACGCCTTGCAGATGTTCCTGAATATAAAGCTGGTGACTCCATCAGCGTTGACATATTTGGTGCCGGTGATTTAGTTGATGTTACTGGTACTTCCAAAGGTAAAGGTTTTGCCGGCGGTATTAAACGTCATAACTTTGCTAGAGGTCCTATGGGTCACGGTTCTAAATCTCATCGTGAACCAGGTTCTACAGGTGCTATGATTTCTGGTCATGGTGGACGTGTACTAAAAGGTAAAAAATTACCAGGCCGTATGGGTGGCGCTAAAGTTACAGTTCAGCGTTTAAGCGTTGTACGTGTTGATGCAGACCGTAACCTTATTTTAATCAAAGGTGCTATTCCTGGTGCTAAAAATAGCTTTGTTGTAATTAAAGATACAGTTAAACCTAAGAAATAATAATTGGAAGGAGGATATGCTATATTATGCCTAAAGTAGCAGTTTATACAGTTGCCGGCCAGCAGATCGGTGATATCGAATTAAATGAAAGCGTATTTGGCGTTGAAGTTAACGAAGGTCTTGTTCATCAAGCAGTTGTAATGCAGTTGGCAGCTCAGCGTTTAGGAACGCATGCAACAAAAACTAGAGGTTTAGTACGCGGTGGCGGTCGTAAACCTTGGAAACAAAAAGGTACAGGTCGTGCTCGTAGCGGAAGCACCCGTTCCCCACTTTGGGTAGGCGGTGGTACAGTTTTTGGTCCATCTCCTCGTTCCTATGCATTTAGAATGCCTCGTAAACAGCGTCGTTTAGCAATTAAATGCGCTTTAACAGATAAAGTAAACAATGGTGATTTCATTGTATTAGAAAGCTTAGATTTCGCAGCTCCTAAAACAAAAGAAGTTGTAAAAATGATGAGCGATTTCAACGTTGCAGAGAAAGCTCTTATCGTTACTGCTGATGTAGTAGAAAACGTAGAGAAATCTTCTCGCAATATCCCTGGTGTAAAAGCTATCAGTTCTTGCGGATTAAATGTATATGATATCTTAAATCATAACAAACTCTTCATTACTAAAGATGCTATTACACGTATTGAGGAGGTATTAGCATAATGGAAGCTAGAGATATCATTATCAGACCGCTTGTTACAGAAATGACAACTGAATTGATGGAAGAAGGCAAATACGTATTTGTAGTTGCTAAAGAAGCTAACAAAATTGAAATTGCCAAAGCAGTATCTACTATCTTCAACGTAAAAGTTGAATCCGTAAATACAGTTAACGTTCTTGGTAAAGTAAAACGTATGGGCCGTAATCTTGGCAAACGTTCTGACTATAAAAAAGCAATCGTAAAACTTGCAGCTGGAGAAACTATCGAGTTCTTCCAAGCTTAAGTAAAAAATAAAAAGGAGGTTAATTAAGTGGCAGTAAAGAGTTTTAAACCTTATTCTGCAGGTAGAAGATTTATGACTGTTTCTTCTTTCGAAGAAATTACAGCAAAAAAACCTGAGAAATCCTTGGTTGAAAGTCTTAAAAAGAACGGTGGTCGTAACTTCCAGGGCCGTTTAACAGTAAGACATCAAGGCGGCGGACACAAACGTTTATATCGTGTAATCGATTTCAAACGTAATAAAGATGGTGTTCCAGCACGCGTTGCTACTATAGAATATGATCCAAACCGTAGCGCTCGTATCGCACTTCTTAACTATTTCGATGGTGAGAAACGTTACATCTTAGCTCCAGATGGATTAAAAGTTGGTGACCAGATTGTATCCGGTCCAGAAGCAGATATTAAAGTAGGTAATGCATTACCACTTGCTAATATTCCACTTGGTACATTAGTACACAACATTGAAATGAAAATCGGTAAAGGCGGTCAGATGGTTCGTTCCGCTGGTGCAGCTGCTCAGCTTATGGCTAAAGAAGGCAACTATGCTCTCTTACGTATGCCATCTGGTGAAATCCGTAAAATCCATATCAATTGCCGTGCAACAATCGGTCAGATTGGTAACTTAGAACATGAAAACCTCACAATTGGTAAAGCAGGTCGTAACCGTTGGTTAGGCGTTCGTCCTGAAAACCGTGGTGTTGCGATGAACCTAATGACCATCCACATGGTGGTGGGGAAGGCCGTAGCCCAGTTGGACGCAAACATCCTGTTACTAAATGGGGTAAATGTGCTATGGGTGCTAAAACTCGCCGTAAAAAAGCATCTGATAAACTCATCGTTAAACGTCGTGCAAAACGTCGTAAATAATAAATTTATGAATAAGGTAGCTTAATTGATTACCTTATTCTAAAATGAAAGGAGGACATATTTTGTCAAGATCAGTAAAAAAAGGACCTTACGTTGCAGAAAGCCTTGAAAAGAAAATTGATGCTTTAAATGCAGTTAATGACAAAAAAGTTGTTAAAACTTGGTCCCGCAGTTCGACAATCCTTCCTACATTTGTAGGCCATACAATTGCAGTTCATGATGGTCGCAAACATGTACCTGTATATGTTACAGAAGACATGGTTGGTCATAAACTTGGTGAATTTGCACCAACAAGAACTTACAAAGGCCATGCTGGCGAAGAAAGACGTACATCTTTAAGATAATTGTTGAAAGGAGGAACAACTGTGGAAGCTAAAGCAGTAGCAAAATATATCCGTATTTCTCCGCGTAAAGTACGTATTGTTATGAATCTTATTCGTGGCAAAAACGTAGCTGACGCGTTTGCAATATTGAAATTCACACCTAAAGCAGGTGCTGATGTAATTAATAAAGTTTTAAAATCAGCAGTAGCAAATGCTGAAAATAATTTTGATATGAATCCTGATAACCTCTATGTGGCTACAGCATTCGTTGATCAGGGACCTACCCTTAAACGTATTCACCCACGTTCCCGTGGACAGGCATTCAAAATCTTAAAACGTACATCTCATGTTACGATCGTAGTTAAAGAAAAATAATTAGAAGGAGGGAATAGATTTGGGACAAAAAGTTAATCCACATGGTATGCGCCTTGGTATCGTAAAAACTTGGGATGCGAAGTGGTATGCTGGTAAAGATTTCGCTGCTAACTTACACGAAGATATTAAAATTCGTAGCTTCTTAAAAGAAACTTAAAAGTTGCTGGCGTATCTAAAATTGAAACAGAACGTTCTAAAAATCGTCTCAGATTAACTATTCATACTGCTAAACCTGGTATGGTTATCGGCCGTGGTGGTTCTGGTATTGAACAGCTTAAAAAGGCCTTAAAAAATACACTGATAAACACGTAGATATTAATATCGCAGAAATTAAACAGCCAGATATGGATGCTACACTCGTAGCTGAAAATATCGCTTCTCAGCTCGAACGTCGTGTTGCTTTCCGTCGTGCAATGAAACAGGCTGTTAGCCGTACAATTCGTATGGGTGCAAAAGGTATTAAAGTAACAGTAGGTGGCCGTCTCGGCGGTGCTGAAATTGCTCGTAGTGAATCTTACCGTGAAGGTAGTATTCCACTTCATACTTACGTGCTGATATTGATTATGGTACAGCTGAAGCACATACAACTTATGGCCGTCTTGGCGTAAAAGTATGGATCTTCAAAGGTGAAGTTCTTCCTGAAAAGAAACTTGCTGCACAAGCAGAAGCTGTTGAAGGGAGCGAAGATTAATGTTAATACCTAAAAGAGTAAAATACCGTAAACAGTTCCGTGGTACTATGAAAGGTAAAGCTCATAAAGGTAATACTGTAGTACATGGTGAATTCGGTTTACAAGCTCTCGAACCTGCATGGATTACAAACCGTCAGATCGAAGCAGCTCGTATTGCGATGACTCGTTATATTAAACGTGGTGGTCAGGTTTGGATTAAAATCTTCCCTGATAAACCAGTAACTGCAAAACCTGCTGAAACTCGTATGGGTAGCGGTAAAGGTTCACCTGAATACTGGGTAGCAGTAGTTAAACCAGGTCGTATTATGTTTGAAATGGGCGGCGTTAGCGAAGAAGTTGCTAAAGAAGCTATGCGTCTTGCAAGCCATAAACTCCCAATCAAAACAAAATTTGTTAAGCGTGAAGTGCAAGGGGAGGGTGAAGTAAATGAAGGTTAATGAAATACGTGAAATGAGTGCTGGCGAACTTAACCAGAAACTTGCTTCGCTTAAAGAAGAATTATTCAACCTCAGATTCCAGCTTGCTACAGGTCAGCTTGAAAACCCTATGCGTATCAAAGAAGTAAAGAAAACTATTGCTCGTATTAAAACTATTCAACGCGAACAAGAATTAAAAGCTTAATAGTTAAGATTAGACTAATAGATAATAAATGATATGCAGAAGGAAGGAGGTTCTTTTAATGAGCGAAATTAGAAATGAACGCAAGACTAAAGTTGGTAAAGTTGTAAGCGACAAAATGGAAAAAACTATTGTTGTTGCTGTAGTTGATACTGAAAGTCATCCACTCTATAAAAATCAGTTAAGAAAACTGTTAAATTTAAAGCACATGATGAAAACAACGAAGCTCACGTAGGAGATACAGTTTCTATTATGGAACTCGTCCTTTATCTAAAGATAAACGTTGGAGACTCGTTGAAATTCTTGAAAGAGCAAAATAATTTGTTACTTGATATAGAATTTTAGAAGGAGGTAAAGCAATGATTCAGCAACAAACAATGTTGAATGTTGGTGATAACACTGGTGCAAAAGAAATTATGTGTATCCGTGTAATGGGCGGTTCTTATCGTAAATATGCCAACATTGGTGATATAATCGTAGCTGCAGTTAAATCTGCTTCACCTGGTGGAATGGTTAAAAAAGGTGACGTTGTTAAAGCTGTAGTAGTACGTTCTAAAAAGGGTTTACGTCGTGTTGACGGTTCTTATATCCGCTTTGATGAAAACGCTGCTGTTATTATTAAAGATGATAAAACTCCACGCGGAACTCGTATTTTTGGCCCGGTAGCCAGAGAATTACGTGACAAAGATTTCATGAAAATCGTTTCACTGGCACCAGAAGTAATTTAATAAATAGACAGGAGGTGCCAAGATTTGTCACAGGCTAAATTGCATGTAAAAAAAGGTGATACAGTTTTAGTATTATCCGGTAAAGATAAAGGTAAACAAGGTAAAATCCTTCAGGCTATGCCTGCTAAAGATAAAGTTGTAGTTGAAGGCGTTAACAAAATTAAACGTCACACTAAACCTAATCAGAAAGCTCCAAACGGCGGTATCATTGAAAAAGAAGCTCCTATGTTTGCTTCTAAAGTTATGGTAGTTTGCCCAGCTTGTTCTAAAGCAACTCGTGTTGCGAAAAGAGAAATTGATGGTAAAATGGTTCGTGTATGCAAAAAATGCGGTGAAGCATTAGACCAAGCAAAATAATTGAGGAAGGAGGATATCTTGGTGGATAGATTACAAGAAAAATATATCAATGAAGTTGTTCCTGCTATGACTGAAAAATTCGGTTATAAAAATGTAATGCAACTTCCTAAGATTGAAAAAGTTATCATTAGTATGGGTGTTGGTGAAGCTGCTCACAACTCTAAAGCATTAGATTCTGCTGTAGCTGACCTCACTATTATCGCTGGTCAGAAACCTGTTTTGACTCGTGCGAAAAAATCTCTTGCTGCATGGAAATTACGTGCAGGAATGCCTATTGGCGCTAAGTTACTCTTCGTGGAACTCGTATGTATCAGTTCCTTGATAAATTTATGAATATCGCTTTGCCTCGAGTTCGTGACTTCCGTGGCGTAAGCCTAAAGCTTTTGATGGTCGCGGAAACTATTCAGTTGGTCTTAAAGAACAATTGATTTTCCCTGAAATCGAATATGATAAAATCGAAAAAATTCATGGTATGAATATTATTATTGTTACTACGGCAAAGACTGATGAAGAAGCTAGAGCTCTTCTTAAATTAATGGGTATGCCGTTTAGTGCTTAATTCTTAAGAGGAGGTATACTGATCTATGGCCAGAAAGGCAATGGTCCAGAAATGGAGTCAAGAACCTAAATTTAAGGTTCGTAAATATAACAGATGCAAAATCTGTGGTCGTCCACATGGTTATATGCGTAAATTTGAAATGTGCCGTATTTGTTTTAGAGAACAAAGCTACAAAGGCGCAATCCCTGGCGTAACAAAAGCTAGTTGGTAAGGTTGAAAGAAAGGAGGATATCGATTTATGGGAATGACTGATCCTATTGCAGATATGTTAACTCGTTTGCGTAATGCAAACTCCGTACTTCATGATAAAGTTGAAATTCCTGGTTCTAAAATTAAACAGGCTATTGCAGAAGTTCTTAAAGAAGAAGGTTTCATTAAAGACTTCTCCTTCGCAGAAGATAACAAACAAGGTGTTATCACAATTAACTTGAAATATGGTCCAAACCGTGAACAAGTAATCACTGGTATTAAACGTATTTCTAAACCTGGTCTTCGTGCTTATGCTAAGAAAGATCAATTACCTCGCGTACTTGGTGGTCTTGGTATTGCTATCATCTCTACTTCTAAAGGTATTATGAGTGATAAACAAGCACGTCGTGAAGGTGTTGGCGGCGAAGTTTTAGCTTACGTATGGTAAAATTAGTTTTAGACTAGGAGGTGTACAGATGTCAAGAATTGGTAGAGAACCGATTACAATCTGCTGGGGTTACTGTAACAGTTGATGAACATAATCACGTAGCGGTTAAAGGTCCTAAAGGAGAAATTAGCCGTGACTGTCATAAAGATATGAAAATTACAGTAGGTGAAGGCGTTGTAACAGTAGAACGTCCATCCGAAGATAAAATGCATAGATCTTTACATGGTCTTACTCGTACTCTTATCAACAATATGGTTGTAGGTGTAACACAAGGCTTTGTAAGAAATCTTGAAATTAATGGTGTAGGTTATAGAGCTGCACAGGCTGGTAAAAACCTTAACTTATCTTTAGGTTTTTCCCATCCAGTAGTTGTTGAACCTCCTGTTGGAATCAAATTAGAAGCTCCTGCTCCTAACAAGATTGTTGTATCTGGTATCGATAAAGAAGCAGTTGGCGCTATGGCAGCTAAAATTCGTTCTTACAGAGAACCTGAACCTTACAAAGGAAAAGGTATTAAGTACGAAGGCGAACATATCCGTCGTAAAGCTGGTAAAACTGGTTCTAAGAAATAATAATCTTTAGTTAGAAATAGAAAGGAGAGGCTGGTTTTGTTTAATAAACAGGATAAAAATAAAGCTCGTCAGAAACGTCATTTAAGAGTTCGTAATCATATTTCTGGCACAGCTGAAAGACCTCGTTTAAACGTATTCCGTAGCTTAAGCAATATTTATGCTCAAGTTATTGATGATGTTAATGGTGTTACATTAGTATCCGCAAGCTCCAAAGATAAAGATTTCAACGCTTACGGCGGTAACATCGAAGCAGCTAAAGCTGTAGGTGCGGCTTTAGCAAAACGTGCTCTTGAAAAAGGCATTACTGAAGTTGTATTTGACCGCGGTGGCTATGTATATCATGGTCGTGTAGCAGCTTTAGCAGATGCAGCTCGTGAAGCTGGTCTAAAATTCTAATATTGGAACAGGAGGTAAATTAATGGCCAAGATTGACGCTAACGCACTTGAATTAGAAGAAAAAGTTGTGTATATTAATCGCGTTGCTAAGGTTGTAAAAGGTGGCCGTCGCTTTTCTTTCAGCGCTCTTGTTGTAGTAGGCGATAAAAACGGTCATGTTGGTGCAGGTCTCGGTAAAGCTAGCGAAGTACCTGAAGCAATTAGAAAAGGCATTGAAGATGCTAAAAAGAATCTTGTAGAAGTTTCTTTAGTAGATAAAACTATTCCACACGAAAGCCTCGGTGTATTCGGTGCAGGTCGTGTGCTCTTAAAACCAGCTGCAAAAGGTACTGGTGTTATCGCAGGTGGTCCAGCTCGTGCAGTCTTAGAACTTGCAGGTGTTGGTAATATCTTAACAAAATCTCTTGGTTCTTCTAACCCTAATAACATGGTTCGTGCAACTATTAAAGGTTTAGAACAGCTTAAAAAAGCTGAGCTCGTAGCTGAACTTCGTGGAAAATCCGTTCAGGAACTTTTAGGTTAAGGAGGAAATATTTCAATGGCAAAAGTGAAAATTACCCTTACAAGAAGTCTGATCGGCAGACCTGAAACTCAGAGAAGAACAATTCAGGCTTTGGGATTACGTAAATTAAATTCTACAGTAGAACATGAAGATACAGCTACAATTAGAGGTATGATTCATAAAGTAGAACATCTTATTACAGTAGAAAAAATCGGCGAATAATTTAGAGGAGGTGTCCAGGTTATGAAATTACATGAATTATCACCAGCACCGGGCTCTAGAAAAGTTCGTATTCGTGTTGGTCGTGGTTTAGGTTCTGGTTTAGGTAAAACTTCCGGACGTGGTCATAAAGGTCAGAACGCTCGTTCTGGTGGCGGCGTACGTACAGGTTTTGAAGGTGGCCAGATGCCTTTATACCGTAGATTGCCAAAACGTGGCTTCAAAAATATTTTGCAAAAGAATATGCTGAAGTAAACGTTTCTTCTTTAAATCGTTTTGAAGATGGCGCAACAGTAGATCCAGCAGCACTAGTAGAAGCAGGTATCCTTAAAAACGTTTGTGACGGTGTACGTATTCTTGGTAACGGCGAAATTACTAAGAAATTAACTGTTGTAGCAAACGGCTTCACAAAATCTGCTGAAGAAAAAATTACAGCAGCAGGTGGAAAAGTAGAGGTGATCTAAGTGCTTTCAGCTCTTAGCAATATCCTCAAAATCACCGAATTGCGACAGAAAATAGTATTTACACTAATTATGTTTGCAGTCTTCAGGCTCGGGACTCATATCCCGGTGCCTGGAGTAAATCCTTCAGTAATTGAACAGTTATTTAACAGCGGTAACTTGTTTGGCTTGTTGGATTTATTTTCCGGTGGTGCTTTAAGTAAATTTTCTCTCTTTGCTATGAGTATTACCCCATATATCAACGCGTCAATTATTATTCAATTGTTGACCGTAGTAGTACCTACTTTGGAACAGTGGTCTAAAGAAGGTGAAGAGGGACATAAAAAGATAACCAAGACGACCCGTTATTTGACTGTTGTCTTGGCATTTTTACAAGCTATAGGTATGTCTATTGGTCTTAAACAGGCCATAATTAATCCTAGTATTACATCAATTCTTATTATTGCAATTACCCTAACAGCAGGAACAGTGTTCCTCATGTGGATTGGTGAGCAGATAACTGCACATGGTGTGGGAAATGGTATATCGCTTATTATTTTCGCAGGTATCGTTGCAGCACTTCCACAAAATTTGGGTACTATATATAATTACTTGCAAGCAGGCACAATAAGCTATTTTAATGTGTTATTCTTTGCAATAATCGCCCTTGCTATGATTGTTTTTGTTATTGCCATTCAGCAAGGACAACGTAGAGTTCCGGTGTCCTACGCAAAACGAGTTGTAGGTCGTAAAACTTACGGTGGCCAATCTACGCATATACCGCTTAAAGTAAATCAGGCCGGCGTTATACCAATCATCTTTGCATCATCAGTATTGATGTTCCCAGCCACTTTAGCTCAGTTTGTACAAACTCCTTGGATTAAAACAATTGCTGATTATTTCCAATGGGGAACACCTTTTCAAAGTGCTGTATATGCATTATTGATTTTATTTTTTACGTATTTTTACACTGCGGTTACATTTAAAATTCCGGATCTCGCTGATAATTTGAAAAAATACGGTGGTTTTATTCCTGGAATTCGTCCAGGTCAGGCAACTGCAGATTATTTAGACCGTATTATGACACGTATTACATTAGCGGGTGCATTTTTCCTTGCATTCATTGCAATTTTACCAACAATGATAGCTGGTGCTACTCATATTGAAGGAATTCATTTTGGTGGTACAGCATTATTAATCGTAGTTGGGGTTGCTCTTGATACGATGAAACAAATTGAATCAATGTCGTAATGCGCCATTATGAAGGTTTTATGAAGTAAGGAGGATTTTTATGCACATCCTTTTAATGGGCCCTCCTGGTGCTGGTAAAGGTACACAGGCAGCTAGGCTAGTAGAAGAATTTAAAATTCCTCATATCTCCACTGGGGATATGTTTCGTGCAGCAGTAAAAGAAGGTACTGAACTTGGAAAACAAGCAAAAGCTTGCATGGATGCTGGACAATTAGTTCCAGATGAAGTTACAATTGGTATTGTAAAAGAACGTTTAGCTAAAGCTGACTGCGAAAAAGGATTTATTTTGGATGGTTTTCCTCGTACAGTAGAACAAGCTGTGGCTTTGGATAAAATTTTAAGTGAATTAGGTTTAAAACTTAACTGTGCTTTGAACGTTGCTGTTCCAGCAAGTGAATTAATCAGAAGAGCAGTTGGTCGTCGTATTTGTAAAAAATGCGGTGCTACTTATCATGTAGAATTTAAGCCATCTAAGAAAGACGGAATTTGTGACGTGTGCGGCGGTGACCTTTATCAAAGAGCTGACGACAGCGAAGCAACAATGAAAAATCGTCTTTCTGTTTATGAAGAACAGACAAAGCCTCTTATTTCTTATTATGAAAAAGAAGAACTTTACAAAGAAGTTGACGGAAGTCAGTCAATGGATAAAGTATTCCAAGACATTGTTGCAATTTTGCGCAGTTAATTGATAATATAATACGGTAATATATCTGTATAAAAAAAGTGTGAAAAAAATCGCTGATAATGATATATTTAAACGCTGTAATATGTTATAATTAATATTCGGGCAGTGAACAGGAATGTTTTTCTGCGGCAGATAACAATAATGTTGGGCATGGCATTGCTGTAAAAACGGATTACTGACAGGTTTGGGCATATCATGGGCATGATAATTCAAACCTCAAAGAGTTTTCGGCCCAACTTAAGCTTTAATTGAAGGAGAATTTCATGTCTAAGCAAGATGTAATTGAAGTTGAAGGTAAAGTATTAGAAGCTTTGCCTAATGCAATGTTTAAAGTAGAGTTAGAAAACGGTCACGTTGTACTAGCTCATGTTTCTGGTAAAATTCGTATGAATTTTATCCGCATCCTGCCAGGTGATAAAGTTACTATTGAACTTACGCCTTATGATTTGACCAGAGGCCGAATCACTTACCGTTTTAAATAAGACCTATTTTTATAATTTGATAGGCATTATAGCAATGTAGAAGGAGGTACATGCAGTGAAAGTTAGACCATCAGTAAAACCTATTTGTGAAAAATGTAAAGTTATTAAACGCAAAGGTCATGTAATGGTTATTTGCGAAAATCCTAAACATAAACAGAAACAAGGATAAGGAGGTGCTGATTGTATGGCACGTATTGCCGGTGTAGATTTACCACGCGATAAACGAGTTGAAATTGCTTTAACATATATTTTTGGTATTGGTCTTAAAACTTCTCAGGATATCTTAGCTGCTACTGGTATTAATCCAGATACTAGAGCACGTGATCTTACTGAAGATGAAGTTGCTAAGTTACGTGAATATATCGACAAAAATCATCTTGTAGAAGGTGACCTTCGTCGTGAAATTTCTTTAAATATTAAACGTTTGGTTGAAATCGGATGCTATCGCGGTAGACGCCATCGTTTAGGCTTACCTGTACGCGGTCAGAATACAAAAAATAATGCGCGTACTCGTAAAGGCCCTAAAAAGACTGTAATGGGTAAAAAAGGCTAAGAAGAAGGAGGTTTAATAAGTGGCAGCAAATAAAACATCTCGTCCAAAGAGAAAAGATCGTAAAAATGTCGAATATGGTGTTGCACACATTCGTTCGACTTTCAATAATACAATTGTTACTATCACTGACAAAAATGGTAATGCTTTATCCTGGGCTAGTGCTGGTGGGCTTGGCTTCAGAGGTTCTAGAAAAAGCACTCCATTTGCAGCTCAAATGGCAGCAGAAGTTGCAGCAAAAGCAGCAATGGAACATGGTTTAAAACAGGTTGAAGTATATGTAAAAGGTCCTGGTGCAGGTCGTGAAGCTGCAATCAGATCTTTACAGGCAACTGGTCTTGAAGTTAACATGATTAAAGATGTTACTCCAATTCCACATAATGGTTGTCGCCCACCTAAACGTAGAAGAGTATAATTAGGAGGTTGAAGTAGAAATATGGCTATTGACAGAGTTCCTTCTCTGAAAAGATGTCGCGCTCTCGGCTTAGAAACAGCTGTAGTTGGTCTTGCAAAAAGCTCCAAAAGACAGCCTAAACGTTCTGGTCGTAAAGTAAGCGAATACGGAATGCAGTTAAAAGAAAAACAAAAAGCTAAATTTATATATGGTGTATTAGAAAAACAGTTTAGAGCTTATTATGATAAAGCTAAAACTATGCCAGGCGTAACAGGTGAAAACTTACTTGGTCTTCTCGAACGTAGAATTGACAACGTTGTTTTCCGTTTAGGTCTTGCATCCACTCGTCTCAGGCTCGTCAGCTCTTTCCCATGGTCACATCACTGTTAATGGTAAACGTCTTGACATTCCTTCCGCTTTAATTAAAGTTGGCGATGTAATCGGTGTTAAAGAAAAAAGCCGTGGTACTGCATTATTCAAAGAAATTGCAGAAAGCAAAAATGCTTTAAACGTACCAGCTTGGCTTACTGCTGATATCCAGAATCTTAGCGGTTCTGTTACAAGATTCCCTAACCGCGACGAAATCGATATTCCAGTTGATGAACAGGCGATTGTCGAATTGTACTCCAGATAATATGTCTGTGTTTTATAGCGCATAGAATAGGAGGTTGTTTCAGATGATCGAAATCGAAAAACCAAAGATTGAGATTGTGGAAATAAGTGAAGACAACCGTTATGGTAAATTTGTCTGTGAACCATTGGAACGCGGATATGGTACTACTCTTGGCAACAGCTTACGTCGTATTTTGTTGTCTTCTTTAGAGGGTGCGGCTATAACATCTATCAAAATTGATGGTGTTCTTCATGAATTTTCTACTATTCCTGGGGTTCGTGATGATGTAACAAACATTATCTTAAACTTAAAAGAATTATGCTTAAAAATGCATGATGAAGAACCTCATACCATTCGTATAGATGTTACTGGTGAAAAAGAAGTAACAGCAGCAGACATTATTGTTGATTCTGATATTGAGATTCTCAATAAAGATTTGCATATTGCTACTGTTGATGAAACTGGTTCTTTGAAAATGGAAATGGTAGTTGAACGTGGAAGAGGATATACACCTGCTGATAAAAATAAAAAACCAGATCAGGTTATTGGTATTATCCCTATCGATTCCATCTTCTCTCCTATTCAAAGAGTTAACTACACAGTAACAGATACTCGTGTTGGTAATGTTACCGACTATGATAAACTTACATTAGAAGTATGGACTGATGGTTCTATAAAACCAGAAGAAGCAGTAAGTAAATCAGCTAGCATTTTGATTACTCACTTGCGTCTATTCCAGAATATGGGTGGTTCTGTAGAAGATATTCCTGCAGACGAAGGAATTTTCAATGTACCAGAAGAAGATAATACTTCTAAAGTTATGGAAATGACAATCGAGGATCTTGATTTATCTGTACGTTCTTACAACTGCTTGAAGAGAGCTGAAATCAACACTGTTGCAGATTTAATGCAAAAGAGTGAAGATGATATGATTAAAGTTAGAAACCTTGGTCGTAAATCTCTTGAAGAAGTTAAGAAAAAATTACAGGAATTGGGATTAACACTCGCTGAAAAAGAATAACAGGAAAGGACAGGCTGCTAATGGGCTACAGTAAATTAGGACGCAACTCCAGTGCACGTAAAGCTTTATTCCGTAGTGTGCTAGTTTCCCTTTTTAAACATGAACGCATTGAAACTACTGAAGCTAAGGCTAAAGAAATCAGCGGTCTTGCTGAAAAACTCATTACCCTTGCAAAACGCGATGACTTAAGTGCTCGCCGTCAGGTTATTGCTGAACTTGTTGATAAAGAAGTTGCAAAAAATTATTCGATGAAATTGCACCTAAATATAATGACCGCAATGGTGGTTATACTCGTATTCTTAAATTAGGCGTACGTCGTGGTGACGCTGCTCCAATGGCTCTTTTAGAGTTAGTAAAATAATTTAGAATTAGTAATTCATTGAATTATTGATATGTGAGGCGGTCAAATGGACCGCCTTCGCCTTATCAATTAAGTTAAAAATTTAATTAATAGATTTTTGGTTTACTTGATAAGGTGATTGTGTTAACAATTTAAAATGGGTATAATAAGAACTGTAATTTTGATTGCAGTTCTTATTTTTTATATAGATTTATAGGTGATGATATTGAGTTTTATAGAAGTGAAAAATCTCACACATATTTTTAGGGAAAATGATGAGAAAAAAACAGAAAAAATAGCGTTAGATAATATTAATTTAAAGATAGATAAAGGTGAATTTATAGCTATTATTGGCGTTAATGGTTCAGGCAAGTCAACACTAGCAAAGCATTTCAATGGCTTATTATTGCCAAGTGAAGGCGAATGTATTGTTGATGGCATGAAAGTTGATGATAGTGAGGATATTTGGAAAGTACGTCAAAAAGTAAGTATGGTATTTCAAAATCCTGACAATCAAATAATCGCTACTGTAGTAGAAGATGATATTGCTTTTGGCCCTGAAAATATGGGTCTTGAGCGTGAAAAAATAAAAGATAGAATAGAATTTGCTTTAAAATCTTTGCATATTGAGCATTTGCGCAAATGCCACCGCATTTGTTATCAGGTGGGCAAAAACAATTGACTGCTATTGCTGGGGCTATAGCGATGCGTACTCAATGTATAGTTTTAGACGAACCGACAGCAATGCTTGACCCACAGGGTAGAAATGCTGTAATGAAAGCTTTGAAGGAATTACATGAAAAATATAATATAACTATTATTATAATTACACATTTCATGGAGGAAGCTGTGCAGGCAGATAGAATTATTGTCATGAATGATGGCAAGATAATACAAGATGGTATGCCAAAAGATATTTTTAAACAAAAGGAAAATTTAAAGAAAATAGGTCTTAGTGTACCTTTAGCTGTAGATATTGTAGATGCTTTGCAGAAAAAAGGTTTGAAATTAGCTAATGTTTTTGACAATGAAAATTTAGCTAAAGAATTACAACAATTAATATGTAAATAATATTAAATAGATTTTAAAGTGGTGAGAAGATGCCAATAGAGGTAAAAAATATAAGTCATATTTATATGGAAAATACGCCATATGAAAAAAAAGCATTAAATAATGTCAGTTTAACAATAAATGAAGGTGAATTTGTAGCTATTGCAGGTCATACAGGTTCAGGAAAATCCACACTTATGCAACATTTTAATGGTTTATTAAATCCTACTAGAGGTGAAGTTTTTATTGATGGTATTGACATTAATAAGAAGGATAAAAAGACTTTACATGCCAGACGTAGTGTGGGTATGGTGTTTCAATATCCAGAACAACAATTATTTGAGGAAAGTATTTTTGCAGATATTGCTTTTGGCCCTAGAAATTTTGGTTGTAGTGAAGATGAAGTAAAGCAAAGAGTCAAAGAAGCAATGGATTTTGTAGAATTAGATTATGAGGAGTATAAAGATAAATCTCCTTTTTTATTGAGTGGCGGTCAAATGAGACGTGTGGCAATAGCTGGAATAATAGCATTAAAGCCTAAATATCTAGTTTTAGATGAGCCGACAGCAGGTCTTGACCCTAGACTTAAACAGAATTATTACAAAAGGTGAAAAAATTACATCAAAAAGAAAAGATGACGATTATTATGGTATCGCATAATA
>ENA-OQHP01000114-OQHP01000114.1-human-gut-metagenome-genome-assembly--contig:-NODE-114-length-25555-cov-1.861216_pt1 | contig 25555 bp, 32 predicted proteins | sample MGYA00242563_ERZ504717 | MGnify/ENA primary metagenome ERZ504717 (study PRJEB26092, sample SAMD00036212) | human gut metagenome | host: Homo sapiens | study: EMG produced TPA metagenomics assembly of... | reverse complement strand
AGCGCGAAACAACGGAATGGATCAAAGCCGTTGCCGCCACCTACAACAAGAGAATCGGCGAAATAGCCTACATCTTCTGTTCGGACGAGAAAATCCTCGAAGTGAACCGACAGTACCTTCAGCACGATTACTACACGGACATCATCACTTTCGACTACTGCGAAGGCAACCGCCTGAGCGGCGACCTCTTCATCAGCCTGGATACGGTACGCACCAACGCCGAACAGTTTGCCGGCAATGACTACGAACGGGAGCTGTACCGCGTCATCATCCACGGCATCCTGCACCTTTGCGGCATTAACGACAAAGGACCGGGAGAACGGGAAATCATGGAAGCCGCCGAAAACAAGGCGCTCGCCATGCGATAAAATCAAAAGGCGCATCGGCAAGCAAAGTTCAACTCTCCCCCCTATTGTTTTTTGCACAATCTCTCGTCACTCGTCACTAACCACCTCGCATCCCTTTACCAGAGAGGGATTGCGGATGTGACGACCAACATGATAAGGGTGATGACAAACAATCGGTCGTCACCCTCAAAACAGGCTATGCACTATGTCAATGCATTAACCCAATAATCAGAAATTCCATATAAGCGACTTTTTCAACGATTTCCGAGGTCTGAAAAGGTTTTATACGGGCAATCGGGAAGCTAATCCCGTAGATAAATGTTCCATTCCCTCTTTCTTTTCTTTGTTTTGCACCGTATATAATACCGCTTTACCACGTTACTTTCTTCGTTTTCCAATTGCAGGCTCCGCGTTGCCAATTGCGGGCTGCCGGGCCCGCAGCCGGCAACCGTCCGTCCCGCAACTACGGGACGAAGAAAAGAACCTGCCTTTCGGATATTTCCCTTAAACGAATAAGAGATTATATACAAGGCGAAAGGAGATTACATACAGGCAAAACGGAAAGAAACCCGCGAGGTATTTCCTAAGAATTCACAAGGAAAGGAGATAAATCGCGGCTACAAAATAACTTTTTAGTAACTTTGCATGGTTTTAAAAGAGATTGAACGAATGGAGTTTAAGTATGACGTTATCGTAATCGGCGCCGGACATGCCGGCTGTGAAGCCGCTGCCGCCGCCGCAAACCTGGGTTCAAAGACCTGTCTTATCACAATGGACATGAATAAGATAGGACAGATGAGTTGTAACCCTGCCGTAGGAGGTATTGCCAAAGGACAGATTGTACGCGAAATAGACGCCTTAGGCGGATATATGGGATTGGTAACCGATAAAACGGCTATCCAGTTCCGCATATTGAACCGCTCCAAAGGCCCCGCCATGTGGAGTCCGCGCGCACAGTGCGACCGCAACAAATTCATCTGGACATGGCGCGAGATTCTGGAGAATATTCCCAACCTGCACATCTGGCAGGACACCGTACAGGAAATCCTCGTTGAAAACGGCGAGGTAACCGGACTCACCACCGTTTGGGGAGTGACCTTCCGCGCCAAATGCGTCGTACTGACTGCCGGAACTTTCCTGAACGGACTGATGCACGTAGGGCGCACCATGCTTCCGGGCGGGCGCATGGCAGAACCCGCATCTTATCAACTGACCGAATCCATCGCCCGGCACGGCATCACATACGGACGAATGAAAACGGGAACCCCCGTACGCATCGACGGACGGAGCGTGCATTACGAAGATATGGAGATTCAGGAAGGGGAAAACGACTTCCATAAATTCTCCTTTATGAACAACGGCGTACGCCACCTGAAGCAACTGCCGTGCTGGACCTGCTTCACCAATGAAGAAACACACCGCATCCTTCGTGAAGGGCTGCCGGATTCTCCCCTTTTCAACGGGCAGATTCAAAGCATAGGGCCCCGCTATTGCCCCAGTATAGAAACCAAAATCGTAACCTTCCCCGACAAGGAACAGCACCAGCTTTTCCTGGAACCGGAAGGTGAAACGACGCAGGAGCTTTACCTGAACGGCTTCTCTTCTTCCCTGCCGATGGACATACAGATTGCAGCGCTGAAAAAGATTCCGGCATTCCGCGACCTCGTGATTTACCGCCCCGGCTACGCAATAGAATACGATTACTTTGATCCCACCCAACTGAAGCATACGTTGGAAACGAAGAAAATCAAAAACCTATCTTCGCCGGACAAGTAAACGGAACGACCGGCTACGAAGAAGCTGCCGGACAAGGAATCATTGCAGGTATCAACGCGCATATCAATTGCCACGGCGGAGAACCGTTCACCCTGGCACGCGACGAAGCCTATATAGCGTATTAATCGACGATTTGGTTACCAAAGGCGTCGATGAGCCTTACCGCATGTTTACTTCACGTGCGGAATACCGCATCCTGCTCCGCATGGACGATGCCGATATGAGGCTGACCGAAAGAGCCTGGAAACTGGGACTTGCCAAAGAAGACCGCTACGAACTATTAAAGAGCAAGCGCGAAGCCGTTACAAGCATCATAGAGTTCACCCGGAGTTATTCGATGAAACCGGCATTAATCAACCCGGTACTGGAACAGCTCGGCACTACCCCGCTCCGCCAGGGATGCAAGTTGGTAGATTTAATAAACCGTCCGCAAGTAACCTTGGAAAACATGGCAGAACATGTCAGCGCTTTCCGTCGGGAACTGGACAAGATTACGGAACAGGATAAAGTTGCAGACAGAAGAGACGAAATAGTCGAAGCTGCGGAAATACTTATCAAGTACGAAGGCTATATCGGACGCGAGCGAATCATAGCAGACAAACTGGCACGGCTGGAAAGCATAAAGATTAAAGGAAGGTTCAACTATAATTCCATCCAGTCTCTTTCTACCGAAGCCCGCCAGAAGCTGGTGAAGATAGATCCGGAAACGATAGCCCAGGCAAGCCGAATCCCGGGAGTGTCTCCCAGCGATATCAACGTGCTGCTGGTGCTTTGCGGGCGATAAGGGGCAACGTTCCACGTGAAACAAAGAATTCAATAAACGTATTAAATAAACTGATTATGAGCAAAGAAACACTTGCCAAGACCATCCGGGAAATTCCCGACTTCCCCATCCCCGGGATTTTATTCTACGATGTGACCACTCTGTTTAAAAACCCGTCGGCACTGCAAGAACTTTCGGACACCTTGTATGAAATGTACAAGGATAAAGGGATAACCAAGTGGTAGGTATAGAATCCAGAGGCTTCATCATGGGCCCCATTCTCGCCACCCGCTTAGGTGCAGGATTCGTACCCATGCGCAAGCCCGGAAAGCTGCCTGCGGAAACAATCGAAGAAAGCTACGACAAAGAGTACGGCAAAGATACGGTACAAATCCACAAGGATGCCATTGAGCCGGACGATGTAGTATTGCTGCACGACGACCTTCTGGCTACGGGCGGAACAATGGAAGCAGCCTGCAAACTGGTGAAGAAACTGAACCCTAAAAGGTATATGTAAACTTCATTATCGAATTGAAAGAGTTGCATGGAAAGGATATATTCAGCAAAGATGTAGATGTAGAATCGGTATTGACACTCTAAAGAAACAACCGGGTGGTAAAGCAATCACATCGCTGCATGAGAATGTATCGCCGCATGCTCTTGACAGCGTATTGCTTTATCACCTTTTTCTTACGATATGGACGAACTAAAAACAAATGATTACCTGAAGGGTATCGTTCTGAACCTTCCCGAAAGTCCCGGTATTTACCAATATCTGAATGCCGAGGGAACGATTATATACGTAGGGAAAGCAAAAAACCTGAAGCGCCGGGTCTCTTCCTACTTCAACAGAGAACATGAACCGGGAAAGACACGGGTACTGGTGAGCAAGATTGCAGATATCCGGTATATCGTGGTCAACACGGAAGAGGATGCCTTGCTGCTGGAAAACAATCTTATCAAGAAATACAAACCCCGTTACAACGTACTGCTGAAAGACGACAAGACCTACCCGTCCATCTGCGTGCAGAACGAATATTTCCCCCGCGTATTCAAGACGCGGAGAATCATACGCAACGGTTCTTCCTACTACGGCCCGTACAGCCATATACCATCCATGTATGCAGTGCTCGACCTCATCAAGCATTTGTACCCGCTACGCACCTGCAACTTGAATCTCTCGCCCGAAAACATCCGGGCAGGGAAGTTCAATGTATGTCTGGAATATCACATCAAGAACTGCGCAGGCCCCTGCATAGGCAAGCAGAATCAGGAAGAATACCTCAAAAACATCGCCGAAATAAAGGAAATACTCAAGGGAAATACCCAGGAGATAGAGCGGATGCTGTATCAGCAGATGCAGGAGCTTGCTGCGGAAATGAAGTTTGAAGAGGCGCAGAAAATCAAGGAAAGTATCTGCTGCTGGAAAATTACCGTTCCAAATCGGAAGTGGTAAGCAACGTATTGCACAATATCGACGTGTTCTCCATCGAGGAAGACACCGATGAAAAGTCCGCATTCATCAACTATCTGCATATCACGAACGGGGCTATCAACCAGGCTTTCACCTTTGAGTACAAGAAACGGCTGAACGAAACGAAAGAGGAGCTCCTGTCACTGGCATTATCGAGATGCGCGAACGGTACAAGAGCCTTTCCCGTGAAATCATCGTGCCCTTTGAGCTGGACATGGAGCTTAAAGACGTTATCTTTACCATCCCGCAACGCGTGATAAGAAGAAATTGCTTGAACTCTCCATCCTTAACGTTAAACAATACAAGGCCGACCGTCTGAAACAAGCGGAAAAGCTGAATCCGGAACAACGCACGGTACGCCTTTTAAAGGAAATCCAGCAAGAATTGCACCTCGACAGGCTGCCTATGCGGATAGAGTGTTTCGACAACTCCAACATCCAAGGCTCGGACCTGTTGCCGGATGCGTTGTCTTCATCAAAGGAAAGCCGTCCAAGAAAGACTACCGGAAGTATAACATCAAGACCGTGGAAGGACCGGACGACTATGCATCCATGAAAGAGGTTGTAAAACGGCGTTATCAGCGCGCTATCGAGGAGAACGCTCCCCTGCCCGACCTTCTTATCACCGACGGTGGAAAAGGGCAAATGAGCGCCGTAAAAGAGGTTGTCGACGAACTGAACCTTGATATCCCCATTGCCGGACTTGCCAAAGACGGGAAACACCGCACATCGGAACTGCTATACGGTTTCCCGCCGCAGACCATCGGACTGAAACAAAACTCTCCCCTTTTCCGCCTGCTGACGCAGATACAGGACGAGGTACACAGGTTTGCCATTACCTTCCACCGCGACAAGCGCAGCAAGCGGCAGGTAGCTTCGGCCTTAGACGAGATAAAAGGGATTGGAGAAAAAACAAAGAACGCTCTGCTAAAGGAGTTCAAAAGCGTAAAACGAATCAAGGAGCATCGGCGGAAGATATTGTCAAAGTGATTGGCGAGGCGAAAGCGAAAATCATAAAAGACTATTTCACAGACAAATAGTCCTTCAATACAAATTCTTGTCCCACACCGCGGCAATCACGAATTTATTCGTAACTTTGCAACCTGCAAATATTTTTTTAGGACTAAAACATGAGAGTAGTTATACAACGTACCGGGCATGCGTCTGTCACAATCAACGGAACCTGTAAGTCCGCCATCCGCAAAGGATTTATGATATTGGTAGGCATAGAGGAGACGGACGGCAAGGAAGACATCGACTGGTTGTGTAAAAAGATTGTCAACCTGCGTGTTTTTGACGACGAGAATGGCGTTATGAATAAATCCATACTCGACATTGACGGTGAGATATTGGTAATCAGCCAGTTTACGCTGCACGCATCTACCAGGAAAGGCAATCGCCCCTCTTACATACGGGCGCAAAACCGGAAATATCCGTTCCGCTGTACGAACAATTCTGCAAGGAATTGAGTTTTGCATTAGGTAAAGAGATAGGTACCGGCGAATTTGGAGCCGATATGAAGGTAGAATTAGTAAACGATGGCCCTGTGACCATCTGTATGGATACAAAAAACAAGGAATAATGACGTTAAAAGAAGCACAACAAGAAGTGGACTCCTGGATAAAAAATACGGAGTACGCTACTTCAGCGAGCTCACCAATATGGCCGTATTGACCGAAGAAGTCGGCGAGCTGGCACGAGTTATGGCACGCAAATACGGCGACCAGTCTTTTAAGGAAGGAGAGAAAGACAACGTTGAAGAAGAAATCGCGGACGTCCTTTGGGTACTTCTCTGCATTGCCAACCAGACCGGTGTAGACATCACCGAAGCATTTGCACGCAGCATCGAGAAGAAAACCAACGCGACCAGGCAAGACATATCAATAATCCTAAATTATCCGACCATGGAGAATAACGAATCTACACAGAGCAAGTACGATGCCGCTCTGGCAAAGTACAACACCAATTTGAATGATGCGGAAGTGGCAGCGGAAGTAGCCGGAATAATCGCAGAGAAAGTCCCTGCAAACAATACTCCGGAAGTAAAGAAGTTCCTGTTCAACTGCATCGACCTGACCACGCTCAACAGTACGGACAGCGATGAAAGCGTCATGAAATTCACCCAAAGGTAAACCAGTTTGACGAAGAATTTCCCGATTTGAAGAACGTAGCGGCCATCTGCGTATATCCCAACTTTGCGGAAGTAGTAAAGGATACGCTGGAAGTGGAAGACGTAAAGATAGCCTGCGTATCGGCAGGTTTCCCCTCTTCACAGACTTTCATAGAAGTAAAAGTAGCCGAAACCGCCATGGCAATCATGGAAGGCGCGGATGAGATAGACATTGTAATCTCCGTAGGAAAGTTCCTGAGCGGCGACTATGAAACCATGTGCGATGAGATACAGGAGCTGAAAGCCACCTGCAAGGAGCATCACCTGAAGGTAATCCTGGAGACCGGCGCGCTGAAAACGGCAGCCAATATCAAAAAGGCCTCTATCCTATCCATGTATGCCGGAGCCGATTTCATCAAGACTTCCACCGGCAAACAGCAGCCTGCCGCCACTCCGGAAGCAGCCTACGTAATGTGTCAGGCTATTAAGGAATACCATGCCTTGACGGGCAACAAGATAGGTTTCAAACCGGCAGGCGGCATCAACTGCGTAAACGATGCGCTCATCTACTACACCATCGTAAAAGAAGTGCTGGGCGAAGAATGGCTGAACAACGGATTGTTCCGTTTGGGAACCAGCCGTCTGGCAAATCTCCTGCTGTCGGAAATCAAAGGTGAAGAAATGAAGTTCTTTTAAGAGGAACACGGTTGATATATCCGTTATATAAAACAAAGCGAAGAACCTGCTCTCTATATAAGGAAACAAGGTTCTTCGCTTCGTTTTTGAATGACGGGATATAAAAGAAACTTGATAGATATTCCGTCTTTATTGTATAAAAACAAACTTATTTTTCGCGTTCCACTACGTAATCAAGATAGCAAACAAGCGCTTTCTTGACATCCGTATCTTCCATGGTAAGCTAATAACGAAGTGCCTTTTCCTTAAACTCAATCATAACTTTCGTAGCGTATTCAATGCCGCCGTTTGCCTTGGAACTCGATCAATCGGGCTATTTCATCAGTTGTAGCCGTTCCGCTCTTTACTTTTGCGGCAATCTCCTGCGCCTGCTTGTCGCGGGTTGAATTAAGGGCATAAAGTGCAGGTAAGGTCAGCTTTCCTTCCAGCATATCATTGCCGGTAGGTTTGCCGATTTCCTTGCTTTCGTAGTAATCGAATATATCATCCTTGATTTGAAAGCAAAGACCGATGTATTCGCCAAAGAGACGTGCATATTCCGCCTTTTCATCGCCAGCTCCCACCGAAAGCGCACCCGCTTTCATGCATGCGGCAAACAGTACGGCCGTCTTCTTGCGGATGACATCAAAGTAAATATCCTCGGAATATTCGGGATTGCTGACATTGGAAAGCTGCAACAGCTCCCCTTCTGCCAAATCCTGTCCCAGCTTCGAAACAATATCGATAATGCCGTAATTGCGCGTCATCCCCACTTCCACCAAAGCCGTTGCCAGTAAATAATCTCCCGTAAGCACCGCCACCTTATTATTAAAAACGGCATTCACGGAGAGCTGCCCCCGGCGTCGGTACTCTCGTCCACCACATCGTCATGCACCAGCTTGCCGTATGCAGCAGCTCCAAGCAACCGCAGCATGAAGCGTTGCCGGACAAATCTCATTGTACAGCTTCGCCGCAAGCAAAACCAGAATCGGGCGCATCATCTTCCATTCTTCTGCCGTATATGCGCAATCACGCTGTTCAGCAAAAGGTTAGAACTGGAAAGGCAACTATCAAAATGCTTTTTGAAGTCTTCCAACTCCGCAGAAATCGGGGATTTTATGAAGGATATACTGTCCATACATCGCTATTTGAGCACAAAAATAGTAATAAAACGGTTAATACGGTATTTTTTTGTACTTTTACCATGAAAAAAAAGGATAAATATATGAATTCAACCGATAAACTTTTTCTTGCTTGATGCCTACGCATTGATATACCGTGCTTATTACGCGTTCATCAAAAATCCGCGAATCAACTCCAAAGGATTCAACACTTCCGCCATTCTGGGGTTTGTGAACACCCTGGAAGAGGTGCTGAAAAAGGAAAATCCCACACATATAGGAGTAGCTTTCGACCCTTCGGGACCTACATTCCGCCACGAGGCTTACGAACAATACAAAGCGCAACGGGAAGAGACTCCCGAGGCTATCCGCCTTTCCGTACCTATTATAAAGGATATTATCCGTGCCTACCGCATTCCTATCCTGGAAGTGCCCGGTTATGAAGCCGACGACGTAATAGGCACGCTTGCCACCGAAGCCGGCAGACAAGGTATTGTCACCTATATGATGACGCCCGACAAAGACTACGGCCAACTGGTGTCGGAGAATGTATTCATGTACCGCCCCAAACACAGCGGCGGATTCGAAGTCATGGGCATCGAGGAGATAAAAGCGAAGTTCGATATTCAGTCCACAGAGCAAGTCATCGACATGCTGGGACTGATGGGCGACTCTTCCGATAACATCCCCGGCTGTCCGGGCGTGGGAGAGAAAACCGCACAAAAGCTGGTGGCTGAATTCGGCAGCATCGAAAACCTGCTTGCCCATACCGACCGGCTGAAAGGTGCGCTTAAAACCAAAGTTGAGGCAAACCGGGAAATGATTGCTTTTTCCAAATTCCTTGCAACCATCAAAGTGGACGTACCTATCAAGCTCGACATGAACACACTCGTCCGCGAAGAGCCGAACGAAGAAGAGCTCCGCAAGATTTTCGAAGAGCTGGAATTTCGTACCCTCATCGACCGTGTCCTGAAAAAGACAGGCTCTCCCCTTCCCTCTTCTTCCAGTTCCGCTTCGCCCGATCCTTATGCGGGAACTTTGTTTGCCCAACCCACCGACAGCACAACTTCCGGAAACAACGCTCCGGTTCAAGGCGATTTGTTTGCAAATTTTGCGGACAACGGGACGGGTGATGCAAAAAATTCGATTCTCACGCGCTTAGAAATGCTCGATGTAGACTATCAACTGATTGATACAGAAGAGAAAAGAAAGAAAATTATTCAAAAGTTACTTACAAAAGAAATTCTCTCAATAGATACGGAAACCACCGGAACCGAACCGATGGAAGCGGAACTGGTGGGAATGAGCTTCAGTGATGCCGAAAACCAGGCTTACTATGTACCCGTTCCGGCAAATCGTGACGAAGCGTTAAAAATCGTCAATGAGTTCCGCCCTCTTTACGAAAATGAAAATTCCATGAAAGTAGGACAAAATATCAAGTACGATATGATTGTCCTTCAAAACTACGGAGTACAGGTAAAAGGAAAACTTTTCGACACCATGCTTGCCCATTATGTATTGCAACCGGAGCTCCGGCACAACATGGACTACCTTGCCGAAATCTATCTGCACTACCAGACCATCCACATCGACGAACTTATAGGAGCCAAAGGCAAGAACCAAAAGAACATGCGCGACCTTCCGCCGGAAGACGTATACCGCTACGCTTGCGAAGATGCGGACGTTACACTGAAACTGAAGAACGTACTCGAAAAAGAACTGAAAGAGCACGCTGCCGAACATCTCTTTTACGAAATAGAGATGCCGCTCGTACCGGTGCTCGTCAACATTGAAAGCAACGGAGTGCGTATCGATACGGAAGCGCTTAAACAATCGTCCGAGCATTTCACGCTCCGCCTGCAGGAGATTGAAAAAGAAATCTATGCACTGGCAGGTGGCGAAACCTTCAATATCGGCTCACCCAAACAGGTAGGCGAAGTGTTGTTTGACAGACTCAAAATCGTAGAGAAAGCCAAAAAAACCAAGACCGGACAGTATGTCACTTCCGAGGAAGTACTCGAGAGCCTTCGGAACAAACACGCAATCATCGGTAAGATACTTGAATACCGAGGACTGAAAAAGCTGCTAAGTACCTACATCGATGCATTGCCCCAGCTGATAAATCCGCGTACGGGACGTATCCATACCTCGTTCAACCAGGCGGTAACCGCTACCGGACGACTCAGCTCAAGCAATCCGAACCTGCAAAACATACCCATTCGTGACGAGGACGGCAAGGAAATCCGCAAAGCTTCATTCCCGATGACGGATGCGAGTTCTTCTCTGCCGACTACTCGCAGATCGAACTGCGCATCATGGCACATCTGAGCCAGGACAAGAATATGATTGATGCCTTCCTCAGCGGTTATGACATTCATGCCGCCACTGCCGCCAAAATATATAAGGTGGATATTAATGACGTAACCGCCGATATGCGCCGCAAAGCCAAGACAGCCAACTTCGGCATCATCTACGGCATCTCCGTCTTCGGGCTGGCGGAGCGTATGAACGTTCCCCGTCAGGAAGCCAAAGACTGATAGACGGGTATTTTGAAACCTACCCGCAAGTCAAGGAATACATGGACAGAAGCATACAGGTGGCGCGCGAAAACGGATATGTGGAAACCATCTTCCACCGCAAGCGCTTCCTGCCCGACATCAACTCACGGAATGCCGTAGTACGCGGTTATGCAGAGCGCAATGCCATTAACGCTCCCATTCAGGGAAGTGCTGCCGACATTATCAAAGTAGCCATGTCGCTCATCTACCAGCGCCTTCAAAGTAACAATCTGAAAGCAAAGATGATTTTACAGGTCCATGACGAACTGAATTTCAGCGTTCCTGAGGCAGAAAAAGAGATTATACAAAAAATTGTAATCGAAGAGATGGAACGGGCATATCGCATGCTGGTACCTTGAAAGCCGATTTCGGGTGGGGAAAGAACTGGCTGGAAGCGCACTAATCCGCTCGATAACTTTATTTAACTTACAATCAGAAAGCAACAGAAGCAATCGCTTTAAAATACAGTTTGCTCATCAGAATATCCGGCATCTTTGCTGCCGGAATATTTTATTCACTAACCGCTCCAAAAAGAAAGCATACTATTCTTGTTACTTTTGACAATTTGATAAAATATTAGCCATATATTTTATTTATGTCAATTATATGCGTACCTTTGCACCGCTTTTAAGAAAGATATGATAGAAAATAGTAAGTAATAACTCTAAAAAACAATAAATCATAGAAAACTTTAAAAACTTTGATTTTATTCTCTTTTCTTTTTGTGTGTGGAATGAATGCGTCAGCAGACAACAAAAGTAACCTTATTTACAATTCGGAAGAAGTAAATGGAATGAAAGTTGCCGAAACTGTTTACAAGATGGACGGCAGTACGCTTGCCAACTATATGAAGTACAATTATAAATACGATGACCAAAAGCGTATAACAGAAAGCGAAGCGTTGAAATGGAATGCCGTAAAAAACGCATGGACTCATGACATGTGTATCCGCTATGCCTATGAAGGTAAATCCATAACTACTACTTATTATAAATGGAGCAATAAAAAGAATACCTATATTCTTATCCCTGAAATGACAATAACAATGGATAATCCCGATATGTAATCCATTCATTTTCTCTCATAAATATACTCTAATAACTAATAATAACCCAAAACCTTTTCATAAACTGAGGAGCCGGAACAAATACATTCCGGCTCTTTTTGTATTTTTGCTTTCCAATAAAAACATAGAAGCATGATACCCCAAGCACTTATCCACTACGTCGAAACGGAGATTATCCCCCGATACGAACACTTCGACAAGGCACACAACCGTTCGCATGTACAAACAGTCATTGACGAAAGCCTCGCTCTTGCCAAACTTTATCCCCAGGCAGACGAACGTCTTGTCTACACCATAGCAGCCTATCACGACACAGGCTTTGCCGCGACCGTGCCACGCATCACCTTGTTTCGGGAGAAATCATAGCCGCCGACAGCAACCTTCTGCAATGGTTCAACAAAGAAGAGATGGCAATCATGCGGGAAGCCGTGGAAGACCACCGGGCATCCAGCAACCATGAGCCGCGCAGCATTTACGGAAAAATCGTGGCCGAAGCCGACCGTATCATCGACACAGACATCACCCTGCGCCGTACCGTACAATACGGACTGAAACAAAATCCTGCGGCGGACGAAGCATGGCACTACCAACGTTTCACAAACATCTGATGGAAAATACGCACCCGGCGGCTACCTTAAACTTTGGCTTCCCGACTCAAAGAACGCCGAAAGGCTGAAAGAACTGCAAAGCATCATAGCGATGAGGTGCGTCTGAAAAGCATTTTTCACCGCATGTTCGAAGAAGAGAAAAGATAAAAGACTATCTTTGCAGCCAATTAACTGAATAATAATTAAAAAACAAAATATATTTATGGCATTAAAAGCAGGTATAGTGGGACTGCCCAACGTAGGGAAATCCACTCTTTTCAACTGTCTGTCCAGTGCAAAGGCACAGGCGGCAAACTTTCCTTTTTGTACTATCGACGCCCAAATGGGTCAGGTATCCGTGCCTGACGAGCGACTGACCAAACTCGCCGAAATCGTTCATCCGGGACGCATCGTGCCCGCCGTATGCGACATTGTCGATATTGCCGGACTGGTGAAAGGCGCCAGCAAAGGTGAAGGACTGGGTAACCAGTTTCTGGGCAACATCCGCGAGTGCGACGCCATTATCCATGTGCTGCGTTGCTTCGACAACGGCAACATCGTACACGTGGACGGAAGCGTAGATCCGGTGCGCGACAAGGAAATCATCGATACCGAACTCCAGCTCAAGGACCTCGATACGGTAGAAAACCGCATCAAGCGTGTAGAGAAGATAGCCAAAGTTGGCGGAGATAAAATGGCGAAAGTAGAGTACGAACTCCTGCTCCGCTACAAAGACGCATTGGAACAGGGACAGAGCGCCCGCACCGTAATACCTCAGAACGATGACGAGGAGCAATGCGCCAAACAGATGTTCCTGCTCACCACGAAACCGGTACTCTACGTCTGCAACGTAGACGACACCAGCGCCGCCACCGGCAACCAATACGTAGAGCAGGTGCGCGAGGCCATCAAAGACGAAGATGCCCAGCTCATCATTATCTCCGCACAGACCGAAGCCGACATCGCCGAACTGGAAACTTACGAAGAAAAGCAGATGTTCCTCGAAGACCTCGGCCTGAAAGAAAGCGGTTGCAACCGGTTGATTAAAGCTATCTACAGCCTGCTGAACCTCGAAACTTCATCACGCCGGCGAAATGGAAGTAAAGGCATGGACCTACCGCAAAGGCTGGAAAGCCCCGCAATGCGCCGGTGTTATCCACACCGACTTCGAGAAAGGGTTTATCCGTGCAGAAGTCATCAAGTACGAAGACTACATTAAGTATGGCAGTGAAGCCGCCGTGCGCGAAGCCGGAAAACTGGGCGTGGAAGGCAAGGAATACGTGGTGCAGGACGGAGACATCATGCACTTCCGCTTCAACGTATAAAAATAACAGGAAGAGGGTATGTCGAAATGAATGACAAACTATATGTTTTGGGCAGGGCCAATGATGTAGCAATCAAAAATTTCGACATCCTCAATCATAAAGCTGAATTCGGCATTTCGAGACAATTCAATAATCATCCTTTTTACTCCTAAAATTTATGGAACAGCAAGGAGAAATAGTACTTTATCAGCCAGAAACAACCTTCAAGCTCGAAGTGCGATTAGAAAACGAAACAGTTTGGCTCACGCAAGCACAAATTGCAGAATTATTCGGTACCGGCAGACAAGCCATTACCAAACATCTGAAAAATATCTTCAACAGCAATGAATTGGAAGAAAATTCAGTATGTTCCATTTTGGAACTAACTGCTGCGGACGGCAAAACCTATAAAACCAAGATATATAATCTTGATGCGATTTTATCCGTAGGATATCGTGTCAATAGTAAAAATGCAACCTCTTTCAGATGTTGGGCAAACAAAATATTAAAAGAATACCTGCTGAGAGGATATTCGATTAATAAACGGCTAAACAACATCGAGCAAAGAATAAACAATGATTTACCGAAACACGAACAACGTATCGGGCAAATAGAAGAAAAAATAGATTTCTTTGTCCGTACCGCCCTTCCACCCGTAGAAGGTATCTTTTTTGAAGGACAAATCTTCGATGCCTATGTTTTCGCCTCTAATCTGATAAAATCAGCCCAAAAGACAATTGTTCTCATTGACAATTATATTGATGAAAATACCCTTATAATGCTTAGTAAGAGAAATGAAAAAGTGGAAGCTACTGTATATACAGCCAAACTCACCAAACAGTTGCAATTGGACCTGCAACGACACAATGCTGAATATCCGGCAATAGCATCCATGAATACAAGCAGTCTCATGACCGTTTCCTCATCATAGACTCCGAAGTTTTCCACATAGGGGCTTCCTTGAAAGATCTTGGAAAAAATGGTTTGCTTTTTCAAAACTGCATTTCTCCCCGCAAGAACTGATTGAGAGGATGCTGACAGAAATACAGAAATAATTAATCTTCTAAAGATACGCTACAAATGAAAAATAACAACCTGAAGTATCTCATTGCAGGAACCGGCGGCGTAGGCGGTTCAATAGCCGCATTTCTCGCTCTCGCCGGAAAGGACGTCACCTGTATTGCCCGTGGCGGACATCTTGCCGCCTTACGTGAAAACGGATTGAAGTTACATTCCGATTTAAAAGGCGAGCATACATTGGACGTTCCGGCTTATACGGCAGAGGAATATGCTGCCCTCGCCTCTTCGGCGGACGCTTACAAGGCAGACGTTATTTTCGTATGCGTCAAAGGCTATTCCGTAGATCCATTACGGAATTAATCAGGCACGCCGCACACAAGGACACGGTAGTAATCCCTATACTGAACGTCTATGGCACAGGTCCGCGCATCCAGCGGCTGGTTCCCGGCGTCACGGTACTGGACGGCTGCATCTACATCGTAGGATTCGTATCCGGCAAAGGCGAAATCACGCAAATGGGCAAGATATTCCGGTTGGTTTACGGGGCACACAAAGACACCATTGTTTCCCGTGAAACATTGGCAGCCATACAGCGGGATTTGCAGGAAAGCGGAATCAAGGCCGACATATCTCCCGACATCAACCGAGACACCTCGTCAAATGGTCTTTCATCTCGCCATGGCCGTTACCGGAGCTTACTACGACGTGCCTATGGGCGAAGTGCAGAAGCCCGGCAAAGTACGCGACACCTTCATCGGGCTTTCGCAGGAAAGCGCGGCCTTGGGACGGAAACTGGGCATCGGGTTTGAGGAAGATATCGTAGCGTACAACCTCAAGGTAATCGACAAACTTGCCCCCGAAAGCACCGCTTCCATGCAAAAGACATGGCGCGCGCCACCAAAGCGAAGTGCAGGGATTGCTTTTCGACATGATTGCGGCAGCCGAAGAACAGAATATCGACATCCCTACATACAGAATGGTAGCGGAGAAATTCAAATAATTTTATACCTTTGCCTCACCATCTTATACATTTCCGTCTTCCGGAGCGTAGCGCAGAACCTCTTCCGTGCAATACATACATAAAAGAGCAGATTCTGCGCTACGCTCCGAAGGACGAAAACAAAGATATAAACTAACTTAAATTGCTTATGAATATGCTGACTCTCCTCTCTATCAACTGGAATCCCAACCCGGAACTGTTCAACCTTTTCGGCAGCCTTCCAATCCGGTATTACGGCCTGTTATGGGTGGTAGGCATCGCTCTTGCCTACGTAATAGTACACCGCCAGTACCACGACCGGAAATCGAACGAAAGACATTCGAACCGCTGTTCTTCTACTGCTTCTTCGGCATCCTGATAGGAGCGAGACTGGGGCACTGTCTGTTCTACCAGCCGGATTATTACCTGAATCACTTCTGGGAAATGATACTTCCCGTGAAGTTCCTGCCGGACGGCGGCTGGAAGTTTACCGGCTACGAAGGGCTTGCCAGTCACGGCGGTACGCTGGGACTGATTATCGCCCTCTGGATGTACTGCCGCAAAACCAAGATGCACTATATGGATGTGCTGGACATGATAGCCGTAGCCACACCTGTCACTGCCTGTTGCATCCGCCTTGCCAACCTGATGAACTCCGAGATTATCGGCAAGCCGGCCGATGTGCCTGGGCTTTCGTCTTTGAACGGGTGGATATGCTACCCCGCCATCCGGCACAGCTCTACGAGGCAATCGCCTACTTCATCTTCTTCCTGGGCATGGTCTACCTGTACAGGCGCGGACAAAAGCAGCAGGAAAACAAGCTCAAAACGGACTTCAGCACCACCAAAGCCAAGTCCACCGCAATGCAAACCGGCGCTACCCTACCCTATCACCGCGGTTTCTTCTTCGGCCTCTGCCTGACTGAAATATTCGTATTCCGCTTCTTCATCGAGTTCCTGAAAGAGGATCAGGTGGATTTTGAAAGCGCAATGACGCTGAATATGGGGCAATGGCTCAGCATTCCGTTCATACTTATCGGAGTGTACTTCATGTGTTTCCACGGCAAGAAAACGACAGGAAAATAAGAACTCCGCAACAATAAAAAATATCAAGGCATGAAACCGACAGTTCCACCTAAGGAAACTGAAAGTTCCATGCCTTGATACTTCTTGTTCCACTACGTGAAACAAAGAGTTTCTCACGGGGAAACAAACCGTTCCCTCAGGAGAAATTTTTTGTTTCATTCTTTGAAACCCGACTTACGTCGCAGGTTACTTTCCTTTGACTATCCGCTTGATGTCATTCAGCTTGTTCAGCGCTTCGAGCGGTGTCAGGTTGTTCACATCCAGGTTCAGTATCTCGTCGCGTATCTGGCACAACACCGGGTCGTCGAGCTGGAAGAAACTGAGCTGCATGCCGCCGCGCGTCTCTCCCACTTCAACCATCGGCTTGGCCGCGATGCCTTGCTGGCGGTTGTCCTTTTCAAGCTGTTTCAATATATCACCGGCGCGTTTCACGATACTTTGGGCATACCCGCCATTTTGGCTACATGGATACCGAAGGAATGCTCGCTGCCGCCGCGCTCCAGTTTGCGCAGGAAAATGACCTTATTGTCGATTTCCTTCACCGATACATTATAGTTCTTGATGCGCTTGAAGGATTTCTCCATTTCGTTCAGTTCATGGTAGTGCGTGGCAAGAGCGTACGCGCTTGGCATGCGGATGTTCGTGGATATACTCCACAATGGCCCAGGCAATGGAGATGCGTCGTAGGTGGAAGTGCCGCGCCCCAACTCGTCAAAAAGCACCAGGCTGCGGGGAGAAAGGTTATTCAGGATGTCGGCCGCCTCGTTCATCTCCACCATAAACGTAGACTCGCCCACGGAGATGTTGTCGCTGGCTCCCACACGGGTGAATATCTTGTCCACCAGACCGATATGCGCGCTTTCCGCCGGACGAAACAGCCGATTTGCGCCATAAGCGTAATCAGGGCGGTCTGACGGAGCAATGCCGACTTACCCGCCATGTTGGGACCGGTAATGATGATTATCTGCTGCGTACTGCTGTCCAGCATCACATCGTTGGCTACGTACTTCTCGCCTATCGGAAGCTGCTTCTCGATGACCGGATGACGTCCCTGGTGTATCTCCAGCACCTCGTCGTCGGAGATTACGGGACGGATATAATTGTTTCGCGGGCTGCGGTGGCAAAAGACAGCAGGCAGTCCAGCCGGGCTATCTGGTTCGCATCGGTCTGAATGGCAGGAATAAACTCACTCAAGGACTGCACCAGCTCTGCATAAAGCTGTGTTTCCAGCACCAATATCTTGTCCTCGCGCCGAGTATCTTTTCCTCATATTCTTTCAATTCCTGCGTAATGTAACGCTCGGCATTGACCAGTGTCTGCTTGCGAATCCACTCCTGCGGCACTTTATCCTTGTGCACGTTGCGCACTTCGATATAGTAACCGAACACATTGTTATAGCCGATTTTCAGGCTGGGAATGCCCGTAAGCTCACTCTCCCGCTGCTGTATCTGCAAAAGATAGTCCTTGCCGGAATAGGCTATCCGGCGCAGCTCGTCCAATTCGGCATTTACGCCGGATTTTATCACACCGCCTTTATTGACAAGCAACGGCGGGTCGTTGTTGATTTCCCTTTCGATGCGGTCGCGGATGGAACGGCAGATGTCCAGTTGTCCGCCGATATGGTTCAGACTGGCGTTATCGGCATCCATACAGGCTTCCTTAATCGGTTCGATAGCCTGCAGGGCCACTTTCAGAGCGACTACCTCGCGGGGAGAAACACGTCCTACGGCTACTTTGGAGATAATGCGTTCCAGGTCGCCTATCAAGTGCAACTGCTCTTCAATCACTCCCTTGAAGTCGGGCTTCCGGAAGAAATACTCCACCACGTCCAGCCGTCCGTTAATGGGCTTCACATCCTTCAGGGGGAATACCATCCAACGCTTCAGCAGGCGGGTCCCCATCGGACTGATTGTTTTATCTATCACATCCAACAAGCTGCTGCCGCCGTCGTTCATGCTGCCCATCAGCTCCAGGCTGCGCACCGTAAACTTATCCAGACGGACGTACTTATCTTCCTCTATACGTGCCAGCGAGGTGATATGTCCTATCTGCGTATGCTGCGTCATAATGAGGTACTGCAAGATAGCCCCCGAAGCGATGATACCGTTTTTGAGATGCTCCACGCCGAACCCCTTCAGTTTTCACTTCAAAGTGTTTCAGCAGTTTCTCGCGGGCGGTGGTTTCCGTAAACACCCAGTCGTCCAGCTCGAACGTAAAAAACTTGCTGCCGAAATTGCCTTCGAACATTCCCCGGCGGCCACGCTCAAACAGCACCTCTTTCGGGGCGAAGTTGTTCAGCAGCTTGTCTATATGGTCAAAGGAGCTTCGGCGGTCAGGAACTCACCGGTGGAGATATCCAGAAACGCCACCCCACAGGCGCCTTTACCGAAATGAACGGCGGCGAGGAAGTTGTTTTCACGGTAATTCAGTATATTGTCGTTAATGGATACGCCCGGCGTTACCAATTCGGTGATACCGCGTTTCACCAGTTTCTTGGTGAGCTTCGGGTCTTCCAACTGGTCGCAAATGGCTACGCGCTTGCCCGCACGTATCAGTTTGGGCAGATACGTATCGAGCGCATGGTGGGGAAAGCCTGCCATTTCAATCGTTTTTCCCTTGCCGTTGGCGCGCTTAGTCAAGGTAATGCCTAATATTTCAGAAGCCAGGACGCATCGGTGGAATAAGTTTCATAGAAGTCGCCGCAACGAAACAGCATGACCGCATCGGGGTGCTTTGCCTTCAACTCAAGAAACTGCTTCATCATCGGGGTAAGGACAATATCTTCGTGCATACAGGTATATCTTTGCGGAACACAGAAGCACGGTGGCGCAGAGTTTTTAACGGTATGAACTCCCGGTTTCATGAAGCAGACGCTCTGCACAAGCAACTCTGTGCCACCGTATCTCTGTGTTCATTGATTAATGTCACAAAGATAATCCTTTTTTAGAAAATACGTATGTAAAGGGTTTCAATCCTTAGCAAGCCTTAACAAAGCCGGTGTTTTTGCTAAAACATGTTATAAAACACACTTTTTTATTTGCTTTATTTGGAAAATTCCCGAAAGTCCGTACCTTTGCACTGTGTTTTCATAGTATTAGATTTAAGGTTAACAAAGGTTGGAGTACAGCGTACTCCTTTTTTATGCCCGTACGTCCGGTTCATACATCCGCAGCGCCCGCGCATGTCCGGCTTCAACCGCTAAAACCGGCGCAAAAGTTCCTCGAGCGTCACACCGCTGTCCGCTTTCATCTTCTCCATACGAATACGCTTCAGGCGCTTCTTTACCGAATCTTTCTCCAGATGCATGATTTGCGACATTTCCAGTTGTGACAGTTGCATCTTCACCATACAGCAGTAGCGCAAATCCTCTTTATTCAAAGCAGGATAGTGTTGTTGCAGCCGCCTGGTGAAGTTATCGAAAATAATGTCCGCGTTCTGCACAATGTCTTCCCAGTCATCGTCCGAAAGAAGGATATTGCTCCCCTTCTCTATCTCCTGAACGATACGCTGGTTCAGCCTTCTGAAGAAAGTCTCCTTCAGCCGGGCTTCCTTCTGCTCCATTTCGGCCATACGCTGCAAGTTCTCGGTAGTTACTTGCCGCTGATGATGCAATTCTTCCTGCTGACTGGCAAGCTGGTGCTGCTGCTCCACCAGCCGGCGGCGGTTGCGCCAATAAAAGAAATAAATGGTACTTGCTATCCACAGCGACAACAGGGACAAGGTAGCCATCAGATATACATTGCTCTGCCTTTCGGCGGCCTGAGTGCGCCAATAAAGGTTCTCCACAGACAGTTGCTCGTGCTTGTAAAGCTCCTGCAACGCAATGACTTCCGCCGTATGGCGTTGCTTCCTCACGCTATCCGCCAGTTCCGTAAAACGCAGCAGAAGAGAGTATGCCTCATTGCACCTTCCCATTTTATAATACGCTCCGGACATATGGTTATAGGCATCCGCCTGTGTTGCCAAATTCGGGCTGGCAACGGCTTTCCGGAAATAATGGTAAGCGGAGTCATACTGCCCCAGCTTCCCGAACAAATCCACCTTATCGCATACAGGCCGAGAATGGCAAGGGTATCTTTACGGGGACGTAACCCGATAGCTTTGTCTATATACTCCAGTGCCTTTCCGTTCTCTCCCATTTTGGCATAGATACTGCCCAAATCGGTATATACATGAGGTAATTGCGACGGCAGGGAATCTGCTATTGCCGCATCATAGGCGGCCTGTGCATAATAAAGGGCGCTGTCCAGCCTGTTCAGAAAGTAATAGCCGGTGGCGATATCGCACAACGCCAGGTTCTTGTAAAACAGATTGTCCATCCTCAACGCCGCCTTCAACGCCTCTTTGGAATAGCGCATCTTGCCCTCATACTCTTCCTGGTTCAGGCAGACGACTCCCAGCCATGTATTGACCCTGTAGAGCTGCTCGTCATTGCCGCTTCCCTGCAGGAAAAGCAAGGCTTTCAGAAAAGACTGCATGGCATCCTTCATGCGGTACAGCCGCCTGTCCAGGTGCGCCTTGCAGTACAACGCCCGTTCGGCATACAGAGAATCTCCCGACTCACTGAAATATTTGATGGCCGGCAGCAGCAATGTATCGGTTTCCGCATTCAACTGCTGTTTCCGGTGCATGGCTTCGGACAATAATAAAGCGTAGAGCGCATAGTCGCGGTCGGTAAGGTTGTTCTGCGGCTCTTTGATTTCCTGCATCACGGCAATAGCACTGTCCGTCTCTTTCTCCGCCATCAGTTTTCCGCCAGCGCTACCCGGCGGTCGGGACCGCACGCTACCAGAAACATACTCCACAAAACAACCGAAATTATATGTTTATACCTCATCGTTCCAAAATTTGTCATTCATAAGAATCCATTACCACTTCACCGGTTTCCCCGTGCACAAGTATTACCTTCACTTTATCCGGCTGCACGGAGTCGCGTACATCAATCTCCCATAACGGCATATCTCGGCTTGCATCCACATAACGGTTTACACTGACATGTGCCGTGTCCGACAGATTTATGCCACGCAGTTTAGCAAATATATGAATATCCTGCCATGTATACAGAAAAGTGTGCTTCTTTTTAGCCTGCCCGGACGAACCCGCTGCCACCCCGGCCTGCGCACCGGCAGAATAACGGATTTCATCCTGCGGCTGCGAATACACGGTTGCTACCGGATGTATTCCCTTGACGACTCCCCAGCCCAGCCAACCGTCCGCCAGGTCTATTTTCAGGTAAACACGTTCCGAACCTTCAAACTGCCGTGCCATGCGGGGCGACACATTGACACATGTGTACCGGTCTCCTTCCACAAACAGTTCGCCATACGAAAAGGTATTCAGCAGCCAGGAAGCGGAATAGCGCGAAGAACGGGATTTAGGCCTACGGTCGTGCACCTTGGCGGCTATAATCCTATAGTCGCAGGTTTATCGGCAGAAGTAAAGCACGCATTCAGCCAAAAGAGAGAAACGACTACCACATTCGTACACAATGCCGACAAACCTGCCCCCAGAACAAACCGTAAAGCATGTTTCTCCCAGCCGCCTTGCTCCTTTCTTCTCGTCCCGGCCGCAACAGAGATACACATACAGCATCCGGCCCCCCATGCCGATAACGAACAGAACAGAAGCGACAACCGCATTCAGACTTTGATAGCTGCCCGTTGAAAAAGCCGTGCGCAGCAACCATGCTTCTTCCGGATGCCAGGCACGGCAATGCAGCAAAACAGTACGATTATCACCGGAACTGCAATCTTCCACAAAGCAATCCTGCCCTTTCGCCCGGCAGACTCCGCCCGTATGCTTTCCTCACGGCACCGCTGTCCGCGTGTATGCTTCAATCTTTGCTTTTTCCTACTCATGGCAGTACGGTTATCAGCCGGTTTCCTACAAATAGGTCTCACCGTCTATTTTCAGCAAAAAAGGTTTTATCGGATAGTCCGTACCTCCGAAGGTCAACTTCCTGACTCTGATGATATTGCTTCCGGACCGTACCACTTCCATTCTGTACACAAACGCATACTCCTCTTTCCCGTCCTTCTTGCTATACCGGGTGGAAAACGACAGTTGCCTGATACCGGGATGCTCCAGTTCGGGTTTGCTCTCATCGGGATGGCGGTTGCAGGTCAGGACGAATTTAAAGACTTCTCCCGGCCGGAGTGTTTCAGGCTCGGTACTGACACTACAGACCACTTCTTCTATATTCTCTGCAGGAAGTACGCAGACCTTCATCGTAGAGCAGGTACGCATCTTCCTCCTGTCATGGCCCGTACCGAAGGCAGAGTAACCCAACCGGCTTTCTTGAAACGGACTATGTAATAGTTTCCGTGGAGTGAAAGATTCTCCTGCTTGCCGTTTACAAAAGAAGTCCTTGACGACCGCGTAGAATGCGGGCCCGACACCAGCTCCGCCTCACAGTCGTCCCACCGGGAACGGACATGTCGTAAATCTCTCCGGTACTGTAATAGCCGACCCGGACATCCTGCCCCACATGCACTTTGCAAAAAGACGTATCTACTTCATTGAAGAATCTTACACTGTCATTTTGCGCCGACAAGGTTGCAATATGCAATGCCAGACAGCACAAAACGACAAAGCACTTTCGAATAGCGTATCTCATTCATCCCGGTACTGTTTTGTTTCTTCCCACTCTTTTTCCAGCTTACCGTCTATGTCATACATTTTCCACCGGCCTACACGTCTGCCGTTGAGGTATTCGCCCGTTTCACGAACGGCGTCGTTCTTCACGTAACGCGATTCGAACAGTCCGGTTTTCCGCCCGTTTACATAAGTGGATATTTCCCAATAATCATAACGGTTGGTAACAATCAGCCGGCGCTCCTTACCATGCAGACGGCCGTGTTGGTAGGTCGCTTCGTAAACAAGCTCTCCATTGCCAGGATTATATTCGCGATAAAGCCCGTCCTTACGGTCGGCTTTCAGGTAAAATTCACGGCTGCGGGCGCCCGTATTACGGTCATACGATATATGCAGTCCTTCTTCCCTGCCGTTGACGTAGGTCTTCACTGACAATGTATCGCCACTTTCGGCAATTTCAATCCACCGGCCGTCCTTTTGGTCGTTCTTATAATGCCCCAGAATATGCGGCTGCCCGAAAGTGAACATCGAGGAGTATTCACCGTCTTTCATGCCGTATTCATTATAATACTCCGTCTCATAAAGTTCGTACGTCCCTTTCAGGAAAGTAAACTGTTTGCCTACCTGCTTACCGTCCTTATAAGTATGATCCCTGCGCAACGTACCGTCCCACTCATAAACCATATCCTTTCCATCCTGCTTGCCGTTGCGGTAGTTCACCTCGCGCTCTACCTTGCCGGTAGTAAGTAAGTTTTATGGGCGCCGTGCAGCTTGCCGTCCTTATAGGACTTCTCTTCCTGCACACGCCCCTCGCTATCGTACATTTTAAATACGCCGTCTTTCTTGCCGTCCTTGTATGTACCGTCGCATTTCAGCTTGTTGTATTCATACTCTCCATACTTGCCGTTGTAAAAACCGTCCTTAAATTCAGCCTGTATATAAGCAGAGTGATAACCGTCTATGATGCGGTGGTCTCCGTTCAAGGGTTTTTCTGTTTTCAGGTCACGAAAAAGAATACGTCCGTCACCCACATTAATAGCCGATACCTGCTCAATCGGATACTCCTTCTGTGCCTGTACCATAACAGGCAGAAACATCAGAAAAGAAATCAATGCCACACATTTCTTCATAGCTCTTTCTTTCAAAATCCTACTCTTTTTATCCATAATTATTACTTTTTATAAAAGTTGAAAACAGTCGTATAACGCACCAACGGGCCTATAGGACAAAAATAAAAGATAGGTACTGAATAAGAAAACGGACAAGGGGTATAATTACGGGATACTTCACACCCGATAAATATCTATTTTACAACTGATTATAATGATATACAAAGAGGTATGCAAGGGTATATTTATATATCAATAAAAATATACGTTATAATTTTTCAAAGCAAATAAAGAAAATGGAAAAGCAGGTATCCGACTGACGTTTCTTTATTGTTTTGTATCCATTTTTCTCTATTCATAGAATACTTTTTCTCTCTAATCCAAATAAAAGAAGGTGCGCTATTATGATATGAACACACGTTCGTGAAGTTCAATCGGACACACCTTCTTCTATCCTGTAATTCCGGCTAAAGCCGTTATGCTTCCTGCTTGGAATATTCCGAAAACTCACATCCGAACTGTTCCACCAGCATATTATCCATGTCATCGGCCTTAAAGGCAAGATTCACCAGATTCTTGCGGATTTCATCTTCCGACTCTTCCGTGAGGTCGGACAGATGGATGCGATAAGCCATGTAAATCTGCCGGCCTTCAATGCCCAGTTTATAGGGAGCGAAATCCTCACTCAGGATATAGTCCAATACACGTTCCACTTCTTTCTTAGGCAAGAGGTTGATGGGAGAAACTGCAAACAGATAAGTGTTTTCATACACAAAAATACGAATCTCCGAACTCCCTTTATGAAACGTCCACGAATCGTAACCGTCCCGCGCAAGGATAGGGTTAACTCCCATTTCGGCAATGGCCTGTTCGCAGAACACACTCAAAGGCGACTGTTCACGCTCTGCAAAAACTTCTTCCGGCAACTTTTCGCCGCAGGAAGGACAAAATTCCTCTTCCTCGGATATCAGCTCATCGCAACTGTCGC
>ENA-OQHP01000113-OQHP01000113.1-human-gut-metagenome-genome-assembly--contig:-NODE-113-length-25567-cov-2.819143_pt1 | contig 25567 bp, 31 predicted proteins | sample MGYA00242563_ERZ504717 | MGnify/ENA primary metagenome ERZ504717 (study PRJEB26092, sample SAMD00036212) | human gut metagenome | host: Homo sapiens | study: EMG produced TPA metagenomics assembly of... | reverse complement strand
AAAGCCATGGGTAAAAGTGACAAAATACAAAAATACGAATTTTTAGGTATTCTACTTTTTGTAGGCATACCACTTCCAGGTACAGGTGCTTGGACAGGTGCTTTAATTGCTGCACTTTTAGGTATTAAATTAAGAAAATCTATACCAGCTATTCTCTGTGGTATTTTTCTTGCAAGTGCCATTATGAGTTGCATTACATACCTTATTCCAGCAATCATTCCAATGATTAAGTCAATGCTCTAAAAAATAAAGACCGTAATTTACGGTCTTTTTTATTTTCTCTACTGTTGACAGCATACCAATTAAAACTTATAATTAAAGTAAGATTTGTATTTTGAATAATTTACAATTATAATCATACATTACATAAATTTAAAAGGAGTAATATCAATGAAAAAAGTAATATTAACAGGCGATAGACTACTGGCAGACTTCATGTTGGACATTATGTTGGTTCATTAAAGGAGCGTGTTAAACTTCAAAATTCTGGTGTATATGATGAAATCTACATTATGATTGCAGATGCACAGGCTTTAACTGACAATGCTGAACATCCTGAAAAAGTCAGACAAAACATTATGCAGGTAGCTTTAGACTATTTAGCTTGTGGCTTAGACCCTGAAAAGTCAACTATATTTATACAGTCAATGATTCCAGAATTAACTGAACTTACATTCTACTATATGAATTTAGTAACAGTATCTCGTGTACAGAGAAACCCTACTGTAAAGTCAGAAATTAAAATGCGTAACTTTGAAGCAAGTATTCCAGTTGGTTTCTTCTGTTACCCTATTAGTCAGGCAGCAGATATTACTGCTTTTAAAGCAACTGATGTTCCTGCTGGCGAGGACCAAATGCCTATGTTGGAACAATGTAAGGAAATTGTACATAAATTTAATTCAGTATACGGTGAAACATTAACTGACCCTCGTATTGTTTTACCTAGTAATCAGGCTTGTTTACGACTTCCAGGTATAGACGGAAAGGCTAAAATGAGTAAATCTTTAGGCAACTGTATCTATCTTTCTGATGAACCAGAGGATATTAAGAAAAAAATTATGTCTATGTATACAGACCCTAACCATTTAAGAGTTGAAGACCCTGGTCAGGTTGAAGGCAATCCAGTATTTATATATCTTGATGCTTTCTGTCGTCCAGAACATTTTGAAGAATTTTTACCTGAATACAATAACTTAGATGAACTTAAAGCTCACTATCAGCGAGGTGGTCTTGGCGATGTAAAGGTTAAAAAATTCCTTAACAATGTTATTCAGACTGAATTACAGCCAATAAGAGAAAGAAGAAAAATGTGGGAACAGAGATTGCCTGAAGTATATGAAATCTTAAAAGCTGGTAGTCAAAAAGCTAAAGAAAAAGCTAGTCAAACTCTTGATGAAGTTCGTCACTCTATGCGTATTGATTACTTTAACAATGAAAATTTATTAAAATAAACAACTGATATTTTTATGTGGTTATTTCTCTTTTGAAATAACCACTTTGTTTAAATAAGGAGGATAATATGAGAAATAAAACTATTTTTATAACAATTTTATTTTGTATTCTATTTTCAATTTCCTCCTATGCCAACGAAGATATTTTCTACACAGCCACTAAAAATGTGTCTTCTATTGAAGAAAAGCAAAATATCATTAAAATAATAAAAATTGCTTTATTTAACAAAAACATATCTGATACTATAGAGCCAAAAGTGCTATACACTCAAAACAACTCTTTAAAGGCATTACTTTTTAAATACACAGGAAGTAATTATCCAAAAAATCTTTTACTAGAAATCAATGAAAATAAGTATACCATAACTTCCACACCAGATGAAAATGGCTATGTGTATTTTTATTTTCCAGAAAATACAGATACCGTAATTTCTCCCTCTTCTATTATCTTTATTAACGATGAAGAAAGGTCGCAAAAATTTACTGTTAAGCCTACGGAAATTGTTTCACAAAATGAAGATTGGACTACATCTGATGACGGACACACTCTTTATAAATACATAGGAAGTGATACTTGTCCAACCGTTCCGAATTTTTATAAAGGTAATATTATTACAACAGTTGGTGGCTACGAAAATGAAAACATTTAGGAAACAAAAAAACTGGCATTACTGGTGTAAATATTTCAGAGGGAATACAAAAAATAGGTAATTATGCTTTCTACCAAATTTCCTCTCTTACTACGCAACATTGCCAGACAGTATAGAAATAATTGGTGGAGCATCTTTTAAAGACACCTCTCTTACTGGGGAGCTTAATATTCCAAAAAATACAGTAGAAATATACCCTTACGCCTTTGACAGTACAAATATTACAGCACTTAAACTAAATAACGGACTTAAAAGAATAGGCTCTTATGCTTTTTCTGACTGTAGTGCTCTTGGTGGAACATTAACACTTCCAGATACTCTTAATTATTTAGAAGATGCTGCTTTTTACCAATGTTCCAATCTTACAGGAGATTTAACAATTCCTGCCGGAGTCACAAAAATAGGTAATGGAGTATTTTTTAACTGTTCCGGTTTTGACGGCTGTCTTACCCTTGAGAATGGAGTAAAGGAAACAGGTGCACTTGCCTTTGCCTCATCAATTCCTAAAACACCTATGTGTTTTAACAAACTTGTACTTCCAAACAGTTTGACGAAAATAGGACCTTATACTTTTCAATACTGTACAAAAATCCCTGAGCTTACACTTAATGAGGGTTTAGAAGTAATTTCAGACGGTGCTTTTGACCATATGACAGGTCTTGAAAATACATCTCTTACCATTCCATCTACAGTTAAAACTATAGGTGGAGATTATCTTGTAAATGAAAACACAGGTTATGGCGGGCATGTTTTCTACGATATGGGAAAAACATCAAAATTTACAGCTATTTATACAGCTAATGGTAATAAATACTTTACTTCCCTAGACGGTGTTTTATATTCTTACGATAGAACAAGAATGTTGGCATACCCTAGAGGAAAACAAGATACTGTATTTGAAATTCCAGAGGGTGTAACTCAAATTGATGAAATGGCATTTTCAAGAGCAAGCTATTTAAAAAAGTTATTTTGCCAGATAGCTACACCATTTCTACAGATTTGCCAGAAAACATATTAAACAGGGATTATGCAAACAGCCTTTCTGGTGCTTTTTATCTATATACAGGAATAAACAGCGTTTCTGTAAAAAGCTCCAATACAAAATACACATCTGTAGACGGCATACTTTATTCTAAGGATATGAAAACACTTTGGTATGTACCTAACAAATATAAAGGTACAGTTAATATAGCTAATGGCGTTGAAAAAACAGAAAAAGGTTCAATGTTTATATCTAACAAAGGCAATACCCTATGGACAAATATCGTCTTTCCTGCATCTATGGTATGGATACATAATGATACAATAGATGTTTGTAATGAATATTTCAAAAATTTAGTTACAATAGACCATAGTTTGTATTATAATATTGAAAATGGAGCTATTGTTGAAAAGCCTTACAAACTGGGGGACTTAAATTCTGACGGTGTAATAGATAATAAAGATACTGCCATAATTTTAAGTATATTAACAACAATATGCTATTTAATTTTAATAAAAAAAACTGCTGATGTAAACAAAGACCAAAAAGTAGATTTACTTGACGCTATAATAATTTTAAAAGGAGAAATACAATGATAAGTAAAGAAGTTCTTGAAATAAGAAAACTAATAAAAAAAGACTCTGACAGTTCTATAAGAGTTTGTGGCTGTTATGTTGCTGGAAATGAGAAAGAAAAATTGACATACATAAATGACTACCTTAGCAATATGCCTGACGAAGAACAGAACAAATATGCTGAACTTCTCAAAAAAACTCTCTCTGGCTCTATTGGTAAAAATCTTCACAATTTGGAATTTACAAAAGAGGCTGAAGAAGAAGATGGTCAGCAACGCTCACTTTTAGCTTTAAGAGCTGGGGAACTAAAGTCACAGGAGGCCCTAGACAATTTTTACGATTTTGTAATTGATAAATTTGACTATGTAGGTAACTACCTTATTCTTCTTATGTATGATACATATGATGTGCCTACAAAAGGAAAAGACAATGTAACAATGGACGATTCATCAGAAGTTTTCCAGTATATAGTATGCTGTCTTTGCCCTGTAAATCTTTCTAAAGCTGGTCTTAGCTACCACGAAGAAAATAATTCTATTGAGCCTAGAACAAGAGATTGGGTTGTTGAACCACCTTGTATGGGCTTTATGTTCCCTGCCTTTAATGACAGAAGTACAGATATTCACAACTTGCTTTACTATGTAAAGTCAACTAAAGAAATGTATAGTGAATTTATAACAGAAGCTCTCGGCTGTACTGAAACTATTCCATCAGCTGACCAAAAACAGATGTTTAAGGATATAATTGAACAGGCTATAGTAAATCAACCAGATTATGAAGTTGTCAATGTTGTAAGAGATATTAACGAAAATCTTACTGAAATGATTGAAAATCATAGTGGAGATGAGCCTGTAACATTAGGCAAAGAGGAAATTAAAAATCTTTTCCAAGCAAGTGGTGTAAAAGAGGAAGACCTTGAAAAAGTTGATACTCGTTTTGCTGATGAATTGGGAGAAGATATGCGTTTTAATGCCAATGATATTCAAGAAAAGAGAAAATTTGAAGTTAAAACAAATAATGTTGTCATTAATGTAAAACCTGAAGATTCAAATATTGTAAAAATTAAAATGATTGACGGAAGAAAATGCCTTGTAATACCTATGGATAACAATGTTGAAATAAATGGCATAATGTCAATAATAAAAGAAGAACTTGAGAAAAACTCCGAAGAATAATTTAATATTCAACATTCAGAACAAATTAACTTCGTTAATTTGTGGCTTGATAAGCAAGCCATCGGATTTATCGTTCCGATTCACTTGTCAGAACATTTTGCTTTGCAATGTGGCTTGTAAACAAGCCATCGGATTTATCGTTCCGATTCACTATTAAAAGCTCCGTTTGGCTATTACCTTACGGAGCTTTTGCTATTCTTCTACAACTTCAATTTTAAATACATTTATTGTATCTACATCTGGACAGCAAAAAACAGCCTCTCCATCTTTTTGATTTGGAATAGAACCACCATATCTCAAAATATCAATATAAGGAAAGGCAACATGCATAGCCATAGGGCATAGTTTTCCTCGTTCAGTATCGAAATCAAAGTATCCCCTACTTTATGCCCCCGGTGACAACCACATTTCCCTATTCTGTCTATAATAGTTATTTTTATTTTAGGTCTTTTCATATGCTCAATCCCACAATCTAAATATTTTACTGATAATTATAATGACATTGGCATATAAAGTCAAATAATCAAAACAAATAAACTTAGTTAATTTATGACAGTTGTAAAATTATATCCCCCATATGAAAGGTTTTAAAAACAAATAAACTTAGTTAATTTATGACTTGATACATCAAATCATCGAATTTATCTTTCCAATTCACTATAAAAAACCCCGTAAAGTATCAATATCTTTACGGAGTTAAATTGCCTAAACACTATGTTTATGCTACTTCCTGAAGAATAGTTTCAGCATTACTTATTGATTTATTTACTTCTACAACATTAGCCTTGTTCATATCGTCTTCATTCTTTGCTTTAAGAACTAATTCAACTTTACACATATTGTAAAGAAGTCCTACTAATAACACAGCATTTTCTGTAGCAATTTTTTCAGAATAACTAAATTCATTCCAATCTCTTTTGCCTGTACTTACAGCCCATTCTACTACACCAAAGAACTTTTTATAAACTCTTTCAACTTCTTTTAATGCTATTATGTAATTATTAGCTGTATTATCTATTTCTGTTAAAATGTTACAAGCTTTATCAATAGTATCTTTAGCTTTTAACATTTCTGAATAAGCCTTATCTGCTTCATCTGATAATTTACTTCCTGTAGCATTAAATATAACACCACCAACTAATAAACCTACACCAAGAGTAGCTGCACCAAGCACAGCTGAACCTAAAGCCATACCACCGCCACCGGCAGCAATAGCTCCACCTCCTAATGCAGCAAGAGTTGCATTAGTTGCTGCAGCACCACTTAAAGATGCAATAGCAGTTCCTGTAGATGCTGTACCCAATGCCATTACAGCAGCAGTTGTAGCACCGGCAGCTGCAAAACCACCAGCAGTTCCTGCAGCAGCTCCACCTAAACCACCTAACAATACACCTGCCCCTACAGATACATTTCTTAATTCTTCCTTATCGTACTTAGGAAGTAAAACACCATTTATATTGTAGCTTTTAAATTGAGGTCTATTCTGAATTTTTTCTATTACATCAGAAATTTTCAAAACTTTTAAGAATATTTAATTCAAGTTTACCCAAATTATCCATTATAGTATTTGTTCTTTCACTTGTTGCCTCAAATCTTGCTATATTCTCCTTATGTTGCCTTTCTGCTGACTTAATAGTGTCGTTAGCATCTTTTATTTTCATTGCACCGTTAATACCGCTTCCTACCCCAGCAGCACCGGCAATAACAGCTCCTAATCCAAGTATAAATGGTAATGGCATAAATCATTCCTCCAATTCCTTTAATTTTTTACAAACTTCATAATTTAATCTATAGTATTCCTCAAGGGATAAACTATCACTAAAAACTTTTCATAGCTTTCATCTACTCTACATATCAAAGGTCTTTTTCATATATTGAGCATAAATTTCCTACAAGGTATTTGCAAGTACCATCGCCCCTATCTAATTCAGAATACAAATCAGATAACTGCAAATTTCTACAACAACACCCACAGCAATCGCATTTAAACATTACTCAAACCTCAATGTTCCATTTTTATTTGACATATGCTCATTAAAATCGCCCTGCCATGGCTTGCTAATACCATATTCATCATACATATTTAAAAGCAGTCTATTCAAATCTTTGTCTGACTTAGCACTATCTAAAGACATTACAAGTTCATTATATTTTCTTGTTTCTTCTTTAAATAAAGCCACATCTATTTGCTCAAGTTTATGTAAATAATCAAGTAAAGCTACATTAATGCGTTTAAATGCTTCAATGGTTCTCTGTATAGAATCTACAATGCCAAGTCTGATAAATACTTCTTTTAACACAAGTGTTGCAAATCTAAACCAAGCAACAATATTCATTCTCATAAAGAATAATACAGCGTTTCCTCCTGACCTTATTAAAGCATCAGCACCATCCATAAAGCAAAGAGTACCATTTCCAATAATCAACATAACTCTTAAAGTATCATGTTTCATACTAGGAATACAATCTCTTATAGGCATACGATATTGAAATCTTCTTCTTATTGCCCATATTAATCTTATGCTCAATTCAGTTATTACCAATGGTATAGCCTGTGTTAAACCAAATCGGAAATCCAAGCCTTGATTAAAAGCCTGCATTGCTACTTCAGCTAAATCTTTCTTTCCGTCTGCTGTATTAAAACTACCAAATTTACAAAATCCAAATAGTTCATAAAAAGGCATTACAATACCTGTTCCTCGACCATGAGAACCGGAACTGCCTGCAACATCAGACATTAAATGACCAAACCAGTTTGCAATACCACACATTATTTTCATTATAAAGTTTCCACCCTGAAGTTCAAATGTATCTGTTGCTATTGTAACCAATCTTCCATTTGCAACAAAAGATGCTGTTGATGTAAACTGATTTAATATTGAAAAGAAAAGACCAATTATATCTGGCGAATGTGCCAAAGACATCATATGATGAGAATTGGGAGATATATTGAACAAATCATTTACATCACTAGGTTTTCTTTGGTCATAATTTACTTTAAACTTTCTTTCCAAAAAGCCTATAGCACTATTAGCATTACCCGTATTACTTGCTTTAGGATTCCAACCCAATTTCTTAGCGAAACCCATAACTGCATTGTCTACTTGTTTGTCAGTCCATTTCCTAACACACTATCTCCAGGAGCTCCTACTAAGAATATATCTATCATACCCCCAATAGCACCACAGGCAATAGCTGTTATATAATCATATTTATCGCATTTATCCTTTTTCTTTAGTAATTTTGATTATCCTCGTTATTAACTAAATACGGATATTTGTTCACATTATCCATAATAAAACTTACCTTTCTCTATTTACATAATAACTGTACATCTTTATATTTACATAATAGCATATTATATGTATATTTTCAACAAAAAACATTGTTTTATTTTGCACAATTACCATAATTTTTATATAGACATATTGGTAATAATTATTAATTTATCTAAAACAAAAACGAGGACATAGCCCCGTTTTTATTTACATATATTAAATTGTCATTCTTGACTGTATTTCTTCCTTATTGGCATCTTTAGTTTTGCCACTCATAACAATAGCACCTTTATCCATAACATAGTATTCCTCTGCCACATCAAGTACAAAATCCAAATACTGCTCAACAATAAGTATAGTTATTCCAGTCCATTCATTTATTTTCTTAATTGCATAGCCAATATCAGCAATAATAGACGGCTGAATACCCTCTGTAGGTTCATCAAGTATAAGCATTTTAGGTTCAGAAACCAAAGCTCTTGCTATAGCAAGTTGTTGTTGCTGACCACCTGAAAGGTCGCCACCTTTTCTGAGCATAAATTTACTTATGATTGGAAATAAATCAATAACATTTGGTGGAATTTTACCCTTTCCACCTTTTACTTGAAGTCCCAATTTGAGATTTTCTTCAACTGTCATTTGAGGGAATATATCTCTACCCTGTGGAACATAGCCTATGCCCAGTTTAGCTCTTTCATAAGGCTTCATTTTAATTATTTCTTTGCCGTCAAACATAATACTGCCCTTTGGTGTTTTTGTAAGCCCCATAATTGATTTAAGTGTTGTACTTTTGCCTACACCGTTTCTACCAATAAGACACACTATTTTTCCCTTAGGCACTTCTAGGGAAAGATTATCTATTATTTTACTTTCGCCGTAATAGGTATCAAGTCCATTAATCTTCAGCATTTCTTTCTCCTCCTCTGCCTAAATAAACTTTCTGTACAGTTTCATCTCCAAGTATGGAGTCAATATCGCCCTCCATAAGCACTTTACCCTCGTGCATTACTGTTACCATATCAGCTATCATTTTTACAAACTCCATATCGTGTTCAACAATAACAACTGTACATTCATTTTTAATTTGCTTTAAAATTTCTCCTGTTTTATATGTTTCAGGCTTACCCATACCAGCAACTGGTTCGTCAAGTAATATAACTTTTGGCTTTTGAACAAGGAGCATAGCTATTTCAAGCCATTGTTTTTCGCCATGAGCAAGATTAATACCCTTGTATTCCTTTTTATCCAAAAGGTCAACCATATCCAGTATTTCATCTATTCGCTCTTTTTCTTCCTCTGTCGGCTTTGAAAAAATAGAACTTATAACACCTTTTCCATTTTTAAGAGATAATTCCATATTTTCATATACTGTAAGATTTGTAAATACAGACGGAACCTGAAATTTTCTACCAATACCAAGCCCAACTATAAGATACTCTTTCATACCAGTTAATGTAATTTCTTTACCGTCTGGAAAATACTTAACCTTGCCATTTGTAGGCTTAGTTTGCCACAAATAATATCCAAAGTGTAGTTTTACCTGCACCATTAGGTCCAATGAAGAAATGAATTGTGTTTTCCATTACATTTATATTTACATCTGTCAATGCCTTAAATCCATCAAAAACAACAGATATATTTTCAAGGGATAGAATTTTATTTGCCATAATCACGCCTCCTTACCTGTTGCTTTCTTTAAATTTAGCTTTGCAACTAAATCAGATGCAATACCTACAATACCTCGTCTGAAGAAAAGTATAACTACAGTAAAGAATATACCAATAAAGTATTGCCATACACTTGGGAAAGCTGAACTAACACTAAATTCACAAGCTGAAACAAGAATTGCACCAATAACAGCACCGATTAAAGAACCTCTACCACCTACAGCAACCCAAATTACCATACCAACTGAAAAAGTGATACTCATTTCTGTAGGAGAAATTGAGTTGTTAAGATTTACATATAACGCACCAGCTATTGCAGCAAAAACAGCAGAAAGTACATATACAAAATTCTTAAATGAACTAACCTTATAGCCAGAGAAATATGTTCTATTCTCCCCATCTCTTATTGCAACAAGTATTTTGCCAAACTTTGTACTTATTAAAAATGAAGTTAAAGCATAGACAAGTACAAGAAAAACCAATGCTACATAGAATAAAATCTTTATATTGTTAGGATTATAGTAAGAACCTATAATTGTATCAATACCTGTTATACCATTTGTACCGTTTGTATAAGGCTGAAGTCCATTAAAAAGTGTATACATAGCCCAAGTAAGTGCCTGAGATATAATTGAAAAATAAACGCCTTTAACTCTGCTTTTAAATATAAAATAACCTATTACCCACGCTATTAATGTTGGCACGGCAATCATAAGTATAATAGACAATGGTAATGAATTAAATGGTTTCCAAAACCAAGGAAGTTCTGTAAAACCACCTCTTTGCATAAAGTCAGTTATCTTTCCACCAGTTTTTTGAAGCAATAAATACATAGCCATACCATAAGCACCTAGACAAAAATAAATGCCATGACCAAGACTAAGTATGCCAGTATAACCCCAAATAAGGTCAATACCAATAGCAACTATTGCAAATGTTATGTATCTGCCAAATCTAACAATACTTGATGAAGTAAGAAGTCCCATATCTGTAAAAAGTGGCACTAATGCAAGAAGTATTATTACTATAGAAAAGGCAATATTTCGTGGATTTTTAGTAAAAAAGCTTTTCATTATAACACCTCCTATTAATCATCAAGTGAACGACTTCTTATTGTAAACAAGCCCTGTGGCTTTTTCTGAAGAAATACAATAACTATAATAAGTACAATAAACTTTGCTATAGATGCTGAAGTTAAGTTTTCCATAAACACGCTTGAAAAACCTATAATGTCTGCACCACAGAATGTACCAAGAAGTTTACCTACACCACCGAGAACTACTACCATAAATGTATCAACAATGTACTTTGTACCAAGTGTTGAATCAATAGAAAAGAGTAATGATATAGAACAGCCTGCAATGCCTGCAAGTCCAGAACCAATACCGAATGTAATACTATCCATTTTTTTAGTGTTAATACCAAGCATTGAGCCATACTTCTATTCTGCATTGTAGCTCTCATTTTAGAACCAAAGTTAGTTCTGTACATAAGTAACCAAACACCTACAAGACAGAAAATCATCATTACAATAATGAAAATTCTTACATAAGAAAAAGTTACATCGCCTGTACCTATATTGCCCTGTAAAAATGAAGGAGCTTTTACATTTACCGGCTGTGCACCAAATATACTACGAGCTAACTGCTGTAAAATAAGACTGACGCCCCAAGTAGCAAGCAAGCTATCAATTCATTGCCGTACAATCTTGAAACAATTAACTTTTCCATAATTACGCCTATAGCAAATGCCACACCAAAGGCAGCAAAAAGAGCTACTATGTAATAAGCATCAAACACACTACTAGGCAAAAATGCTGAAAACAGATTTTGAACCACATAAGTAGTATAAGCACCAATCATAATGAACTCCCCATGAGCCATATTAATAACTCTCATAAGACCAAAAGTTATTGCTAAACCTAAGGCAGTTATTAACAATATTGAGCTAGTGCTTAGTCCATTAAATATTACTGTCATTATATTCATAAACTTTCCTCCTATTATTTTTTCGCTAAAAACTAACAGGTGGAACTAAGCCCACCTGTCAGACAATCTAAAAATAATTTCCAGTATTTCAAAATTATTCAAGAGGTTTTAAATTAGCAGCTACTGCCCAATCATAAGTTGTTAAATATGGGTCTGGCTCAACTGGAGAGTCTGTTGACTTAACTTCATTAATAGTACCGTCAGCTGAAATCTGACCAATTCTAACTGGCTTTGAAATATGGTGGTTGTCGCCATTTAATGTTACCAAACCTTCAGGTGCCTGGAATGTAAGACCACCACAGTTTGCCTTAATAGCATCTACATCAAAGCTACCAGCCTTTTCACAAGCCTCTTTCCAAAGGTAGACACCAATGTAGGCTGCCTCAACTGGGTCTGATGTAACTCTGTCCTTACCAAACTTAGCCTTATAAGCCTCAACAAACTTCTTGTTTTCAGGTGTATCTGTTGTCATATAGTAATTCCAAGCTACTAAGTGACCATCAAGTAAGTTAGCACCAATAGAATTTACTTCTTCTTCTGCAATAGAGAATGACATTGTCATTACATCATTTGATGTAACACCTGCGTCTGCAAGCTGTTTAAAGAATGCAACATTTGAATCGCCGTTTAATGTATTAATAATTACATCTGGTTTCTTAGCCTTAATATCTGCAATAATTGTCTGGAAGTCTGTATGACCAAGAGGTACATATTCTTCAGCAACAGTCTGACCACCTAAAGCTGAAATCTGAGCCTTAGCAATCATATTTGCTGTCTGAGGGAATACATAGTCAGAACCTAACAAATAGAAATTCTTGTAGCCCTTATCCTTGTAGCAATAGTCAATAGCTGGTACAGCCTGCTGATTAGGAGCAGCACCCATATACATAATATTTTCAGAACTTTCCATACCTTCGTACTGTACTGGATACCAAAGTAAACCATTCATACCCTCAACAACTGGCTTAACAGCCTTTCTTGATGCTGATGTCCAGCAACCAAAAATTGTTGCAACCTTGTCATCTTGCAAAAGTTTCTGAGCCTTTTCAGCAAACTTTGATGGTTCAGAAGCACCATCTTCTTCAACCGCCTCAATCTGCTTACCAAGTACACCACCAGCAGCATTGATTTCTTCAATAGCCAAAAGCTCGGCATCTCTTACTGATGTTTCACTTATTGCCATTGTGCCACTTAATGAATGGAGCAAACCAACCTTTACTGTATCGCCACTATCAGCTGTACTACTAGTCGGGCTACTATCTCCACAAGCTGTCATACCAAAAGTAATGTTGAACCTAATAACAAAGTTACTGCTTTCTTCCACAATTTCATTTCATAATTTTGTACCTCCAAATTCTCTTAAATTTTTATGTATTATCTTTACTTCTTAACCACAAAAAAATGACGCCCCTTGATTTTTATAATTCAAATCAAGTGACGCCATTGTCTTAAAAACAATACATATTATACAAAGTTTTAAATAAAGCATTACACATATAATAGCTTATAACTTCTGAAATAATTGTGCATCAGAATTGTGTCATTGTAGCAAATTTTTATTAACTTGTCAAGAGATTTTTTACAAAAATGAATTTTTTATTAAGATTAATTCATTTTTTATATTTTTGAAGTATTTCACTAATCTTTCACTATATTTCGAAAGCCTATCAGCATTATCTCCTAGTATTTTTTATAATTAGACTATTAGAGTCGCCAGTTGTAACTCCACCAATGTATTTATTTTCCTCACAAAATACACTAACAGAATTTTTCAAAAATTCTGTATCGTATTCATAGTTAAACACAACAAAATTAAAAAGGTGTGTATAACCCTCGTACATTCCTATATTTGACATATCCGTCCTATCTGGAGAATAGCGGGAATTATCCATAAAAACAAGTCTGCCATTTTCTCTGACACAAACCCTTGAATTATAGAATTTATATTCAAATTTTTCTCCACTATAAACTCTGCCACAAGTAAGTATTTCATTTAATATAAATTTAGAACTACTATCTTTCAAATTGACAGAAAGTGAGTTTTTAAATGCAGAATTTTTAAACGGTATTACAGGTAATGGATTATAAATTAGTTGACTATTAGCATCTATTTCTATTTCAATACTTCTCTGAGCAAAACCATTTTCCATTTTATGTATTTTCTCGTAGGCTTGAGAAATTATTTCGCTTTTACTATTTTCAAGGGCTTTTATAGAGATTTCCTGTTTATCTCCCTCCATTATTCCTGCTGAAACAGAAATTTGCATAACCTGCATATAATCCTTATCATAAAAAGGCTTAATAATCTTAAATGGAGCTGTAAAAAACACATCACTTAATATAGTTTTATCATCTCTACGCTCCATAGTAAGGTCTAATTTTGAAGTTTTGCCATATCTATTATCCATTTACTTCAATCCTTCAAACATAACATTTTCTTTTATCCACTTAACTACCTCGTCAACACCTTGGTCATCTCTAATATTTGTAAACATAAAAGGCTTATCCCCTCTCATTTTTTAGAGTCCCTCTCCATAACAGAAAGGTCAGCACCAACATATGGAGCTAAGTCAATTTTGTTGATAATTAGCAAGTCACTTCTTGAAATACCTGGACCACCTTTTCTTGGTATTTTATCTCCCTCTGATACATCAATTACAAATATTGTGGCCTCTACAAGTTCTGGGCTAAATGTTGCAGACAGATTATCCCCACCGCTTTCAATGAACATCAGTTCAATATCAGGAAATCTATCCATTAATTCCTCTACAGCCTCCAAATTCATTGAGGCATCTTCTCTTATGGCAGTATGTGGACAGCACCTGTTTCAACACCTATAATTCTTTCTCGTGGCAAAATACTGTTTTTGCACAAAATTCAGCATCTTCCTTTGTGTAAATATCATTTGTAATTACACCAATGCTATAATCCTTTGCCAATTTTCTTATTAAAATTTCAATAAGTGCAGTTTTTCCAGAACCAACTGGACCTGCTACACCAATTTTAGTATAACTCATATTATCACTCCTAGTTTCTATGACATATATAATCTGGAATAAAGTTCCTGATGTTCCATTGACCTTATGTCAAAGGCCGGGCAAGAAGCACAGAAATCCTCCTCATCAGCAACTAAAACATCGCTTATAACATTTCCCATTACTTCAAATAATTCTGACAATATTTTTTGCCCCTGACTTTGACTTAAAGGCACAGTTTTTACGCAATTAGTTACCATTCCAGAACATTGTGCAAACAAAAAGCCCTCCAAAGCCCTATTGAGAGGTATTTGGCACTAGCACACACTACAGCATAGGCTGTAATGTGGTGTATATTTTTAGCTTGTGCCAAATATTCATTAAAAATATCTGTAACAAAATAAGACTGACAATTCTTTATTGTTTTAACAAATCTTGAACCCATTTTTAAAGACGCTGTTCTTATTTCAGATGGTATTTTTGATGCTGTCAGAATTTCATCAATATTCAAAAGTCCTTCAATATTTTCTTTTTCAGCCTCATTATAAGCCAACCTTATTCCCAAAAGTTCTGTATACTTAATACTGTTATTAATTCGACTTAAAATATATTCCTTTGCCTTTTCCCCGTTTGTCACAATATTCTTTTGAATATAGGTTTCAAGCCCAAAAGAGTGGGAATATCCACCTATGGGAAAAAGAGCATCATTTATTTGCAATAGCAAAAAATCCTTATTAAAATCCATAACTTTCACCTTAATGGGTATGATTGTTTATAGTAGATGAAATACTTTTATCAAAATTAAGTTTCATATTCACTACTGTTGCAGTTACACCATGTATTTTGTTAAGCATATCAAGCATAGGCTGGTTAAAGGGTGTAATATATTCAAAAGGTGTATCGCCATAAAATAGTGTTGCGTGTCTATTACCAATTTCATAGCATACCTTTGGCACAATATGTGGATGATTTTCGGCAACCTTTGCCACAATAACATCGCAAGGCGGAATATTTACAGCAACAACTGTATCGCCATCAACACCAAGTACATCATCTTGATTAAGACCCTTAGTCAAAATATCGTTATCAAGTCTTATGCCTACTTCTCTGCCCTCAACTGACACCTTTTTATGGAGCTTTTTAAAAGCATCATACCAATCAATATCAACATAATCTACTTTTAAATCTTTAAATTTTTCATCACTTAATTTTCCTAATACCTTTTCACACAACATAACAATTCTCCTTAAAATAAACTATAAAGCTGAGTAAGTGGCAATTTTTCAGCAGGTTTTGATTTAAGAGATACACCATCAGCCTTTACTTCATAAGTTTCTGGGTCAACTGTAATTTCTGGTGTACCACTATTAAACTTCATATCAGCCTTTGAAATATTTCTACAATTTCTGACTGGCACAACATTTTTCTGAATACCAAATTTTTCTTTTACATTGTTATCCATAGATGCCTGAGATACAAAAGTAAGGCAAGTTTTATATTTTGCTCCACCCTGTGCACCAAACATTGGCTGATATATAACAGGCTGTGTAGTAGGAATAGACGCATTGGCATCGCCCATTTTAGACATTGCTATCATACCACCCTTAATTACCATATCAGGTTTAACCCCAAAGAAGGCTGGGTTCCACAATACAAGGTCTGCAAACTTGCCAACTTCAACACTACCGATGTAATCTGCTACACCATTAGTTATAGCTGGGTTTATAGTATACTTTGAAATATATCTCTTAACTCTGAAGTTATCATTATCCCCTGTTTCTTCAGGTAAAGGACCTCTTTCCTCTTTCATTTTGTGAGCTGTCTGCCAAGTTCTTGTAACAACTTCTCCAATACGACCCATAGCCTGAGAATCTGAACTCATCATTGAAAATACACCCATATCATGAAGTACATCTTCAGCAGCAATAGTTTCAGGTCGAATACGAGAGTCTGCAAAAGCTACATCTTCCGGAATTTTATTATCAAGATGATGACAAACCATAAGCATATCCAAATGTTCATCTATAGTATTTACAGTAAATGGCATAGTTGGATTAGTAGAAGATGGAAGTACATTAGGAACTGATGCTGCCTTAATAATATCTGGAGCGTGACCACCACCGGCACCCTCTGTATGGTAAGTGTGTATAACTCTGCCTTTTAAAGCAGCAATTGTATCTTCTACACAACCGCCCTCATTTAAAGTATCTGTATGAATTGCAACCTGAACATCATATTTATCTGCTACACTTAAAGCTCTGTCAATAACTGCTGGTGTTGCACCCCAGTCTTCGTGAATTTTAAGTCCCATAGCACCATTTTCAATCTGTTCAATTAAAGGCATTTCACTACCACAATTACCCTTGCCTAAAAAGCCTAAATTAATAGGGTATTCATCAGCAGCCTTTAACATCATTTCCAAATTCCAAGGTCCCGGAGTACAAGTTGTGGCATTTGTACCGTCAGCCGGACCTGTACCACCACCAATCATAGTAGTAATACCTCCACATAAGGCAGTATTTACCTGTTGAGGGCAAATAAAATGAATATGAGAATCAATGCCACCAGCTGTAACAATAAGATTTTCTCCTGCCAAAGCCTCTGTTGATGCACCAATAGTCATATTGGGTGTTACACCGTCCATAACATCTGGATTTCCTGCTTTACCAATGCCAACAATTTTGCCGTTTTTAATACCAATATCAGCCTTTATAATACCAGTATAATCTATAATAAGGGCGTTAGTAATAACAAGGTCAAGGTCGCCGTCAGCACTTGTAGTATTTACTGACTGACCCATACCATCTCTGATTGTTTTACCTCCACCAAACTTAACTTCATCGCCATAAATTGTATAGTCCTTTTCAACTTCAACTACAAGATTTGTGTCAGCAAGTCTAACCTTATCCCCAACAGTAGGCCATACATCATTGCATATTTTTCGCCACTAATTTTACAAGCCATAGTTAAACCTCCTTAAAGCCTTTTTCTTTTGCCATACTAATAGCTGTATCTCTCTTTTCATCAATATTGCCTGATGTTAAATCGTTAAGTCCATATACAGCTCTATTGCCAACAATTTCTACAAGCTGAACAGATTTTTGTTCTCCTGGTTCAAAACGCACAGAAGTGCCAGATGGTATATCAAGACGCATACCATAAGCCTTTTCTCTGTCAAAGCTAAGAAGTTTATTAACCTCAAAAAAATGAAAATGTGAACCTACCTGAATAGGTCTATCTCCAGTATTTGCAACATCAATACATACTGTTTTTCTGCCTTCATTAAGTATAATTTCTCTATCGAGAGGCATAATTTCGCCTATTTTCATTATGTATTCCTCCTTACTGAATTGGATTGTGAACTGTTACAAGTTTAGTACCGTCTGGGAAAGTTGCTTCAACCTGTACCTCGTGTACCATGTCTGCAACACCCTCCATTACATCATCTTTTGTCAATATTTTTGTACCTAACTGCATAAGCTCTGCAACAGTTTTGCCATCTCTGGCATATTCCAAAAGTTCTGAACTAATATAAGCAACTGACTCTACATAGTTTAACTTTAATCCTCTATTTTTTCTCTCCTCTGCAAGCTTGCCTGCAAAATGAAGCATAAGCTTTTCTTGCTCCTTAGGATTTAATCTCATTTAAGTTCCCTCCCTGTAAAAAAACAAAAAAAGAGACCATATAAAATGACCTCTTTGTCTAAAAATACATAATTATTTCTTTTCCGTTCTATGGTATCATAATTTAACGATTAAGTCAAATTACTTCACAAATCTATCAATAGATTTTATTAAATCGCAATAGCCTCTTTATCATTTTCCCTAGCTGCATCAACAATACAATGTTCAATATGGTCCTTTAGCACAATGCTACTTACCGCTGAAACTGCTGCCTTAACGGCTGCCAGCTGTGTAAGAACTTCGCTACAGTCACGACCAGATTCAACCATTCTTTTAATGGACTCTACATGTCCGGATATTTTAGAAAGTCTGTTTATAACAGCCTTTGTTTGGGTATGAGTGTGAGTATGGCTATGAGTATACTCCTTGCCGTCACTATCAATATGGGTATGTACTAAATTATTATCCATAATTTCACCTCGTCATAATTTTATAATAAATTTCATAAATTTACAACCCCCTATGGGGCTTGTGCACCACAAATTTTAATGATATACTTCCAAAAAATAGATAAAAAACAAAGGAGTGATTTTTATGCATATGGCAGATGCCTTAGTTTCTCCACCTGTCGCAACAGGTATGGCTGTAGCCTCTTTGGCAGTAGGTGCTTACAGCATATTTAGAATTAAAAAAGAAAATAAGCCTGAAAATATACCAGTTATGGGTGTTATGGGTGCTTTTGTATTTGCAACACAAATGGTCAACTTTACAATTCCCGGAACTGGTTCAAGTGGTCATTTGTGTGGTGGTCTTTTACTTCTGCATTAATAGGACCTTACGGTGGTTTTCTTTCAATGATGGCTATACTATTACTACAATGTCTGCTTTTTGCTGACGGTGGTTTAATGGCATATGGTTGTAATGTTTGGAATATGGCTTTTTATGCTTGTTTCTTCGGATATTTCTGCATATACAAACCTATATTAAGCAAAAATCCATCAAAGAAAAAAATATTAATTGCAAGTATATTGGGAAGTGTTTTAAGTTTACAGCTTGGTGCATTTAGTGTTACTTTGGAAACATTAATTTCTGGTGTAACAGAACTTCCGTTTTTAACATTTTTATCATTTATGCAACCTATCCACTTAGCCATAGGCTTTGTAGAGGGCTTAATAACATCAGCTGTACTTATATTTGTGTATAACACAAGACCTGAAATGTTAAACATAAATGAAAAAAGCAATGAATTTTCATTTAAAAAAGTTATTGCCATATTAGGCATTGTTACAGTATTAATAGGTGGTGGCATTTCACTTCTTGCATCATCAAGTCCTGACGGTCTTGAGTGGTCAATGGAAAATGTAGCTGGCTCAACAGAACTTGATTCAAAGGGAAGTGCATATGACAAAGCCTCTGAAATACAGGAAAAGACCGCTATATTACCAGATTACTCAATTTCAAATTCCAACAATGAAATTTTAGGCACAAGTTTTAGTGGCATCGTAGGTTCAGTATTAGTTGCCGTTATACTTATTGGTGGAAGTTTGATATTCAGATTTTACAAAAAGGGTGCCAAGAATGAACAAACTAGAAAAAGCGCTTAACGAAATCAACTTAATTGAAAGGCTTTCATTAAAAAATACAATAATACATAAATTAAACCCTATATCCAAACTTGCTGTGACCATTATATATATTGTAATGGTCACTTCCTGTTATAGGTATTCAATTTCTGCCCTTTTACCTTGGTTCATATATCCTATTGTAATTCTTATATTGTCTGAACTTCCTATTATTCAGACATTAAAAAGGCTATTGATTATTGTTCCAGTAATACTGTTTATAGGCATAGGAAATATATTTTTTAATAACAATGAGGTAGTTGTATTTGGTATAAAAACTACCTTTGGTGTAGTATCTTTTGTAACATTTGCAATAAAAAGCATACTGTCTTTAACTGTCCTTTACGAATTTATATGTACTACTGGCATATACAATTTAGCCTATGGACTTATAAAACTAAAGTTTCCCGAAATATTTGTGTGGATACTTGTGTTGCTATACAGATACATTTTTGTAATTATAGAACAGCTTAATACAATTACAAAAGCCTATTCCCTAATTGCTCCAAACCAAAAAGGATTTAATATTAAGGTATGGGGTTCTCTATTGGGAAACCTTTTCTACAGGACATTGGAAAGAGGTAAAGACCTTTACAACAGTATGTATTTAAGGGGTTTTGGCGAAAACAAAGCTATAAACAGCAATATAAAATTCCACTTTTTTGACTACATATTCATTCTAGTATCATTATTAATTTTTGTATTACTTAAAGGATTGGTGAAATAATGAATTTTATAAAATTTCAAAATGTTAGCTTTAGCTATGAAAACAATGTTATATTAGACAACATTTCATTTGAAATAAATCAAGGAGAAAGCATATGTCTAGTAGGTAGCAACGGTGCAGGAAAGTCTACACTTTTACAACTTATGACTGGATTATTAAGTAATTACACAGGCAGTATAACTGTTGAAAATATGCCTGTAGTAAAAAAGAATTACAATAAAATCCGCACATTGTTAGGCTTTGTATTCCAAGACTTTGATTCACAGCTTTTTATGCCTACAATAAAACAGGATATAGCCTTTGGCTTAGAAAATTTAGATTTTGATAACATTGACCAAAGAGTTAATAACATAGCTAAAATGTTAAACATAACTGATATACTAAATAAGCCAGCTTTTAAACTTTCCGGTGGAGAAAAGAAACTTGCGTCATTGGGAACAATATTGCTATAGAGCCAAAGTGTATACTTCTTGATGAACCAACAACAGGTCTTGACCCTAGAAATAGAAAAGTCCTCATAAACATAATTAAAAACCTTGATAAAACAAAAATAATAACTACCCACGACTTAGATATGGCCATGGAAATATGCCAAAGGGTAATTGTACTAAGTAATGGAAAATTGTAGCCGACGGAAATCCTCACGACATATTGCTAAACGAGGATATTATGTTAAACAATGGTCTGGAACTTCCTTTAGGAAAATATTGAATTCAGAACAAATTAACTTTGTTAATTTGTGGCTTGATAAACAAGCCATCGGATTTGTCTTTCCGATTCACTATTCAGAACAAATTAACTTTGTTAATTTGTGGCTTGATAAACAAACCATCGGATTTATCTTTCCGATTCACTATTTAAAACCTCCTTTCAAAAGCAAAGGAGGTTTTCTCTGTTTAGATAACTCTAAATTCTTTCCACTTGTTTCCATTAAATTTAATCCAAAAAATTATACCTCAATAAAAAACATTTATACTGTTACATTTTAAATTCTAAACCTACTTTTCAACATCATTATACTTCTTGAACCTAACTCCAAGTCAATATGTTTTAAAAAGTTTTCTTTGTTTACACGCCATCGAATTTATCTTTTATTCATACTAAAATAGACTTAGGCAAAAACCTAAGTCTATAAAAACAATTTAGTTATTTAAAATCTGTCGTCCCTCAACATCCATATAATAATTATCCTTATGTATTAACTGGCTTATAGGCACTATCTCAAAACCTTTTTCTTTAAGCCCCTTAATAATAGTATCTAAGCACTCCGGCGTATACTTTGCATCATTATGAAAAAGAATTATTGAACCATTTCCTAAATGCTTGTGATTTAGTACTTTGTCAATTTCAGCCTGAACACCTAACTCCTTCCAGTCAATACTGTCCACATCCCACTGTATAGCATAGTATCCACACGCCTTTGCTGCATCTAGTACAGTATCATTGTACTCTCCAAAAGGTGGTCTATACAGGTTGGCATCTATACCTAACAAGTTTTTAATCTTCTCGTGACACCCCTGTATATTCTCCTTATTATCCTCTAGGGATAATTTTGAACCATGAGGATGCGTGTTGCTGTGGTTACCAATGTCGTGACCGTCATTGTATATTTTCTTTACTCCTCCGGATATTTGTCTACCCAGTACCCACATAAAAAGAAAGTGGCTTTGACATCATTTTTCTTCAATATATCCAGCAAGTATCTGTGTCTTCTGCTCCCCAAGGAGCAGGTAGATGGAGAAAGAGGGTTAAAAATTCTAATATTTATTAATAAAAACATTATTTACTGTATATACAATTCTTCAATTTTTGACAATATTTCATAACAGCACCTGTATTTAATGGCTCATCAACCAAAAACACATTTACTAAAAACTTATAATAACTATTCCCTCAAATATTTTAATCTTCATAGCCATTCTTATGGTCTTTGTGCCAATTCCAAGCAGTTTCAATTATTTTATCAAGTGTATTAAATTTAGGTTTCCAACCTAACTCTTTTATAGCTTTTTCAGATGAAGCAATAAGTGTAGATGGGTCTCCATTTCTTCTTGCTTCAATTTCCACTTTAAAATCTTTACCTGTAACTTTTTTAGCCTTTTCAATAACTTCCTTAACAGAAAAGCCTTTTCCGTTACCTAAGTTATAGATACCGCTTTCATTTGTCTTGAAAAGTTTCTCAAGAGCCTTAATATGGGCATCTGCAAGGTCTGTAACATGAATATAATCTCTTACACAAGTTCCATCTGGTGTATCATAATCATCGCCAAAAATAAACATTTTTTCTCTCTGTCCTAAAGCTGTCTGTAAAATAATAGGAATAAGATGTGTTTCAGGGCTATGGTCCTCTCCTATTTTGCCACTTATATGGGCACCAGCTGCGTTAAAGTATCTCAAAGCAACAAATTTTATTCCATAGGCATTATCTGCCCACTTTAACATTTTTTCTACAGTAAGCTTTGTTTCCCCGTAAGGATTAGTTGGAATTGTTTTATCACTTTCAACAATAATATCATTTTCTGGTTCGCCATAAGTGGCTGCTGTAGATGAAAATACTATTTTCTTAACCCCTGCTCTTTCCATAGCTTCCAAGAGTTTTAATGTACCATATACATTATTTTCATAATACTTAAAAGGTTCATTAACGCTTTCTCCTACAAGTGAAAAAGCTGCAAAATCTATAACAGCATCAATATTATTTTCTTTAAATACTTTGTCCATAAATTCTTCATCTCGTATATCCCCTAAGTAAAACTTAGCATCATTATGAACTGCAGCTTTATGACCTTTAATAAGGCTATCTACTACTACTACTGAATGGCCTCTTTCAATCAATTCATAAACTGTATGACTACCTATATAACCGGCACCACCGCAAACTAAAACATTCATCATTCTTCCTCCTTAATTAACATATTTTCAATATATCAATCTCATTATTAACATAAATAAATAGAGGAAAACAAAATAAAATAGTTATTACGCCAAAAGGCAATAAAACTTTTTCATCTGTACCCCTATTTTTACAATATGAACAATACAAACTGTAATTTATTAATTTATACAAAAAATAAATATTATACCCATGTAAAAATGTAATACATATCATTTTCAATTTGATATTTATACATTACTTTAATACCCTAAAATCCATTGTAATTATTATATTCCAACGAAAACAAAAAATCAAGTTTTTAATATAGCTATGCAAGTTTAGATTTTTTATATTATCTCCCACTTAATAACGCATATTGACAAGCCACTTATTAATATTCTTTAACATAAGATTTATTTACTATAAAAGGTGGTAGATTTTGTGAGCAAAAACAAGAAGAATATTGTAGTTAAGATTACATATGGAAAAAAGGAATTTAAAGATTGTTTGCTTAATGCTGTAAAAGCAAAATACGAAAATATTAATTAGTTTTTATTGAAAGAGTGTAAAAAAATGTATAAATTTAAAACGGCTATGTACTGCCGAATTTCTCACGATGACTTAAATCAGCAGTCCGAAAGTATTGACAATCAAAGGTTAATAATAGAAAGCTACATAAATGAACACAAAAACGAATTTGAATTAGTTAAAATCTATATTGATGACGGTATTTCCGGTATGACCTATGACAGAGCTGCTTTTACAGAAATGATGTCAGATATTAATATGGATAAAATCAATGCCATAATTGTAAAGGACTTATCTCGAATTGGCAGGGAACAAATAGAAACCCTAAACCTTATAAAAAAAGAGTTTGTAGTAAAAAATATACGCTTTATTGCAATTACAGATAACTTTGATAGCTTTGATTCGTGTAAAAGTGACGGTTTAAGTACATCTTTTAAACTGTTATTAAATGATTACTACTGTGCTGATATTTCCAAAAAAGTACGCTCTGCACAAAGTGCAAAAATGAAAAAAGGAGATTTCATAGGCTCATATGCTCCTTATGGCTACAATAAATCTCTAGAAAACAAAAATCAACTTGTTATTGATGAATACGCCTCACAAATCGTAAAGAGAATTTTTAATATGTACTTGTCTGGTGCTGGCAAACTTACTATTGCTAAAACCTTAAATAACGAAGGTATTCTAAATCCCACTATGTATAAAAGAGAAGTGCAAAAATTAAATTATGTAAACTCAAATAAGCTGACAAAAACCAACTATTGGACCTATTCTACTATACATAAAATACTTTCTAACCCTGTATACACCGGCTCAATGGTACAGCATAAAACAGAAATAAAAGCCTACAACATTCATAAAAAAATACAAGTACCAAAAAATAAATGGTATGTTTTTGAAAATGCACACCAACCTATCATAGACAATGAAACTTTTAATATAGTTCAAAATATGCTTAAAACAAAAAGAGTTCATATTGAAACAACTGAAAATCTGTCAAAATATACAGGACTTTTGTTTTGTAAAGAATGTGGTAGAGCTATGAATAAATTTCTAAGCAAACCTAAGAAAAACGGTAGTAGATATATAACTTTTAAATGTAGTACATATTCAAAATTGGGAAAGCAAAATTGTACTATTCACTCTATAAAAGAATCAGAACTAGACGAAATTTTGATAAAAGAAATAAATAAATTTATGAAACAAGCCTTAGACAGCGAAACCTGTGAGTATATAAGAAATAATAGCCTAAAAGAGGAGGAAAACAAACAGAAAGATACTATAAATAACCTAAATGAAAAACTTTACCTTTGCTACAACAAAAGAAAAACTATGCTAAAATACCTTTCAGAAAACATTATTAATACAGAGGATTTTAAAGAATTTGACACAGAAAATAAAAAAGAAATAGAAACAATAAAAAAACAAATTTCAAATACAGAAGAACAAA
>ENA-OQHP01000112-OQHP01000112.1-human-gut-metagenome-genome-assembly--contig:-NODE-112-length-25717-cov-5.548456_pt1 | contig 25717 bp, 32 predicted proteins | sample MGYA00242563_ERZ504717 | MGnify/ENA primary metagenome ERZ504717 (study PRJEB26092, sample SAMD00036212) | human gut metagenome | host: Homo sapiens | study: EMG produced TPA metagenomics assembly of... | reverse complement strand
CCAACCACGATAGAGATAGAAATGCTGCTATAAATATATGGAAGGTTGGGGCATCAACCTTCTTTGGAGAGATATAGTAAGACCTGCTATTTTAGTAGGCAAGTATCGTTTGTATCCAAGAATCCCCTGCCTTTAGGCATGGGGAGTATGTCAACACTTTTTCTTTATACAAATTCTCAACAATAGCTTTTATTTTACTTACAATATCTGCATAACCTTCATAAGCTTTACTAGATAGTTTATCTATTTCTTTTATCTTTATTTTCGGATATTTATCATAATTAGATTGTCTATCTTCTCATAACATCTTTTTCATCTTCTCTTATACTAAATCAAGTTTTTGCAGATATTCATAAATGCCATCTTCATTATTAGACTTTGTTATATATTTCATTTGTTTTTTGATTTCTTCTGGAGCATTTTGCATAACTACTCCTCTTCCTACAAATTTCAACATATCTAAATCATTATAATTATCCCCAAAAGCAATAGCTTGAGCAGGTATCATGTTCAAATGACGCAATAATACTTCGATACCATTTGCTTTACTTACATCTTTATTCATGATTTCAATTAAAATATCACTTGAACGCACTATATTTAATTGTGGAAACTTCTCTTGCAAAACAGCTTCTATTTTTGAGCTGATATTTGCTTTTGTCATACATAATATTTTATTAGGCAATATATCTTTATTTATCAATTCTTTAAAATCCGCCTGACTTGCTTTTACATTAGTGATATTTTCTTCTCTTTTTATAGCTTTATTATCTTCATCTTTTACAAACCAATTATCATCACTATAATAATTTATTACTACATCATCAGGCCATAATAATTCTATTTCATCAATAATAGCTTTCGTATCTAATTTATTAATTTTATCATCATGTAAAATTTGATTTTCTCATCTAAAACTAAAGCCCCACCATAACTAATCATTGGCATTTTTACATTCATTTCATCAAGAATTAATTTCATAGCTTTAGGCATACGTGCTGACACCAATACAAATGGTATATTTTTTAAAGCTAATTTTTGTACAGCTTCAATTGTACTAGTCAATAATTCATGTTTAGAATTCAATACTGTTCCATCAATATCTGAAAATACAATTTTCCATTCCATATCATCACCCACTTAAAATAAAATCATTTTAAACTCTAAAAAGCTATGATGAATAATATTTAGATGGGGGAAATTATATTCATCATAGCCTTTTATTGCTGTTATTTTTCTATATAGTTAATCAATTTATTAATATTATCCTGTCCATTTTTTATGCCTAAACTCAATATCAAACAAGCTATCACACTTAAAACCATTAATACTATACCTACAGTTGATAAGAAAGAATACATCTCATCTCCAAATAAAATCAATATTAATGATATAGAAGAAAGCATTATCATATTTCTAAGCCAAACTTTAAATTATTCAACATCTTCGTTTGATATTGTATTTCTCCAATATAAGCTTGTTTCATTTTGCTCTGCATAAAAAATCACCTTTCATCAATAAGTTAATCCTGTATCGAAGAAACCAACTAATACACCAACAAAAGCAATAACTACTAATAAAAGCATAACATAAATTGGTGACATATTTCTCTTAGTCAATAAATACCAACAGAAAATAACAAATACAGCTGATAAAATATTAGGGAATACGCCATTTAATGTATCTTGGAGTACTAAAAATGGTTTATCTGCACCTTCGGCAGTCATAGTGAAGCCTGTTCTGATATTAATCCAAGTACCAGCAACAGCACCAATTACGATAGTACCTAACATTACGATAGATTCACGGATAGCTGTAGCTCTTTCACCAACTAAGAAATCAATTGCTTTACCACCGAGTTCATAACCTTTGAAGTATAAAAATCTCATACCCCAAGTAATAAGTAAGTTCCAAACGATTATATAGAAGATTGCCCCGATTGGTGAACCGCCAGTAGATAGACCCATTGCAATACCTAATAAAATTGGAATTAATGTACCTACTACCAAGGAATCACCGATACCAGCGAGTGGTCCCATAAGACCTGCACGAAGACCATTAATTGTTTCTGCATTGATATCATCTGCGCCATTAGCTTTTGCTTCTTCCAAACTTGCAGTAATACCTACAACTACACTACCAACCTGTGGTTCTGTATTAAAGAAGGCTGTATATGTCTGCATTGCCTTTTTCTGTTCTTCTTTTGTTTTATATAATTCTTCGATAATTGGCAACATAGCACATAAATAACCAAAAGTCTGCATATGTTCTTGGGAGAAACATGTTAAATGTCCATAGTACCAATTTCTAAAAGATTTATTTAGTGTTTTCTTAGAAATTTTCTTTTCCATTTAAATATCCTCCTCATCGTCATCATCATAGCTTGTTGCTCCACTAGCTGCTGCTTTTTTAGCTTCTATGCGAAGCATTTGAATTTTATAATTGATAATTGCAAACATACCGCCAACAATAGCAGCACCGATTAAGTTTAATCCTAAACCTGCAGCTAAAGCAAAACCTAAGAAAAATGGAATGAAATCCATAACATCATTAACAACTTGTTTTAATAAGATAGCAACCCCAACTGATGGAAGTAATGCACCTACTGTGAACAATGTCTGCATTGCAATACCATCCATTGGTAAATAAGTTTTAATAGCTTCTACAGCATCTTGACCATATAAACACATAACTACAGTTGGAATAAAAGAACATATAATATGAGAAATCCAAGGAAGACCCATATCTACGAAATATAACTTATGAAAATTACCTTCTTCAACAGCTTTCCAACCAATATGTTGCCATGCAAGGTTGATAGTAGCAGTACCATAGAATAAAACTGTACCAAGTGTACCTACCATGGAACCAAATGAAGTAGCCAAACCAATACCTGCTGGACTTGCTGGATCAAGACCTAAAGATTTAACAGCTATCATTGCAAGAGGAATACCGATATAACTTACGGCACGAACATCAGCAGAAACTGTACCACCTGGAGTAACAAGTGCTATGTATACAACCTGCATTGCAGTACCAATTAAAATACCGCTTTGAATATCACCTAAAACAATACCACAAACTAAGCCCCCAACGAGTGGACGACCTAATGTATAGTTACCAATTACAGTACCACCCATACCAGGCATACTAGCTAAACAAGCAAATATACCTAATATAATAGCTTGGAGCCAACTTATTTCCATGAAACTCCCTCCAATTCATCTTATATACAATCTAATTAAAAACCAAATTTACCTTTGAATTTATCCCAATTACCAATAGAAACATCTGGTAATAAAGAAAATTCAATGCTATAACCAGCTTTACTGATATCTTCTAAAGCTTGTGCTTCTTCTTGAGTAATGGACTGATTATTTCCAAGTGTTGTTGAACCTTCGCGGTCATTACATGGACCTACGATTACTTTTGTAATACCACATTTAAAACCTTGTTCAACTAAAATTTTTCTCATATCAATAGGGTCTTTTGTAATTAAGAAATAACGTGTATCGCTATCTAAAACTTTTTGAGCTTTCTTTTTGAAATCTTCTACAGTCCAAACAAATGTTTTTTTACCACTAGCTGCTTTATAAGCTGCTTTTAATACATCGGATTTTGCTGCTTTATCATTTACAGCGATTAATCCATCACAAGGATATTCTCTAGCCCAACGAGTACAAGTTTGACCATGAATCATACGGTCATCAATACGAATAAAAGAAACTGACATTATAAAAACCTCCTAAAATAATTGCCTAAAATTAAATATCATCCTCAGACTCTTCTACTATTTTAAATTCTTGCATAGCCATACGAGCCTGTTCTAAAACTTGGTCTGCTATTTCATCTAAGGAAACAGTATCTTTCATCAAAACAGTTGTCAAAGCTAATGGTAAATTCATTCCGCCTAAAATAACTGTTTTAATTCCTTTATTAACTAAAACATTTGTGGCATTTGTAAGTGGTGAACCACCGATTATATCACCTAGTAAAATAACTTCATCATCAGTTGAAATATCTTTTACTTTTTCAGTGAATAATGCTACAAATTCATCTACGCTTTTTCCATTTTCAAGACCAACAGATAAGATATCTTCTCTATTTCCTGCCAACATGGATAAAGCATCATTTAAGCCATTTGCAAATTTTCCATGGCTAACTAATATTACATACTTCATAGTAGTTGCTCCTTCGTTTTTTATATTTTCTAATAATTCTCTTTACATCAACTATTCTATCAATATTTACGAAAATAATCATATGTCTACAATCACTAAATGAGTATTACATTTGTCACAATTTTATTTCATTCATTATGAGCAATAAAAAATAGTAGCCTAAAAACAGAATTTTAAGCTACTATTACCATCAAAAACAGTATAAAACTATTTCTCATTATTCATTTAAATACTTATTTATATCCTTTTGTAATTCCAACAAACCTATATCAATATCGCTTTTATTTCTTATCATATCATTAATTTTTATATCAATTAAATTCAAAGCTTGATTATATTTTTTAAATCTACTATGTTCTAACGTTTTATTCATAACTTCATCTAAAAGATTTACATTTATCTGATTTTCTTTATTATCTTTACCTAAAGGCATACAATATCTTCAGATTTATTGATTGATTTTAAAGAAGAAATTCCTTGTGAATACTTATATAAATCCTTTTGTGTTTCTTTTTCATAGGTGAGCATTTTCAAAAATTCCCAAGCTATATCAGCATTTTTACTTCTCGAAGATATTCCCATCAATAATGAAGAAATTTCACTTCCTTTATCATTAGATGATATCAACGGCATTTTTATACAATCCCATTCAAAATCAGAGAATTTTTTTACTCTCCAAGGATATGGCTTATATGTACGATATTGCGCAAAAGACATAGGAGCAAATGCCACTTTACCTGTATTGAATTCTTCTTTGGTAATGATATGTTCTTGATTTAATTTGTTTAGTTTTTCTACGAAAATAACTGCTTCTTTCGCTTCGTCTTGGTCGATAAAACATTCTTTTCCATCTTCATCGAATAATCTTATACCATGACTATACATAGAATTTAACCAACTAAAATTATAACAACCATACTGGTCGATAGCACCATCACCATTAGTATCTTTTGTAACTTGTTGACAAATATTATAAAAGTCATCTAAAGTCCAATCATTTTCTGGTATAGGTATATTTTCTTTTTCTAATAAAGTCTTATTTACAAACATCAACATAGGATTACTTTCATAGGGCAAAGCATATTGTTTATGCTCATATTGACCAGCTTTTAAAGTACTCTCATAATAATCATCTTTATTAAAGTTCTTATCATTTTCTATTTCTTCCGTTAAATCCTTTAAAACACCTAAAGAACTAAGCGTATTAAAATCTTCATCTACAATCATAAATACATCAGGTTCTTCACCATTTACAATTTTATTGGCTAACCACAAAGAATAATCAGATTTTAAAATACCACTTTCATATTCAATCTCTACATTAGGATGTAATTTTTCAAAACGGGCTATAGCATCATCTATGACTTTATAATCATTTCCATTTGGCAATTCCCAATTGCCTACAAATATACCTAAATGTATTACTACCTTATTCGTATATAGATTTGTTACAGCTACATAAATAAATACTATAGCCATAAAACTCATTATAACTTTCTTAATCATTATCAAAATCCTTTGCAATTTGACCTGTCTGTACAGCCCAAATAGCCAATTGCGTGCGGTCTCGTAAATCTAATTTAGATAAAATGGAACTTAAATAATTTCTGACTGTACCTTCAGATAAAAACATTTTTTTAGCAATTTCTTTATTTGATAAACCCAATCCTATATTTTGAACTATCTTCCATTCATTTTTAGATAATTCATCTAGACAATTTTCCTCAACATTAATGATTAAATTTCTATTTCTTGACATATTAGAAAACATACTTACTACTTTTGTAGCTATATCTGGATTAATCAAAGCTCCGCCATTATAGATAACCATAATATCTTCATACAATTCTTCCATGCCTACATCTTTTAATAAATAACCACTTGCACCATATTTTAAAGCACTAAATATATATTCATCATCATCAAAAGTCGTCAATATCACTATTTTTATCTCTGGATATTGTTCTTTTACGACCTTAGTACAATATACACCGTCCATTTTAGGCATTCTTATATCCATTAAAATAATATCCACTTTATGTTTTTTCAGTGTTTCTAATACTTCATATCCGTTACCTACGACACCAACAATTTCAATATTATCATGTGCGCCTAAAATTATTTTTAACGACTCTCTTATTAATTCTTGGTCATCTGCTATTAATACTTTTATCATTTTCGCAATTATTATTGGAAATACCGCATCCAATAACTCTCCTTCTCTATAAGATTTTTACTCTATAAAGGTATTTTTATCTCAGTTGTAAAACCATTTTCACTATAAAAATTTATATCTCCTCTTATTTGAGAAACTCTTTCTACCATTTGTTTTAGACCAAAACCATAGTTTATAGCCTTACAACCTTTACCATTATCTTTTATTTTTAAACACAATAAATTATTTTCTTTGTAGATATCAATATCCACAACTGTAGCCAATCCATGTCGTATACTATTTGTTATACTTTCTTGAATAACTCTAAATAAGATATCTTCTATCTTAGTATCAAAACCAGTTTCATCAATTTGATAATTTAAATTTATCTTCAAATCCGTTACATCAGATATCTCTTCTTTCATTTTTTCAATAGCTTCTTTTAATCTATACTGCTGTAAAAAATCCGGTCGCATCTTATTTAGTGAATTTCTAACATCTTTCATTCCTTTACGTATAGCTTTAGAGATTATCTTTAATTGCGCTTTTGCCAATTGCGGATTTTTATCAATCATAGTAATACAAGCATCAACGCCCACAGCCATTCCTGCCAAAGCATGTCCTATCGTATCGTGAAGTTCTCTAGCCAAACGCTTGCGTTCATTTTTTTCACCAAATTTTTCCGTAACAATAACATATTTTTGCATTTTTTTATTTATCATTGCCACCATGGATAATTTTTTACTGATATATTCATTTTCCTGTATCTGCTTCAAGATATAAATAATCATAAAAATTATAAACAATATTATATTAAAGCCTTCTAATAATCTCTTTATGATTATTAAACAATTTCTTATGCTAGCATCATAGACTAGGAAATATTCTTCTATATTAACTAAAGGATAAAAATATGTAACTATTTCATAATTTGCCAATAAATATATAAGACCTAATGTAACTAATAAGACTTGATACTTCAAGCCTTTTTTCAGATGATACATACAATCACAAAAAACAAATAAAATTATTCCATTATATGATAAATATATCAAAAAAAATAAGTATTACTGAAATTACTACTTCCAACAAACTATATAAGTAATTTATTGTTTTATTTCTTATATTATTAAACTCTCGATAATAAACGCAATAAGCTAAACAAAGTAATAAACCAACAGACCCACTAATAATATATACTGGAGCCGTAGGCATATACATTACTTTATCAAGAAAACTCCTCGCCAAATCATTTCCAATGATATATTTTGTTGTAATCGCAATAACTGCTACATAAAATAAAACAATTATCACATTTAAAATAAACATCGTATTTTTAACAATAAAGAAAAATAATCCATATGTTCTATTCATTATTGCCACCTATCTTCATCATATTTAAATAAATTTTCTTTGTTTATTAGCGAAATAGGTATTATTATATTTTTTCTATTTTTTTGCCATTTAAAATATTATACATATTTTCTACAGCTATTTGCCCCATCTTGATAGGTGATTGCTCTACCGTACCGACTATCATTTGATTTCTGCCAATCAAAGCTTTTATTTCTGGCGTGCCATCTATTCCATATACCATTACATCATTTTTATTATTCTTTTCCAAAGCAGCCAATGCACCTAAAGCACTTGGGTCATTTAACGCCATTACCACATCTATATCAGGTGTTTCTTCAATAATCTCTTGCATCTTAGGCATGGCAATCTCTAATTGCCCATCACATTCAGCTTCGTTTATAACTTTATATTTTTCATTATTATCAATTACGCTCAAAAAACCTTCAATTCGCTCTTTTGCTGATTTTGCTGTTGTATGTTTCAATAAAACAATATTCGCACTATCTAATCTTTCCATCATATCTTTTGCACATTGAACACCAGCATCATAATTATCCGAAACAATCGTACAATTCACTAAACTTTCATCACTAACTGGAGCGTCTATGATAATTACAGGAATATTTGCTCTTTTTGCTGCCTGTAAAGCTGGCTCTATTTGTTCAAAATCAATAGGATTTATAAAAATTCCATCTACTTTTTGGTCTATGAATTTATATATCTGCTCATTTTGCTTATCTACATCTAATTCTGGGTCTAAAGTAATCAATGTATCATTATTTTTCTCTACTACTTTTAAAATTTCATTATTGATTATTTTATAGAATGGATTATTCATGGTCATATAACTAACACCAAAAACTTATGTTTAGCAACAGGTGCTGTGTATATGTTGTATGTAACTGTAAAAATTATTAATACCATAAAAAAATTATTATATATGTCATGTTCTTATAAAAACGCTTCATCTATATCACCTTCTATCATTATAGCATTAAGCTAGGCATAAAAATAAGTGACAAAAGTCATATTTGTATTTATGTTTATACATACATATACAATCACTTTATAAAAAAACTGTATTTTAAAAACTAGACTAAATAAATTCATCTAATTTCTAAAATACAGTCTCAAAATCTAAAATTATTTATTATCCTTTAAATATTTCCTACCGATAACAATAGCAGCATAATCATCAACAGGCACTGGTGGTACTTGCATACCTAAAGGAATTAATTTTTTCCAACCTTTAGGTGGATTTTCCTGAAAATATAATTTTCTGGCTTCATCTGTTGTTCGATATTCATTTATTAAAACTATATCTCTATCTATAAATTCTCGTTTTAATAAATCATATTTTTTCTTACTGCTCGTACCATTTCCCATGACGATCGTCTTGATAATGTATTTCTCCAGTAAAGACTTTATTATTTGCACTAATTCTTCTGAATTAATTATTTTATGCTCTAAAACATCACTATTCTTTAAAATAGCTATGCCTGTTTTTTCTCTACCTGGATCAATAGCTAAAATTTCATCATTCATGATTAATCTCTTGCTCTGTTTCATTTTTTAAATAGATATGCAAACGCAATGGTCCTAAAACTTCTGTATCAGCAGCTGCAAAGGCACTAATTAAAACGTCTTTACCTCTGTTTTCAGCTAAAGCTTTTTCAATGGCATATATCTGATTGCCGTTTATCACACCAACTGTACCAGTCAAAGGATTTGGCAAAATACCATTATTTATAGCTGTCATATTCACATTACGTAGAAAATCGCTTATCAACATTTCACTATTACTACCATCAATAGGAACATTGTATATCTTTTGATATACAAATTCATTTTCTTGATAAACTACACGATTAGGATGCATCTCTAATTCAGTCAATACAGGATCACCTTTTACTAAATTAGCAGCTACAATAAGGCGAATAACTGTATCTCCTTTAGCTTGCTTTAATCTATCCATCGCTTTTTGATATTCGATAGGATAAATCCAAACGCCATCTTTAGAGCCTTCTGTTCCCAATCTATCAATTATTTTACTATTAGCTAATGCTATGATTTGATTTAAATCATTTTGAATTTTTACTGGGTCATCAGTCTTTTTAATTACACCGCTAGCCAACAATTCGCCTACACGATAAATTATTGGTCGTTCACGAATATTTTCTATACCTTCTTGCAAGTCATTATTCGTTTTTCCAATTCTAAATTATCAGCTTTCAAGCTTTCATTATTAGCTAATAAATTGATTATTTTCGGCTAAACTTTGATTATGTTCTATCAAAGTCTGATTATCTGACCACAATTCTTGATTTCTATTTTGCAAAGCAACTTGTTCTTGTCTTAGAAGTTCAGCCGCTTGCTGGGCAATTTCTAAATCCTCTTGAGTTTCTTCTAAATCCTTTTTAGATTTAGCATATTCCTCTTTAGTCGTATTTAAATCGTTTTTTACATTGACTAAAGCGCCTGAAGCTTCTTCAAGCATAGATTGTTTTTCATTTAGTTCTGCCTTTAATTTATTCATACCAAAAAGAGCGGTACGAACATCTTTGGAAGCAATAGCCAATATACCAAAGGTAACAGTTGTAATCAATATACCTGTGATAATTGTTACCAAAATAGATGTATGTCTTGGTCTTAAACCAAATAATGATAATTTTTTCTTGCCAACTTTACTGCCTAGGCGGTCGCCAATGAAAGCGATTACGCCACCGGTTAAAATTAATACGACAATCAGCATAATGCCATACACGGTTCATACCACCTACTTATTATTTTATTTTGATTCTTTACGAATTAAGTAAATACCTGCTATCAAAGTTACAATATTAGGTATCCAAACAGCTATAACTGGCGGAATAAAGGAATTTTGTCCAATTGCACCAGCTAAAGTCATCAAAGTATAGTAAATGAAAATAATTATAATACTTATACCAAAACCGATAGAAGAAGAACTACGATTTGGCTGAATGCCAAGTGGTGCCCCAATTAAAGCAAACATCAAGCTAGCCATTGGCACTGTGAAACGTTGATATAATTCTATCTCTAATTTTTTAGTATCCACATATTGAGATTTCATTATATTAATCTGTTCACGAAGTTCTTTAATTGTCATCTCATCAGGTTTTTTCTGACTTTTAATAATCTGTTTAGGAGTTTGATTTATTGGCAAAACTTGTGAGTCAAATTTCATCATACGTTCTGTGTTTGGTTGAGATAAATCATATAATACGCCATTATACATTACCCATTCATCAACACTCCATTTAGCATATTCTGCATTTTCTACACGCACCATTTTGCCTTGTTCAAATTCCTGTATGGATAAATTATCTAAATTTCCTGTTTCAGCATCATATTTACGAGCATATACTAATCTTTGAATATTACCATCTTGGATTTGTTTGATAATTATATGCTCTTGAGATTCTGGAGATGTATTTCCTTGAATTTCATATCGCACTAAATCAGCATAAGCTTGGTTAGATGCAGGTACTACATATTCATTAAAGCCAATGGAAAAAATACTAACGCCAAGAGAAAAAGCTATAACTGGTGTTACTAATCGTTTAAAACTAACACCACATGCCTTCATAGCAATAATTTCACTATTGCCTGATAATCTACCAAATGTCAACAATGCTGCAAGCAACATAGACATTGGGAATGTCCACACTATAATGCCTGGTAAACTATAGATGATTAAACGCACTATAGCTGAAAAAGATGCACCATATTGTGTTATATATTGAGCAATTCTCAATAATGTTCCTGACCCTAAAAATACAGCTGAAAATGCACAGATGCCAAAGATAAAGGTCATGATTGTTTCTTTTAATATATATTTATCTAAAATACGCATCTATCATCTTCTCCTATAATTTAAAGTCTTCACCTAAATAGAACTTACGAGCGAGTTCACTATTAGCAATTGTATCGCTATCGCCTTCTAAAAGAATTTGTCCACTATTCATAATATAAGCTCTATCTACAATTTGCAAAGTTTCTCTTACATTATGGTCAGTGATTAAAATTCCCATGCCACGTTCTTTTAAATAACTGATAATTCCCTGAATATCAGCTACTGCTAAAGGGTCAATTCCTGCAAAGGGTTCATCTAATAAAATGAAATGAGGTTCTAGTGCTAGACCTCTTGCGATTTCTACACGTCTACGTTCCCCACCAGAAAGTTGCATACCTAAACGAGTTCTTATATGAGTGATATTAAATTCTTCTAAAAGGTCATCAATCTTTTTATCTTGTTCTTTTTTGGATAAATTTCTAGTTTGTAAAATTGCTCGCAAATTATCCTCTACTGTCAATTTACGAAAAATAGATGCTTCCTGTGCTAAATAACTTATACCTAGATCTGCACGTTCATTGATAGGCAATCTAGTAATATCAATATCAGAAATAAATACTTTTCCTGATGTTGGCTTTTCTATTCCTACAATCATATAAAAAGTTGTAGTCTTTCCTGCACCATTTGGACCTAATAAACCTACAATTTCACCTTTCTTTACATGCAAAGAAACATCTCTTACTGCAGGCGTTCCTTTATACTCTTTAATAAGATTTTTTACTTCAATATGCAAACGTGTCACTCATTTCTATCTTTATCATCTAACCATCAACTATTTTATTTAATATTCACATTGTCTCCTAAATAAACAGTTAATGTATTTCCTCTAACAATATTACCATTTTGAGTAGCTACTGCATTTCCTGTAAGTACTAATTTACCATTTTCTGTACTGTTGTAAGTAGCATTATCACTATTAGTTACAATATTTCTTGATGGACTTTTAATATTTACATTGCCTGTAGCTACAAAATTAAAATCTTGACCATTGCCACTATAAGTTGCTGTATCGCTTGTGGATTGTACATCATTAGTTTTGCTATTTAAATATACATTGCCTGTAGCTGTATATTGATTTGTCATCAAATTTCCTGATAATACATCACCGCGAATATCAGCTTGTGGTCCAGTTGCATTTCCGCCTAAAGGCATAGATATATCACTTGTTGCTTGATTATAATGTATTTCTTCTCCAGTTAATGTATTATCAGCTTTTACCAATACTACAGAACCCTTAGCTACAACTTCTTTATTAGCATTAGAAATCAAGCTTTCTGCCTTTAAGTTCATATCATCTTTATTTGCAGTTACGCCACCTGTGATGGATGCTTCTTGAGTCTTGAAATTATATGTTGCTTGGCCACCAGTTAATACACCACCATCGCGAATAATAGTTACGCCACCTGTAGCTATTGCCATATCTGTCTGCGCATTATATTCTATTACGTCGCCTCTTAATTCAATAGGAGCATCTGCTGCAATAACTGTATTTATCATTGAAAAACTCATAATAGCTACAGCAAGTGCTGTTTTTAGCTTACTATATTTTTTCATTTATTGATTATCTCCTTTTATAATATGTGCATTACCCATTAATTTAAAATTAGTAAATGCATCTTTACTTTCAGCCTTATCTGCTGTTGCCCTCATACCTGGCTTATTGATATCAACATTTCCTTCACAAGTCAATATACCTTGCTCACCATTCCAAGTGACTTTATCTGTTTTAAATTTCAATTCATCACTTGATTTAGCTTCTATTCCATCAACCAATTCAATATTTTTATTTTTCTGGTCATATGTCGCTTTAGGAGCATTTATTTCTATGCTTGTTCCATCTTCACGATAAAAAGTACCTTTTACTTTTTCCATGGTAAACATCTGTGAATCTTGGTCTACTGTCATTGTTTCTGCATAACATTGCCAAATCAATTTACCATTTACTTCTTCTTTCAAAGTATTATTGTGATATACCATAACTTTATTTGTCTGTGTATTTTGCGTTTCTTCAACTTTTGGTCTACTAGCATAAGCCCAATAAATCAAACCAACTATCAACAAGACAAGAATTAAAACTATGGCATTTTTTTTATTTACCTTTTTAGTCATTTATTGACCACCTTAGTTTTTACGGTATGATGTTTTACTTTCTGCTGTTCAGGACGTGTATTCCAACGTTTTTGGAACCATATCCACTGCGTAGGATGTGCTATGATTTGCTCTTCAATAACTTTTGTCATACGCTCTGTGAAATCATACAAATCAGCATTTGTATCTCCAGTATCATTATATACTATTGGTTCATAAATTTCTATTTTATGTGTACCATCACTTTGACGAATGATAAATGCTGGCACAACTGGTGACATAAATTTACGAGCAAATACAGCAGGACCCATTGGTGTTGAGCATACTTCACCTAAAAATTCAATAAACGCTCCACCTGGACCTGCATCTTGGTCTGCTAAAAAGCCTAAAATACGACCTTTTTTCAAAGCTCTTGAAGCTGCCAAAAGCTCTGAAGCTGCACCACGTGCAAATATTTCTACCCCTACTTGAGCACGATATTCATCTAATAACTTTGTATACTGAGAGTCTGGCTGTGTTTTGGCAAGTGCTGTAACAGAAAAACCTGCTTTAACAAGACCAGCAGCAAGCCATTCCCATGTACCCATATGTGCTGTTAAAATTACAACACCTCTATTTTTTGCATATTCACGTTTTAAAATGTCTAAGCCTTCAAATTTTATATATTTAAAATCATCTTTTTTAATCTTGGCATATATAAAATCTCTAAGACATTTTGACTTAATTGATAAATGAATCTTTGACAATTTTCTTTGCCTTTTCCTCATCTATTTTAAAGGATTTCATCATTCTATCAACTGCACGATTGCGTTCTTTAGCTATTAAATGAAAATATAATATACCTAGTATATGCCCTAATCTAAGCAAATTTTTATGTGATAAACAACATAAAAAGCACTAAAATATTTTAATAATTTATATTTCATTCTAATTCCTCTAATGTCTAAATAAACTTTTATTGTGAAATATTTTTTCTACTTCTTTAGCATCTGTTTCATCTTCTATATTTAAATAACTATCAATAACAGCTTGCCATTTTTCTTGTGCTTTCAAAATAAATTCTATAATTTGACGAACTGCGCCTTTTCCACCAGCAAAATCACTTATTAAAATAGATACAGATTTTGCTTCTTCGGTAGCATCAGCTACAGTTGCTGGAAATCCAACTCTTTTCATTACAGCTAAATCAAATAAATCATCGCCAATATAAGCTACTTCTTCATCTTTAATTGATATTCAGCCAATAATTCCTTATAAGCTGGAACTTATTTTTTATTTTGATAAAAGCATTTATTTTTAATTCCCTAGCACGATAAGCGAGCATCTTAGATTCTCTACCTGTGATAATAGCTGTTTTATCCCTAATTTTTGGGCTAGAGTAATCCCTAGCCCATCTCTTACATTAAAGTTTTAAATAATTCACCATTATCACCAACGGCTATAGAGCCATCTGTCAATACTCCATCAACATCTAAATGAGCATTTTACATTTTTGCTCGTGCTAATGCATCTTGTGTATATTGCATTAAACCACTCCCTGACGAAGTAAATCAGTAAGATGAACTATACCTACTGGTTCATTTTTCTCCACATCAATTACTGGAAGCACTGTAATTGGTTTTGGTTGATGTTTTTCCATCATACTGAGTGCTTCAGCAGCCATTTTATCTTTTGTGATTATTACTGGATTTTTAGTCATTAAATCTTCTACTGGCTCATCTAAAAACTCTGCTCCACGAGCAAGCATACGGCGAATATCGCCATCTGTTACAAGGCCAATGAATTTGCCATTTCATCAACAACAGAAGTTGCACCTAATCCTTTTGCTGTCATTAAGAACAATGCTTCTTTTGCTGTTTTATGCACAGAAATAACAGGATTATCTTCTCCTGAATGCATAACATTTTCTACAGTTAAAAGTAATCTTCTGCCAAGTGCTCCACCTGGATGGAATACTGCAAAATCTTGAGCAGTGAAATTACGTGAAGATAAAAGTGCTATAGCTAGTGCATCTCCCATAGCAAGAGTTGCTGTTGTACTAGCTGTTGGTGCAAGACCTAATGGACATGCTTCACGCTCTACACTTATATCAATATAATAATCTGCATTTTTGCCAAGTGTAGATTCACGTCTACCACTCATAGCAATAATTTTTGCACCTATGCGTTTAATAATCGGTAAGATATTTACAATTTCATTAGATTCACCACTATTAGAAATAGCAAGTACCATATCATTAGCTGTAACCATACCTAAATCACCATGGAAAGCTTCTGCTGGATGCATAAAAAATGATGGTGTTCCTGTACTAGCTAAACTAGCTGCTATTTTTCTACCCACATGACCAGATTTTCCCATACCTGTTACAATAACACGACCATTACAAGCTAAAATAGCATTTACAATTGTTTCGAATTCATCATCAATATGATTAATTAATTTTTTACCGCATCAGCTTCTATTTGAAGTGTTTCTATAGCCTTTTCTTTTATCATGATTATTACCTCACAATTTAACTCTCAAAAATCCCAGTAATATTTTATTTGTTTATTTTTTCTTTGTTATTTCATTGATTGCGATTAAATCTTTTAATAAATCTTCTAATTTATCTAAGTAAACCATATTTGGTCCATCGCAAAGTGCTTCTTCTGGATTATCATGAACTTCCATGAAGAAACCATCTACACCTACACCAGCTGCACCACGAGCTAAGAATTCTACATATTCACGATTACCAGCAGAACTTGTTCCTGCACCACCTGGTAATTGTACGCTATGTGTAGCATCAAAAATAACTGGATATCCTGTAGAACGCATAATAGGGAAGAGCGCATATCTTACAACTAAGTTATTATAACAAAGCTTGCCTCCACGTTCTGTGAGTAAAATCTTTTCAGAACCAGCTTCTTCTAATTTTTTCACTACATTTTTCATATCTGCTGGAGCCAAGAATTGACCTTTTTTTACATTTACTACACAGCCAGATTTTGCAGCTGTATATAATAAATCTGTTTGACGGCTTAAAAATGCTGGTATCTGTAATACATCTACTACTTTAGATACTGGTTCTACCTGTGTTTCATTGTGAATATCTGTAACTACTGGAACATTGAGTTCTTCTTTAATACTTTGAAGCCATTTTAAACCTTCTTCTAGTCCTGGTCCACGATATCCATTATAAGAAGAACGATTTGCTTTATCGAATGAAGCTTTAAATACATAAGGAATACCAAGTCGAGAAGTTATCTCTTTTATAGTTTTACCAATATATAAAGAGCGTTCATATGATTCTAATACACATGGACCTGCTAAAAGTACTAATGGATTTCCCGCACCAACTTCAAAATTGCCAATTTTTACTGTATGCATAGCTACACTTCCTTACTTTTTAATTTATTTATTTTTTCCATTTCTTGGTATATTTTATTTACTTCTTCTAAATCTTCTTTTGTATCCACACCAACAAAATGTTTATCTGTGGCTATAACTTTTATTTTATAACCATTTTCTAAAGCTCTAAGTTGCTCTAAAGACTCTGTTTGTTCAAGTGGTGTTGGTTGCATTTTAGCATATTGTAACAGAAAATCTCTACGATATCCATAAATTCCAATATGTTTATAGACAACAACTCCTGTATCTTCACGAGGATATGGTATTAAAGAACGTGAAAAATACAATGCATAACCATTTTTATCTGTAATTACTTTTACATTTCCTGGTTTTGCTTTTTCTTCTTCTTTCATCGGAGTCTTCACTGTAGCCATTTTTAAATCTTCATCATTTAAAAATTCTTGTGCTAAATCATCAATAATCTGTGGATCAATAAGTGGTTCATCGCCTTGAACATTGATGATTACATCTGCATCTGTACATTTTTGAGCTACTTCTGCCAATCTATCTGTACCAGTTGGATGATTTTTTGCTGTCATTATAGCTTTTCCGCCAGCTTTGACCACAGCTTCATATACTCTTTCATCATCAACAGCTGCTATTACTTCTGCTGGTTTTATAGCATTTAATACACGTTCATATACACGTACAATCATTGGTTTTCCAGCTATATCAGCAAGAGGTTTCCCTGGTAATCTTGTAGATGCATAACGAGCTGGTATTACACAAATAATTTTCATATTTATCCCTTCAATCTAGGTAATTTTTCTTTCAAGTATTCAAATAAAACTTGTGTTTCATCGATAAAAGTAACTTCTATACTAATGATGTAAATTGGTATAGGTCGTTTTTTACACAATAATGTTTCAGGAATTTTTACAGCATCTTTATCAGTGATAATGATAGCTTCTGCACCTTGCTCTTCTGCTTGATGCATTACATCTCTTATTTCTTCTTCTGTATAATCATGATGGTCTGGGAAACGCAAGCTTTCTGTAATAATAGCTCCAATATCATTTAAAGTTTGTTCAAACGAAGCTGGATTTCCAATAGCTGACATAGCTATGACTTTATGACCTTTCATCATATCTACAGATAAAATTTCATTTGGTTTTCGACTGAATAAATTGCCAATTTCTACAAAGCCTAATGGCTTATGTGTACTTTCTACTACTAAAGCATGGTCATTGTATTTTGCCAAAGTATCTCTTATTTCCTTGCATGCGGATTTGCTGGCTTGATCTACTTTTGTCAATAAACAAACATCTGCTCTATTTAAATGATTTAATGGCTCACGAAGAGTTCCACGTGGTAACATATGACCATTGCCAAATATATTAATAGCGTCAACTAATAAAATATTTAAGTCGCGTTTTAATTGCCAATGTTGATAGCCGTCATCTAAAATTACCACATCTACATTGAAATTATCTACAGCATATTTTCCTGTAATCGTTCTATCTGTACCAATTAAAACTGGAATATCTGGCAAACTTCTAGCTAAAAGATAGCTTCATCTCCTGCTTGATCTGCTGACATAAATACTTGATTGCCATCAGATACAATGCCCACTTCGCCTTTCCATTTTGCACGATAACCACGATTTAAAATTGCTACTTTATAGCCTAAATCGCGAATATATCTGGCTAAAAGTTTAGCAGTTGGTGTTTTTCCTGTACCACCAACAGTGATATTACCAATGCTGATGACAAAACAATCTAATTTTACTTGTTTAGCAATACCCCATTTATATAAATTCAATTGGAAATTTACTAAACTACGATAAATCAAGGAAAAACTATATAACACACCTAAAAATAATTTTGCTGGTATACTTTTCTTATTTTTATCATGTACTAATTTGTATAAGTAAGTTTGGAGATTTTCTATTTTTTCTGTAGAACGTACCTGCACAGGATTTACTTTTTCGTATTCATCTAATAATTCATGTAAAATAACAGCAGAACGACGAGAAGCTCCCCGATTATCTTCAATTATCTGCAAGTTTCTCTTTCCATCTGATGACGTTTTTCAGGGCAATTAAATAGCTCTAATACTGCCTCTGTTAATTCTTTGCTATTTTTTACAGTAATACATGCATTTCGCTTACTAAATAGTACATGAGTATCTTTGAAGTTAAACATATTCGGACCAACTATTATCGCCTTTCCATGAGCTGCTGGCTCTAAAATATTATGTCCGCCATGTTTTATTAAACTTCCACCTACATAGATAACATCGCCTACACTATAGACTTTACCTAATTCTCCAATAGTATCTAAAATCACTACATCTTGTTCATATGATGGTTTTTCTTTTAGTACAGTACGGAAATTTGTCTTAAATCTGTGTTTATGACAAATACTAGCAATTTCATCTTTACGCAAAATACTTCTTGGTGCAATCAATAATTTAACATTGGGATGCTGTTTTTTTAATTCACTATACGCTTCTAAAACAGCTTCTTCTTCACCTTTATGCGTACTTCCTGCTAAAAATATTCCTTTTGCTTTATCCAAACATAATTCTTTCAACATATTATTACGTTCTTTTTCATCTACATTAGTATATGTTTGGTCAAATTTCGTATTACCTGTAACAGTAACTAAATTTTCATCTGCACCTAAACGAATAATATATGAAGCATCTATTTCTGATTGCATAGCAAATTTTCTTACTGTGCCAATCATATCAGATAAAATACTAAACATATATTTATAACGTTTTACAGATTTATCACTAATTCTGCCATTTACCATCATTACTGGTATATTATATTTTCTTGTAGCCTTTAAAAAATTCGGCCAAAGTTCTGTTTCCACAGGCAAAAATACACGAGGACGAATTTTTGATAAAACGCTCAGGAAGCCATGGCAAATCCAAAGGAAAATAAATTATACTATCTGCATCTTTGATAATGCGATTAGCCATAGTATATCCTGTATTAGTTACTACTGATACTAATATGGGAGTATCGGGGAATTCTCTGCGAAATTCTTTAATAATTGGACTTGTCGCTACAATTTCTCCCACAGAAGAGGCATGTATCCAAATACAATTTTTGCCTGCCACTTTATCTAAGGCATGCTCTGGCAAAAACCAAAACTTTGAATCATGCGTTTTAAAAATCCTTTTTCACGAATAGTTCTAACTATAAAATATGGTATCAATAGTATAACAAGCAATATAGCTACAATATTATATAAAATCTGCATATGCTTCACCTATTTTGCTTTCTTATTACTAAATTGTATGTTATACAAATGACTATATAACCCACCTGTCTGCATAAGTTCTTGATGTGTACCCATTTCTTGTACACGTCCATTGTCTAAAACAACAATTTTATCAGCATGTACAATTGTTGATAGACGATGTGCTATAACAAATGATGTTCGACCAACCATCAATTTATCCAATGCCTCTTGAACAATTTCTTCACTTTCTGTATCAAGTGCTGATGTTGCTTCATCTAAAATCAAAATACGTGGATTTTTTAAGATAGCTCTAGCAATCGCCATACGTTGACGTTGACCGCCAGATAAAGTTATACCACGTTCACCAATTTTCGTATCATAGCCATCAGATAAATTCATGATAAAATTATGTGCATTAGCCGCTTTTGCCGCTTCAATGATTTCTTCATCAGTTGCATCTAATCTACCATAGCGAATATTTTCTTTAATTGTGCCACTAAATAACATAGTTTCTTGAGGCACTACACCAATTTGTTCACGCAATGATTTTATAGTAACATCTCGAATATCTATATCATCTATTGTTATAGCGCCCTCAGTTACATCATAAAATCTAGGAATTAAATTTGCAATAGTAGATTTTCCTGCTCCACTAGGACCTACAAATGCAATTACTTGACCTGGATTAGCTGTTAAAGATAAATCATGTAATACATTCACACCATCTTTATAGCCAAAACTAACATGATCAAATTTAACTTTACCACTGATTTTAGGAAGCTCTTTAGCCTCAGGTTTATCCTTTAAATCTTCCTGTGTATCTAATACATCAAATACACGTTCCGCTGCTGCCATAGCTTTATTAATTGTGCCATATACTCTACTGATACGTTTTACAGGGTTAGCTAAATTTACAGCATAAGTTAAAAAGGCGATAAGTGCCCCAGCTGTCAAAGCGCCATTAACTACTTGATAACCACCAAACCATAAAATTACAGTTACAATTACAGCTGCTAAAAATTCTACAGTTGGTGTCAACAATGAACTAAGCTGTACACTTTTCATATTTGCTTTAAAGTTTAAATCATTTTGATTTTGAAATCTTTCAATTTCATGTTCTTCTCTAGCAAATGATTTTACTACACGAACGCCAGAAATTGTTTCTTGTAATAATGATGTTATTTCTGCCGTACGTTCTTGAATTAGTGAACCACTTTTTTTGAGCTTTCTACCGAAAATTTTCATAGCTTGCCCAATCAATGGTACAACTATCAACGTAACTAAACTCAATTTCCAATCCAAATAAAACATCATAACTAAAGAACCTATCAAAATTGATGATTCTGTAACTAATTCTATTAAACTATCAACTAATGCTGCTTGAAGTGCTGCTACGTCATTAGTTATATAGCTCATTATTGTTCCTGTTTGTTTTTTTTCATAATATGCTAACTGCAACTTCTGAAATTTCACATAAAGCATTTCACGAACATCAATAATTACTCTTTGTGCTATATATGATACTAAATACGACTGACCATAGAAGAATATCCCTCTAAAGAAAAATACTACCACTATGCCTACTGCAATTAAATTTAACAGTACCATATCTCTTTCCATAAGTACCTTATCAATCATATCCTTTATAATCCAAGGTACATATAAATTTGCTGCTGCTGACATTATGATACAAACAATAGCTAATAAAAGCCTTTTCCAATATGGTTTTATAAATAAAATCAATCTCTTATAATCATTCATATCATTTATCCCTTAATCTCATTTTTAAATCTATCAGCTGTTTGTAATATTAACTCAGCTGTCTTATCAGCCACTCCTGGTGAACCTAGCTTTTCCTTTACCATTAATAATTCTTCTTTTACTCTTTTAGCAGATTCAGTATCTTTATATAAATCTCTAGCAAGTCGAGCTATATTTTCACCATTTACTTCATCTTGTAACAATTCTGGCAAAACTTGTTTATCAACTAAAATATTTGGCAAACTAAAATATTTTATCTTCACAAAAATTTTAGCTATGCGATATGTGATAGCAGACATCTTATATAAAACAATTGATGGAAGTCCCATAAGTGCAGCTTCCAAAGTAACTGTTCCCGAAGTTGCAATAGCAAAATCACAGCAATTCATTAAATCATATGTCTTTGTTTCACATAATTTTACTGTTAAACCATATTCATTTATCTTTTCTTCTAAATATTTTTTTATCAATACCAGTAGCTACAGGTAAAAAAACTTATTTCTGGTCGTTCTTTCTTTATTAACTGCGCAGCTTGAAGCATTGGTTCTAATAAATTAGCTATTTCTTGCTTTCTACTTCCTGGCAATAATAAAATATTATCTTCTTTCAAATCTATGCCAAAAAATTCCGCTGCCATCTCGCGACTCATTGAAGCCTTTACATTATCCATCAATGGATTTCCTACAAATGAAATATCTGCACCTGCTTTTTTATATACATCTAATTCAAAAGGAAAAATCGCTACAATCTTATCAGCAATTTTAGCTACCTCTTTAGCTCTGCCCTTGCGCCATGCCCAAGCTGAAGGTGGTATATATGAAAATACAGGTATATTCATTTTCTTAGCTTCTTTAGCGAGACGCCAATTAAAATCTGGATAATCTATTAAGACTAAAATATCAGGCTTTTGTTTTTTCATTTCTGCTACTAAAGCATCTTTTAATTTAAACATTTTACGTAAATTAACTAATACTTCCCAAAACCCATCACACTATAATCTAACATGTTTTTACAAAGCTTTACTCCAGCTTGTTCCATTTGTGGACCGCCAAAACCAAACATTTCAATATCACTACAGATATTTTTTAAAGCTTTAGCCAAATTTGCTCCATGCATATCACCAGAAGTTTCCCCTGCTGAAAACATAATTTTATACATACAAACCTCCAGCCTTTATCAAGCAGAAAAAGACGCGATGATAACATTTTATAATGTATCGCCGCGTCCTACCATACTACATTGCCACAATAGTTATAGCATTTTCATCAGCTAGTGATAAAACTTTTTCTCTATCTACAATTAAAGTACGTCCTGCTTCAATTACTAAGCCAGAAGCTTTTACTTCTATCATAGATTCAATTGTTTTTACACCAACAGCTGGCATATCAAAACGATTATCTTGAGCTGGTTTTGCCACTTTGCTACAACTGCATTTCCGCAAGCGAGTTTTCCGCCACGTAAAATACATGCATCAGTTCCTTCAATAGCTTCTAAAGCCATTACTGCTTTATCTTTAACAACTACAGTCTGACCAATATCCAAGCCGCCAAGAGCTTTTGCCATTTTGAAACCGAATTCCATATCTAAATTTTCTCTCTCTGTTGGTTGACGTTTAGTCAATACACCTTTTTTAGGCATAATCATTTTCAAAAGCATAGTTTGGTCAAATGTGGTAATTCCTTCTTTAGCAAGTTCTGCCACAAATGCCAACATCATAGTATCATCACTTCTATCTTTTAATGATGATAACAAAGCTATCATTCTAGCGTCAGGTAATTCATGTTGCCCTGAAAATAAAATTTCCTTAGTAACTTTACCAATCATGACAACATCTGTTACTTCTTTGCCTTTTAAATAATCAATTATACTACCTAATTGAGCTACATTGATGGATTTAAAATCTGTTGCTACATTTTTTAAATCTTCTTCTACACCATCAACTAAACCTACAGCATAAACATCTATACCCATAGCTCTTGCTGCTTTTGCTACTTCACTGGTAATCTACCTATCCCAGATAATAAACCTATTGATTTCATACTAAAATCCCCACTTTAATTATTACCTTCATGGTTTTCTCTGCAAATACCACGATCAGCATTTCTTAAGAATCGTAAAAAATGTTCTACTTCAGCACAAGAATCAACCTCTTGTTCAATTACAGATATTGCCTGCGCTAATTTTAATCCTGAACGATACAAAATTCTATATGCTTGTTTAATAGCTTTTCTTGACGATACAGAAATTCCTGCACGAGCTATACCTACACTATTTAAACCACAAACATTTGCAGGTCTACCATCTACAATTGTATATGGCACAACATCTTGTACTAATTTAGAAAAGCCTCCAACCATTGCATTTCTACCAATTTTTACAAATTGATGAACACCGGCAAAGCCACCAAGAACAGCTCTATCTTCTACAATAACATGCCCTGCAACAGATGCATTATTTGCCATAATAACATTATTACCAATAATTGCATTATGTGCTACATGCGTATAAGCCATTAATAAGCAATCATTGCCAATACGAGTTTCTTCTTCAGCTCCACAAGCTCTATGAATTGTAGCATATTCACGAACTTTTGTTCGATCGCCAATATATACATAAGATTTTTCGCCCACAAATTTTAAATCCTGTGGTTCTGCACCAATAGATGCTCCTGGAAAAATCACGCAATCTTTGCCAATTTTTGTCCAACCAGTAATAACCGCATGTGGTTCAATTCTTGTACCATCACCGATTTCTACATTTTCGCCAATAACTGCAAATGGGCCAATTTCTACATTTTTTCCGATTTTGGCATTTTCATGAACTATTGCTAATGGATGTATTTTGCTTTCTGCCTCCATTTGTATTCACTCCTTAAAAACTACACCATTTGGTGAAATTCCATCATAGTAAAAGAGCCAATTAATTGGCTCTTTACACCTTAATTAATCATTTTATAAGTTTTCTGGTTTTTGTAAAGCAAAAGTAAAGTCACCTTGAGCTACTAATTTATCATCAACAAAACCTTCACAATGAACTTTACCAAAATCGCCACGAATTTTCACAATTTCAGATTTCATAATAAGCTGATCACCAGGAACTACTGGTTTTTTAAATTTAACATTATCCATACCGCCAAAATAAGCTAGTTTACCGCGGTTTTCTGCTGGATATAATAAAGCAAAACCACCAACTTGTGCCATTGCTTCTAAAATTAGCACGCCTGGCATAATTGGATGACCTGGAAAATGTCCTCTAAATTGGTCTTCATTTATAGAAATATTTTTTATACCTACTGCATATTTCATAGGTTCTAATTCAATAATACGATCGATCAATAAAAATGGAGGACGATGTGGTAAAACTTTTTTCAATTTCAGGAATATCAATTCTCATAGTATAACCTCTCTTCTGCTTAAGTAAAGTCTGCAAGAATTTTCTTTGCTAACTTTGTATTTAATTCATGACCTGATTTTACAGCAATTACATGACCTTTTATTCTACCTGCTAATCTCAAATCACCAATAGCATCTAAAATTTTATGACGAACTAATTCATCTGGGAAACGAAGTTTATTCATCCAACCTTCATCATTGTAGACGATTACATTATCTAAATTTCCACCTAAACCTAATCCCATTTTACGTAAAGCTTCTACTTCTTTTCATAAGCAATAGTTCGTGCTATAGCTATTTCCTTCTTATATAAATCTTTACTA
>ENA-OQHP01000111-OQHP01000111.1-human-gut-metagenome-genome-assembly--contig:-NODE-111-length-25924-cov-1.582510_pt1 | contig 25924 bp, 42 predicted proteins | sample MGYA00242563_ERZ504717 | MGnify/ENA primary metagenome ERZ504717 (study PRJEB26092, sample SAMD00036212) | human gut metagenome | host: Homo sapiens | study: EMG produced TPA metagenomics assembly of... | reverse complement strand
TGAATATGTCGCAGAAGATGCTTGACGGGACTGATTGACTGTGAATTGGGGTTATTCGGTTCGATGAAGCGCGACCGTACGCTGTTTGACTTACAGAAGACTTTTTATTCGGCAGCCGCTTTTAATCCTACTTTCCTGATTTCCCGGATCCGGAAACCGGGAGCTGGGACCAGATTACGACGCCAGTCAGATTACAAATCCATTGGCCTGGATGGATGTAGACAACCGCGAGGAGACTTCTTATTTCAGTTCGCACGCCCGCCTGACTTTAATTTGCTGAAGGATTTGAAGATGGTGCTATTTGGTTCTTATACCTATAGCACAACAGAAAATGCCCAGTTCCTGCCAACAACGGTATGGGCCAACGGGCAGGCTTACCGGGGAAACCGGAAGTCGGAGGCCTTATTAGGAAACCTGATGCTGACGTATCAGAAGCAGTTGGGAGCTCACTTCCTGGATGTGCTGGCTTTAGGGGAGGTGGAGAAGAATCGTTTTCAGGGCTTTTATACGACCACGACTAATTTTTCTTCCAATGAGTTGGGGTATCACAGCTTGCAGGGCGGGGCATTGCGTCCTTGGGAAGGTACTGGTTCCTATTATGAAGAGCCGCATCTGGTGTCGTTCCTGGGACGTGTGAATTATACGTACGACGACCGTTACGTGCTGACGGTGAACTTGCGTACGGATGCATCTTCCAAATTTGGACGGAATCATAAATGGGGCGTATTCCCTTCTGTTTCTGCTGCGTGGAATATAACCCGTGAGAAGTTTATGAGACGTTTTCACCTGATTGATAACCTGAAGCTGCGATTGGGATACGGATTGGCAGGAAATCAGGGAGGGATTGATTCGTATACCACTATGGCACTAGTGCGTCCGAACGGGGTAACTCCGGTGGGAAATTCGCCTTTGGTGACGTATGAGAGCCTGAAAAACGTCAATCCGGATTTGAAATGGGAAGTCAAGTCGACCTTCAATGCGGGGGTGGACATGGGATTTTACGGAAACCGTCTGTTGCTGTCGGTGAATTATTATCTTTCCAAAACAAGGGATATGCTGTATATGTATGATGTCAGTGTTCCTCCGTTTGCCTATAACAAACTGTTGGCTAATCTGGGCTCCATGCGGAACAGTGGAACGGAACTCTCCATCGGTATCACACCCTTGCGGACCAAGGACATGGAGCTGAATATCAACGCAAACGTAACTTCCAGCGGAACAAATTGTTGTCGCTGAGCGGTATGTATGAAGGAGAATACATCAGTGCGGCGCAATATACGGCTTTGGCCGGACTGAACGGTGCGGGACTGCATGGGGGATACAATAATATCGTGTATCAGATCGTAGGACAGCCGTTGGGCGTTTTCTATCTGCCGCATTGTGAAGGACTGGTTTCGGACGGGAACGGAGGATATACCTATCAGATTGCTGACTTGAATGGAGGAGGCGTGAACTTGGAGGAAGGAGAAGACCGTTACGTAGCCGGACAGGCTACTCCCAAGACCTTGTTAGGTTCCAACATCAGCTTCCGTTACAAGCGTTTTGATGTGTCGTTACAGATAAACGGAGCATTCGGGCATAAAATTTATAATGGCACGGCACTGAGTTACATGAACATGAACAGCTTGCCGGATTACAATGTGTTGGCTGAGGCTCCGGCACGGAATATACATGACCTGACGGCAACGGATACTGGTTGGAAAGTGGCAATTATGTGAACTTTGATTACCTGACTGTGGGCTGGAACGTGCCTATCAAAAACAGCGTTTCTTGCATGGGGCACGCCTGGCACTGACCATTAATAACCTGGGCACAATCTCCGGTTACTCAGGGCTGACTCCGCTGATTAATTCTACCTTGGTGGACAATACTTTCGGGGTGGACGACAAACGTACTTATCCTCTTTCAAGAACTTATATGATTAGTTTAGGGCTTAACTTTTAATCTGCTTATTATGAAAAGAATATACTCAATACTTTTTGCGTCGTTTTCTCTTCTGTCATGGACTTCTTGCAGCAGTTACCTGGAAGAAAATCCGAAGGACCGTCTGGATGAAGAAACGGCTTATTCTACCTTGTCGGACGTGCAGAAAAATGGGGTGCTTTCGTTGTATAATTATGTGGGCGGTTATGTCGACAGTCAGGGCCTTCAGGGAACAGGCCGAGGTATCTATGATTTGAATACGTTTACTACTGATGAGGCTATCATGCCCACACGTGGAGGAGACTGGTATGACGGCGGATTCTGGCAGGGATTGTACTTGCATCGCTGGGGAGTGAACAATGAGGCGATTTATGCCACCTGGGAATACCTGTATCGTACGGTGATTTTGTGCAATGGTTCATTGGAAAGAATACAGGATTTTGCTGAAAAACATCCCGGGGAAAATGTGGCAGATTGTGTGGCTGAAGTACGGGCATTGAGAGCCATGTTTTATTATTATATTATGGACCTTTTCGGGAGCGTTCCACTGATTGAAAAGAGTGATCCGGCAGTTGAAGATATTGTTCAAGAGAAGCGTTCTAAAGTGTTTAATTTCATTGTGAAAGAACTTACGGAATCTTCTTCTCTTTGAGTAAAGAACGGAGCAATCAGCCGGGAGTGTATTACGGACGAATGACACAGCCAGTGGTGTGGTTTTTGCTCGCTAAGTTAGCCTTGAATGCGGAAGTTTATACCGATGATGACTGGACAGACGGAAGCCGTCCGGACGGGAAATCCATCTTTTTCGAAGTGGAGGGGCAGCGTTTGAATGCCTGGCAAACGGTGAACTATTATTGTGAGAAGATTACGGCAGCAGGATATACCCTGGAAAAGGATTATACAGCCAACTTTGCCGTGTTCAATGAGTCCTCGGAGGAAAATATTTTTGTCATCCCCATGAGCAAGACTTTATACACCAATCAGTTTATCTACTTGTTCCGCTCGCGGCATTACAACCATGCCAAGCGTATGCTGAGTGGAGAAAATGGCTCGTCGGCTACGAAAGAGGTGCTTGAGACCTTCGGCTATGATACGCCGCAGGTGGATGCCCGTTTTGATTACTGCTATTTTGCCGGGCCGGTAAGGATTTGGAGGGAAATCAGATTCTGCTGGATGACGGGGTTACTCCATTGGTGTATGAGCCTTGGAACGTGGCACTGGATGTGTCGGGAAAGCCGTATGAGAAAACAGCCGGAGCCCGAATGAAAAAATACGAAGTCGATAAGACGGGGCTTAAGGACGGAAAACTGCTGGACAATGACATCGTGTTGTTCCGCTACGCCGACGTGCTGCTCATGCAAAGTGAGGCTAAGGTGCGGAATGGGGAAGATGCGATGCCGAGTTGAATTTAGTGAGAAGTCGGGTAGGTATGGCTCCGAGAACTGCTACATTGGAAAATTTGCTGGATGAGCGAATGATGGAGCTGGCCTGGGAGGGCTGGAGGCGGCAGGATATGATTCGTTTCGGCGTTTTACCCGTTCGTACAGCTGTCGTCCGCAGCTTCCGGGGGAGGAAAACGGCTATACTACCGTCTTCCCGATTCCGGAAAGTGATTGACATGAACCCTCAGCTGCACCAGCACAAGGGATATTAAGTGTATTTTTGCTCTCTCTATATGGCAGAATAGCCATTGTTCTATAGTTATTTAATATTTGCCTTTCGATATAAAGAAATATTTCTCTAATTCGATGGGCAAATATTCTTTTTTCACCTCTTTTTTATTTAATTTGCACGCAAAATACAAAACCATTTTTTATAACCTAACATGGCAAATTTAATTAAGTTGCGTAAAGGCTTGGACATAAACCTGAAGGTAAGGCGGCTGCGGAAGTGGTGGCTGTGAAAGAGCGGGATTCTATACTCTGTGTCCCGATGATTTTACAGGCGTGACTCCGAAAGTGGTCGTTAAGGAACAGGAATATGTGATGGCCGGAGGACCCTTGTTTGTAGACAAGAATCATCCAGAAGTGAAATTTGTTTCGCCGGTAAGCGGCGTAGTGACAAGCGTGGAACGTGGGGCAAGACGCAAGGTGATGAGCATCACCGTGCAGGCTGCTACGGAACAGGACTTTGAAGAATTCGGCAAGAAGAGCGTGGCTGCACTTGACGGTGCTGCTGTAAAGGAAATGCTGCTGAATGCCGGTTTGTTCGCGTTTATCCGTCAGCGTCCGTATGACGTAGTGGCTGATCCGACTGTAGCACCTCGTGCTATCTTCGTTTCTGCATTCGACACAAACCCGCTGGCTCCAGAATTCGAACTGGCGCTTTCAGGCGAAGAAGCAAATTTCCAGACTGGATTGGATGCATTGGCTAAGATGGCCAAGACATACCTGAGTATCAGTGTAAATCAGAAATCACCGGCTTTGACGCAGGCGAAGAACGTGGAAGTAACTGTATTTGACGGACCGCATCCTGCTGGTAACGTTGGTGTACAGATTAACCACATCGCTCCTGTAAACAAGGGTGAAACAGTATGGACTATCGATCCGCAGGCTGTTATCTTCATCGGCCGTCTGTTCAATACGGGTCATGTAGACTTTACCCGCACGGTAGCAGTGACAGGTTCTGAAGTTCTCAAACCTGCATACGTGAAATTGAAAGTAGGTGCATTGCTGACAGGTGTATTCGAAAACAACGTGACAAAAGACAAGGCTTTGCGCTACATCAGCGGTAACGTGCTGACCGGTAAGCAGATTTCTGCCAACGGTTATCTGGGAGCTTTCCACAGCCAGTTGACTGTAATTCCGGAAGGAAGCGACGTTCACGAAATGCTGGGTTGGATTATGCCACGTTTCAATGATTTCAGTACCAGCCGTTCTTATTTCAGCTGGATGATGGGTAAGAAGAAAGAATATGTGTTGGATGCACGTGTGAAGGGTGGTGAACGCCACATGATCATGTCGAATGAATACGACCATGTTCTTCCGATGGACATTCTGCCGGAATACCTGATTAAGGCAATCATCGCGGGCGATATTGACCGTATGGAAGCACTGGTATTTATGAGGTAGCTCCAGAAGACTTTGCCTTGTGTGAATTTGTCTGCTCTTCAAAGATGGAATTGCAGCGTATTGTTCGTGACGGACTCGACATGCTCCGCCGTGAAATGTGTTAATGCTAACTAAAACGATTATTAATAAATGAACGCGTTAAGAAATTATCTCGATAAGATAAAGCCTAACTTTGAAGAGGGAGGCAAATTTCATGCTTTTCGTTCTGTGTTCGACGGGTTTGAAACATTCCTGTTTGTTCCGAACACTACTTCGAAGACAGGTACGCACATCCACGATGCGATAGACAGCAAACGTATCATGTCGTTCGTGGTGATCGCGCTGATACCGGCCTTGCTGTTCGGTATGTATAATGTGGGTTACCAGCATTCCATGCTGCAAATGTAGAAGGCAGCTTCATTGAAATGTTCGGTTATGGTTTCCTGGCTGTACTGCGAAAATCATTGTATCATACGTTGTGGGTCTGGGTATCGAATTTGTGGTAGCTCAGTGGAAGAAGGAAGAAATTCAGGAAGGTTTCCTGGTTTCAGGTATGCTGATTCCGATGATTGTGCCGGTTGACTGTCCGTTGTGGATGCTGGCTGTAGCTACTGCTTTCTCTGTAATTTTTGCAAAGGAAGTATTCGGTGGTACAGGTATGAACATCTTTAACCCTGCATTGATTACTCGTGCATTCTTGTTCTTTGCTTATCCGACCAAAATGTCTGGTGATACTGTATGGGTATCCAGCGACAGCATCTTGGCTTGGGAAGCAATGTAGACGGTCTGACTGCTGCTACAGCACTGGGACAGGCTTCTACTGCAACTGATGCGATGGCATATCCTGCTTTCTCTTGGGATATGGTAACTGGTCTGATTCCGGGTTCTATCGGTGAAACCAGCGTAATTGCCATTGCTATTGGTGCGGTTATTCTGTTGTGGTCAGGTGTGGCAAGCTGGAAGACAATGTTGTCAGTATTTGTAGGTGGTGCGGTAATGGGATGGATTTTCAATACCATCGGTCCGGACACTGCAATGGCTAAGATGCTTGGTTTGAACACTTGTGCTTGGGTGGTTTCTGCTTCGGTGCCGTATTTATGGCTACAGACCCTGTAACTTCTTCACGTACAGAAAACGGTAAGTTTGTATATGGTTTCCTGATTGGTGCCATGGCAATCATTATCCGTGTATTGAATCCGGGTTATCCTGAAGGTATGATGTTGGCTATCCTGCTGATGAACATCTTCGCTCCGCTGATTGACTACGTAGTAGTTCAGAATAACATTTCTCGCCGTGCAAAACGTGCTATGTCTAACAAATAAAAACCGAAAATACAATGAATACTAATAGTAACTCTTATACTATCATTTATGCTTCGGTAATGGTTGTTATCGTAGCATTCTTGCTGGCTTTCGTGAACTCTTCTTTGCGCGACTTGCAGGGAAAGAACGTAGAGCTGGATACAAAGAAGCAGATTCTTTCTTCACTGGGCATCAAAGGTGTGCAGGATGCAGAAGCTGAATTTGCTAAGTGGTGAAATCGGATATGGTGGTAGCTGAAGACGGTACACTGACTCCGTATGAAGGCGCTTTCGTGACTTCTTACGAAAAAGATTTCAAGGAAAACGGTCGTGCTCACATCTTCGTATGTGAATCGAAGGACAGACTAATATGTAATTCCGGTATACGGTGCCGGTCTTTGGGGTGCTATCTGGGGATATGTTGCCTTGAACGAAGACAAGAACACAGTATACGGAACTTACTTCTCTCATGCGTCTGAAACTCCGGGTCTGGGAGCAGAAATTGCAGGAGATCATTTCCAGAGTGAATTTAAGGACAAGCATGTAATGGACGGTGAAGCCGTTGCACTGGGAGTTGTAAAGAACGGAAAAGTTGAAAATCCGGAATTCCAGGTAGACGGTATCTCTGGTGGTACAATCACTTCAGTTGGTGTAGATGCCATGTTGAAAGGATGTATGACACATTACGCTAAATTTTTAACATCTAAAGAATAAGGAGGAGAACGAAAATGGGAAGTTTATTTTCAGCTAAAAACAGAGAAGTATTTTCTACTCCTATAGACATGAACAACCCGGTAACCGTACAGGTGTTGGGTATCTGTTCTGCACTGGCTGTAACCTCCAAACTGGAGCCGGCCATCGTGATGGGTCTTTCTGTAACCATTATTACTGCTTTTTCTAACGTAGTGATTTCTTTGTTGCGTAAGACAGTGCCTAACCGTATTCGTATCATCGTACAGCTGGTAGTTGTAGCTGCTTTGGTAACTATCGTAAGTGAGTTGCTGAAAGCTTTTGCCTACGACGTGAGCGTACAGTTGTCTGTATACGTAGGTTTGATCATTACCAACTGTATCCTGATGGGACGTCTGGAAGCATTTGCTATGTCAAACGGTCCGTGGGAATCATGCCTTGATGGTATTGGTAACGGTCTGGGTTATGCCAAGATTCTGGTAATCGTTGCATTCTTCCGTGAATTGCTGGGTTCAGGAACACTGTTGGGCTTCAACATCCTGAACTATGAGGCTGTAAAGAATGCCGGTTATGTAAACAACGGTTTGATGTTGATGCCGCCGATGGCTTTGATCATCGTAGCTTGCCTGATCTGGTATCAGCGTGCAAAACACAAAGAGTTGCAAGAAAAAGAATAATTATTAACCAACAACGGAAATTAAAAATCCAGAATTATGGAACATTTTTTTAGTTTATTGGTCCGCTCAATCTTTGTGGACAATATGATATTTGCGTTCTTCCTGGGTATGTGTTCATACCTGGCGGTATCGAAGAACGTGAAGACTGCCTCGTCTGGGTATCGTCCGTAACTTTCGTGCTGGTGGTTACCTTGCCGGTGAACTACCTTCTGCAGACGAAGGTACTGGCTGCCGACGGCATTCTGGGAATTGACTTGAGCTTCCTTAGCTTCATTCTTTTCATTGCCGTAATTGCGGCTATCGTTCAGCTGGTAGAAATGATTGTAGAACGCTTCAGTCCTTCACTGTATGCGTCACTGGGTATCTTCCTGCCGTTGATTGCTGTAAACTGTGCCATCATGGGTGCTTCTCTGTTCATGCAGCAGCGTATCACTCTGAGCCCGTCTGATGCTAAATACATCGGCGATATCTGGGATTCTATCTCTTACGCACTGGGTTCAGGTATGCGGCTGGTTGCTGGCTATCGTAGGTCTGGCTGCTATCCGTGAAAAAAATGGCTTACTCTGACGTACCTGCTCCGCTGAAAGGTTGGGCATCACATTCATCACTGTAGGTCTGATGGCAATGGCATTTATGTGTTTCTCTGGTTTGAACATCTAATAGGAAAGGAATAAGACAATGGATATGAATTTTATTTTAGCAAGCATTGGAGTATTCCTCGTGACTATTCTGGTGCTGGTAGTCATCCTGCTGGTTGCAAAGAATTTCCTCGTTGCTTCCGGTAATGTGAAACTGACTATCAACGGCGATAAGGATATGGAAGTAGAGTCTGGCTCTACATTGCTGAACACATTGGCCGTAAACGGAGTGTTCTTGCCTTCAGCTTGTGGTGGTAAGGGGTCTTGCGGACAGTGTAAATGTCAGGTAGTAGAAGGTGGAGGCGAAATCCTGCCTTCTGAGGTGAGCCACTTCAGCCGTAAACAGCAGAAAGACCACTGGCGTCTGGGCTGTCAGGTGAAAGTGAAGGGAGATATGCTATCAAGGTTCCTGAATCTGTAATGGGTGTAAAGGAATACGAATGTACGGTTATCTCCAACAAGAACGTGGCTACCTTTATCAAGGAGTTCAAGGTGCAGTTGCCCAAGGGTGCGCACATGGACTTTATTCCGGTTCATACGCACAGATTAAGATTCCTAAATTTGAAATGGATTACAACAAGGACATCGACAAGGACCTTATCGGTGCCGAATACTTGCCTGCATGGGAAAAATTCGGTTTGTTCGGCCTGAAATGTAAGAACGAAGAAGAAACCATCCGTGCTTACTCTATGGCCAACTATCCGGCAGAAGGTGACGTGTTCATGTTGACAGTTCGTATCGCTACTCCTCCGTTCAAGCCAGACCGCAGCGGATTCATGGATGTGATGCCGGGTATCGCTTCTTCTTATATCCTTTACCCTGAAACCGGGTGACAAGGTATTGATGAGTGGTCCTTACGGAGACTTCCATCCGATTTTCGATTCTAAGAAGGAAATGATCTGGGTAGGTGGTGGTGCCGGTATGGCTCCGCTTCGTGCACAGATTATGCACATGACTCGTACATTGCATACTACTGACCGTGAATTGCATTACTTCTATGGTGCGCGTGCATTGAATGAAGTGTTCTATCTGGACGACTTCTTGAAACTGGAAAAAGACTTCCCGAACTTCCACTTCCATCTGGCTTTGGACCGTCCGGACCCTGCAGCCGATGCAGCTGGCGTGAAGTATACAGCAGGATTCGTTCATCAGGTAATGTTGAACACTTACTTGAAAGATCACGAAGCTCCGGAAGACATCGAATACTACATGTGTGGTCCTGGTCCGATGTCGAAGGCAGTTGTCGCTATGCTGGATAGCCTCGGCGTAGAAGAATCTTCTATCATGTATGATAACTTCGGTGGATAATCCGCAGAATTTATGACATAATGAAGCAAAAGGCTTTCAGGAAATATCCTGAAAGCCTTTTTATGCGGATACGGTTCAAAGGGTAATCAATAGAAAGTGAAATGAAGCTTTATATTACAAAAATGTGAATAAATTGTTCATTTTGCTATACCTTTCTTGATATACGTCAATAAATGATAGGGGTAGAGCAACTTTCTTTGTAGTTTATTTTTATGTTGTCCAACATATCCTTATCTTTGTAGCGGTAAAAGGAAAAAAGCTCGAGCTAAGCTAGATTTTGAATTATTAGGTAACAAGTTTTAGGTAAAAGATTTTAAAGGTATGAAAAGATTAGGATTAACATTAGCAGCCGCATTGGTATTTTCAGTTTCTATGTTTGCAGAAGGTGTACAGGATAACAATGCACAGAAATGGAATGGTTCAATCAACAAGTCAAAGCTGACTAAATATTTGAATCTTTCATCTAACCAGCATGAAAAAGTTGCTGACATCTGCGACTACTTTGAACAGGAAATGACTCGTGCAAACGCATCAAAGACAGATAACAAAGAAAAAGTTCGTAAAGCTGTTTACGGTAACTTGAAATTGATGAAGCAGACGCTGGACGACAAGCAGTATTCTAACTATGTTCGTCTGATGGCCATGACACTGCGCAACAAAGGCATCGACTTGAACGAAGCAAAATAAAGAGAGATTAATACATAGGAAGGGCCCCGGAGATTTGCATAAGGTTTTCCGGGGCTCTTTTTATACAGAAATTTATTCTTCGTGATAGTCGTTCAAGCGATTGTTCCATAGATATTTACGCGTTCGCTGACAACCACTCCCGACAGCAGAACCAATGAGATGAGATTAGGAATAGCCATGAGGGCATTTACCACGTCAGCAAAGTTCCACACAAGAGTGAGGTTGATGACGGAACCCACGTAAATCATCAGAATCCACATCAGACGATAGGCAAACATGATTTTCTTTCCACCCAGGTATTCTACAGCTTTCTGTGAGTAATAGGTCCATCCTAAAATGGTGCTGAAGGCAAAAGTGACGATACCAAACGAAAGGATGGGAGTACCGATGTAGGGGATTTTGGCAAAAGCCATCTTGGTGAGTGCCGCGTCGCTGGTATAATCAATGTCCGGATAGGCCAGGATACTGCTTACCAGTACAAGTCCTGTCAGTGCACATATCACGACCGTATCCCAGAAAGTCCCGGTAGAGGAGACCAGTGCCTGACGTACGGGGTTGCGTGTCTGTGCTGCGGCGGCTACAATCGGTGCGGAACCCAGTCCTGATTCGTTGGAGAATAGTCCGCGGGCAATACCGTATCGGGCAGCCATCATGACCGTGGTTCCTACGAATCCGCTGCCGGCCGCCCGTGCCGAAAAGGCAGATTCAAAAATCAGCCGGAAAGATTCTCCTAAATAGGCATGGTTGACAATCAGAATATAAATACCATCCCCTACATAGAGTAAGGCCATAATGGTACGAGGCCCATACAGACTCTGGCGATGCTCTTTACTCCGCCGATGACTACCAAAGCCGTGAGAATACTCATCAGAATGCCTGTCAGGTGAGGAGATACTCCGTACGATTCATTCAGCAGCAGGGAAATTGAGTTGGCCTGTACCGTGTTGCCGATGCCGAAAGCAGCCAGTGCGGTAAAGATACAGAACAGAACTCCGAGCCATTTCAATCCTAAGCCGCGTTCCAGCGCATACATCGGTCCGCCAATCATCTCGCCCGACGAATTCTTTATGCGGTATTTTACGGCCAGAAGTCCTTCAGCGTATTTGGTCGACATGCCCAGTACACCTGTCAGCCAGCACCAGAACACGGCACCCGGTCCGCCCAATGCGACGGCGGTCGCTACTCCGATAATGTTTCCGGTCCCGATGGTAGCTGCCAGTGAAGTGGCCAGTGCTCCGAACTGGCTGACATCGCCTCCCTGCATCTTTATCCTTGCTTACAGAGAGTCGTAAGGCCTTGAGGATATGTAACTGCGGAAACGGCAACCGGATGGTGAGATAAAGATGGGTGCCCAGGAGCATGATAATCATGGGCCATCCCCACATAAACGAACTGATTTCTTGCACAATTTTTGTAAGCTGTTCCATTTTCTGTTTGTTTTGATTTTGTCGCAAAAGTATAAATAATAAATTAAAAAGGATATATTATTTGAAAAAATGATGTCATAATATAATTTTTATATCAAATTATCTCTCATTTTGAAAGTGCTTTTGTACATGGGAATTCAGTTGTTTTGTTGTGCGTATTTCCTTTCCTACAAAACTCTGCGGATTTTCCTTGCGGCATTATCGGGTTTTATGTACTTTCGAATGAATAATTTACATAAAGAAGATATGAATTTCAAGAAAATAGTAGCCGTAGACGAGACGTTGCTGAATGAAGCGGCGCTCGAACAATTGAAAACAATAGGGGAAGAAGTGGTTGTATATCATGATTTCCCACTGAAGAAGAGGAAGTAATTCGCCGTATTGGCAATGCCGATTGTCTGCTGGTATCTTTCCGTACCCCGGGGAGCCTATCCGTCGGTCTGTGCTGGATGCTTGCCCGAACATCCGTTATATAGGTATGTGCTGTACGCTCTATAACCCGGAAGTTCGAATGTAGATGTGATAGAGGCCCGCAAAAGGGGAATTACGGTGTTAGGAGTGAAAGATTATGGCGATGAAGGTGTGGTGGAATACGTAGTCAGTGAACTGGTGCGTCTGCTTCATGGCTTTGGTAATGTACGCTGGCTGGAAGAAAGTACGGAACTGACAGGACGTAAGGTGGGAATCATGGTCTGGGGAAGACCGGAGGAATGGTTGCCGAAGCCATGCGGTTTTTCGGTGCCGAGGTGCTGTACTACAGCCGTACCCGTAAACCGGAAGCCGAAGCAAAGGGCATTTCCTACCGCCCGCTGGCCGATTTGCTGACGGAAGCGGAATCATCTGTACCTGCCTGCCGCGCAACAATTACCTGCTGGGTGAGCCGGAGTTTGCTTGATGGGCGACCGTAAGATACTGGTAAATACGTCTGTAGGACCTACTTTTGAGGTAGATGCCTGAAGAAATGGCTGAGAACATGCAAGCACAGCTATTACCTGTGTGATGCGACTGGCATGGGTGTGGCTCGCGATGCTCTGAAGGATATTCCGAATGTGTTGTACACGCCTTATATATCCGGAAAATCCGTTCAAAGCGTAGAGCGTTTGTCGCAGAAAGCCCTGGCCAATATCAGGACTTTTTCTTTCAGAAGTTCCTCAAGTTTAAGCAACTCGTCGCGGTATTGTGCTGCTTCGATAAAGTCCAGTTTCTTGGCTGCTTCCTGCATCAGCTTGCGGGTCTGTTCGATGCTCTTCTGCAACTGGCCCTTTGTCATATACTGTACCACAGGGTCGGCGGCTGCATGAAGCTGGGCTTCAGTTTCGGTATAAGCCCGTGGTTCTTTGGGTTTGCTGCTGTTTTCCTGAGACGACTGTTTTTCGATGTCGAGCAGGGCATTGGCGCGTGAACGGGTAATTTGTTTCGGCGTGATGCCGTGTGCTTCGTTGTAAGCCAACTGCTTTTCCCGTCGGCGGTTGGTCTCGTCAATGGTCTGTCGCATACTGTCCGTAATGCGGTCGGCATACATGATGACCTTTCCGTTCACGTTGCGGGCAGCACGTCCGGCCGTCTGGGTGAGTGAGCGGTGCGAACGCAGGAAACCTTCCTTGTCTGCATCCAGAATCGCTACGAGCGACACCTCCGGCAAGTCCAATCCCTCACGCAGCAGGTTGACACCCACCAGCACATCGTAGATACCTTCCCGTAGTTCGTCCATGATTTTGATACGCTCCAGTGTCTCCACGTCGCTGTGGATGTAAGCGCAGCGGATACCGTTGTTGAGCAGGTATTCCGTCAGTTCTTCTGCCATGCGCTTGGTCAGGGTAGTGACAAGCACACGCTCCTCCTTTCGATGCGCTGCTGAATCTCTTCCATCAGTCGTCTATCTGGTTCAGGCTGGGACGTACGTCAATCACCGGGTCCAGCAGACCTGTCGGACGAATCACCTGTTCCACTACGATACCTTCACTCTGTTGCAGTTCGTATTCTGCCGGAGTGGCACTCACGTAAATCACCTGCTTGGCCATCTGCTGAAACTCTTCGAATGTAAGCGGACGGTTGTCCATGGCGGCCGGCAGACGAATCCGTATTCCACCAAGTTTGTCTTGCGGGCACGGTCGCCGCCGTACATGGCCCTGATTTGCGGTACGCTGACGTGACTTCATCGATGACAATCAGAAAATCTTCGGGGAAGAAATCGAGCAGACAGTAGGGACGGGTGCCCGGTTCGCGTCCGTCGAAGTAACGTGAATAGTTTTCAATCCCCGAACAATGTCCCAGTTCGCGCAGCATTTCCATGTCGTAGGTCACACGCTCGTACAGACGTTTGGCTTCGTAGGGCTTTCCAATCTCTTCAAAATAAGCCACCTGCTTGGTCAGATCATCTTCAATCTGATGAATGGCGCGGAGCTACTTTCCTTGGTCGTCATGAAAAGGTTGGCCGGATAAATCTTATATTCTTCGAACGTACCGATACGGTGTCCTGAAACCGGGTCTATCTCTTCAATACCGTCAATCTCATCGTCCCAGAACATTACCCGCAGTACACTGTCGGTATAAGCCAGGAAGATGTCTACCGTATCACCTTTTACACGGAAGTTACCTCGGTTCAGCTCGATGTCATTCCGTACGTACAAGCTGTCCACCAGTCGGCGGAGGAATACGTTGCGGTCCAGCAGTTTCCCTTTTTTGATTTCAATCACGTTGTTATAGAAATCTGCTGGGTTTCCCATACCGTAGATACACGATACGGACGATACCACGATGACATCTTCGGCCGGAAGGAGGGAAGAAGTCGCAGCCAGACGAAGCTTGTCGATTTCCTCGTTGATGGCCAGGTCTTTTTCAATATAAGTATCGGTCGACGGAATGTATGCTTCCGGCTGATAATAGTCGTAGTAAGACACGTAATATTCCACTGCGTTGTGAGGGAAGAAATTCTTGAATTCTCCGTAAAGCTGAGCGGCCAGTGTCTTGTTGTGACTCAGAATCAGTGTCGGTTTGTTGATGTTCTTGATGACATTGGCAATGGTAAAAGTCTTTCCAGAGCCGGTTACTCCCAGCAGCGTCTGTGCAGGCACATGCTGCCGGATACCTTCAGTCAGTTGGGCGATGGCCTCCGGCTGGTCGCCGGTCGGCTGATAGTCGGATATCAGTTCAAAATTCATTGCATCTGAATATTGGTGAATGAAAACGGTTGTAAAATTACATATATATTTTATACCATACTTTGCACATCCTGAAAAATTACATTAAAAAATGGCCTGGAGTTGCATTATTCGCTGGAAAAGAGTAATTTTGCGCAACTATATCAATTATATATGAAAAAATACATCGCAATGGTCCTCCTTTCTGCTGGAGTTTTGTCTTCATGCGGAGAGTACAATAAGTGCTGAAAAGCACTGACTATGAATACAAATACGAAGCGGCGAAAAGCTATTTTGCCAAAGGACAGAATTCACGTGCGGCAACCATTTTGGAGGAGCTGATTCCTATCCTGAAGGGTACAGCCAACGGAGAAGAGTCTTTGTATATGCTGGCAATGACTTATTACAACCAGGGTGATTTTGTGACTGCTTCACATTATTTCAATACCTATTATACGACTTATCCGCGCGTACTTATACGGAACTGGCGCGTTTTCATAGCGGAAAGGCTTTGTACCTTGATACTCCGGAACCACGTTTGGACCAGAGCAGCACGTACAAGGCCATTCAGGAACTGCAGATGTTTTTGGAATATTTCCCTACAAGTCAGCGAAAGGATATAGCTCAGAGCATGATTTTCGAGTTGCAGGACAAACTGGTAGAAAAGGAATACCTTTCTTCCAAACTTATTATGACTTGGGCTCTTATTCCGGAAATGCCTCTTACAGCAGTACGGGTAATAACTATCTGGCAGCTATCGTTACTGCACAGAATGTGTTGAAAGAATATCCCTACACCAAGATGCGTGAGGAACTTTCTATTCTGATTCTCCGCGCCAAGTATCACATGGCAAGGAGAGTGTGCTGGAAAAGAGAGAAGACCGTATGCGCGAAACCGTGGATGAATATTATGCTTTCAAGAATGAATTCCGGAAAGCAAATACATGAAAGAAGTGGAAGACATCTTCAAAGAAGTCAGCAAGTACATTTCTACAGATGAAGAATAATATAAACGTTTATAATTATAAATTAAGTTATGGATTACAAAAAAAACAAACGCTCCTACAAATACGGTTACACGTAATTTGATGGAACTCTGTGAGGACACAGGCAATATTTATGAAACAGTATCTATCATCGGCAAGCGTGCCAACCAGATTGCTGCCGAAATGAAGAATGACCTTTCCAAGAAACTGCAGGAGTTTGCTTCTTATAACGATAACCTTGAAGAGGTGTTTGAAAACAGAGAACAGATTGAAATCTCTCGTTATTATGAAAAACTCCCGAAACCGACGTTGATTGCGACTCAGGAGTACATAGAAGGAAAGGTTTATTACAGAAACCCGGCAAAGGAAAAGGAAAAATTGCAGTAATCCTCCTATAGGTAAAGATTTTAGTGAATGCGCATGCGCATTTGGGCTTGTCATTCTGAGTGTAGACGGCAAGAACCGTCGCCCTCAGAATGACATTTGTTTTGGAAACCTTAATACGATTGATTATGATACAGAGAATACAGACCGTTTATTTGCTCGTAGTAGCTATCTTGATGGTAGTAATGATGTCTGTTCCCGTGGGCAGCTTCTATACCGATAAAAATATTTGTGAGATGACAAACCTTTCATACCTGCTTCCGGACGGAGCGGTGAACTATACGCCGTGGGCTTTGTTTGCGATACTGGTAGTAGTGGCTGTGATGGCTTTGGTGACTATTTTCCTTTACCGGAAACGTATGTTGCAGATTCGTCTGACCATCTTCAATACGATTGTGCTGGTTGGTTACTATTTGGTACTGGCTTATTTTGTCGTAAATCCGGACAAGGCATTCGATGACTACAGTTTCATGCCTTCATGGACAGTTTGTCTTCCATTGGTAAGCATTATCCTGAACTGGCTGGCTATCCGTGCTATCGGCAAGGATGAGATGCTGGTAAAGGCGTACGAAAGATTGCGCTGATTCGCAGTTTGTAATAAGAAAGCCATCGGGGCGTTTCTTTACTTTAGAGGAAACGCCCGATGCTTTTATTCTTTTCTTCTGTTATTCCAGGATATACATTTCAGAAGGAGTGGTTCGCTTCAGTGGAGTTACTTCCACGTCTTTTCCTACGATGATGTTTTCCTGCCGGAATGCCAGTTCCACTGTCTTGAAAGCCAGCTCCGGATGGTTGTTGTCCTTGCTCAGGTGGCAGAGCCATAAATGTTTCAAACGCTGGGGAAAATGATGACTCAGGTAGTCGGCCATTTCGTGGTTGCTCATGTGTCCGTTCGGGCCGGCAATGCGCTCCTTCAGATGCTGTGGGTAAGGTCCCATCTGGAGCATGCTGTCGTCGTAGTTGGCTTCCAGTATCAGGTAATCAGCCTGCTGTATGAAGCGTGAGGCAGTCGGGGTGATATGCCCGATGTCGGTCAGGAAAGAGAATGTCTTATCGCCTGCCGTGATGCAGTAACCCACGTTGTCGGTTCCGTCGTGAGGCACTTCGAAGCAGGTGATGGTGAAATCTCCTACGCTGAATGTTTCTTCTTTCCGGATAAAGCGGGTACGTTCGGGACTTAATCGTTCGGTCATGCAGTAGCTGTGCTTCATGCCTTCGTGTATTTCCGGAGTGGTATATACCGGAATCCCGTGCTTCTCTCCCAAATGCCCTACTGCCTTGATGTGGTCGGCGTGGTCATGAGTAACCAGTACAGCTGTATCCCTTCAAGGTTTAGCATACGTTCCTTAAATACCTTCTTGATGGTGCGGATACCGATACCGGCATCAACCAATATGGCGGTGTTGTCAGTAGCCAGGTAGTAACAGTTTCCGCTGCTGCCGCTGGCCAGACTCATAAATTTTACTGTCATTGTCTCTCTTTTTGCTAAAGGAACGCAAAGATAGTGAAAGGTGAGAGGAGAGACAAACGAAAAACAAAGTTTTTCAGGTTTGGCTATCCCGAACCGCTTCCTGTCTTATGAAAAGATAGTGAAAGGTGAGAGGAAAGGCAAACGAAAAAAGATATAAATAAAACAAGGCCATTCCGAAAAGGAACAGCCTTGCAAACGAGTTGTATCTGTTTTTAGATATACCGTAATTTCTTAGAACTGGAAAAAATTCTTGGCGTTGTTGTAGCAGATGTCTTCCACCATCTGTTGTACGCGCGGCATTTCGCATTCAGGAATTTCACCGTTTTCTACATCTCTTCCCAGCAGGTTACAGAGTGTACGGCGGAAGTATTCATGACGCGGGTAAGAAAGGAAGGAACGTGAGTCGGTAAGCATACCTACGAAGCGGCTCAGCAATCCCAGCAGGGAAAGTGCGTTCATCTGTTTTTCCATACCGTCTTTCTGATCGAGGAACCACCCAGCTGAACCGAACTGGATTTTTCCCGGGATAGAACCATCCTGGAAGTTGCCCAACATGGTAGCGATTACTTCGTTGGCGCAAGGATTCAGGTTGTAGAGAATGGTCTTAGTAAGCTTTCCTTCTGAGTTCAGGCGATCCAGGTATTTTGCCATAGATTTGGCTGTGGTAAATTCACCGATAGAGTCGAAACCAGTGTCAGGTCCTAACAGCTTGAACATCTTGGTATTGTTGTTGCGGATAGCACCGTAGTGGAACTGCTGTGTCCAGCCAGTTTCCCAGTCCATTTCGCCGAATACCACCAGCATGGCCGACTTGAACTTCAGAATTTCTTCGTGTGTCAGTTCCGTACCACCGTATACCTTGTTGAAGATGGCGCGGATTTCCGCATCCGTATAATCTTCTGCATAGAACTCTTCAATACCGTGGTCGGACAACTTACAGCCTTGTTCGGCAAAGAAAGCGTGACGTTTGCGCAGCGCTTCAATCATGTCGTCAAAGTTAGAGATGCTGACACCGCTTACTTCTGCCAGTTTTTCTACGTAGCACGGAATTCAGCCGGCACTTCTACTGCCATTGCCTTATCCGGACGCCAGGTAGGCAGCATCTTGATTTCAAATCCGCTTTCACGGGTAGCGATGTGATATTCCAGTGAATCTACCGGGTCGTCCGTTGTGCAGACTGTTTCTACATGATAGCGACGCATCAGGTTGCGAGCTGAATATTCCGGAGTAGCCAGTTTGGCATTACATTCGTCAAAAATTTCGCGGGCGGTAGACGGATTCAGAATCTTGTCGATGCCGAAAGCAGTCTTCAGTTCCAGGTGTGTCCAGTGATACAGCGGGTTGCGGAATGTATAAGGAACAGTTTCAGCCCATTTTTCGAACTTTTCCCAGTCGGTAGTGTCTGTTCCGGTGCAGTAACGTTCTGCCACTCCGTTGCTTCGCATGGCACGCCATTTATAGTGGTCACCTCCCAGCCAGATTTCAGTAATGGATTTGAACTGGTAATCGTCGGCTACCATTTTTGGAATCAGGTGGCAGTGATAGTCAATAATCGGCATTTTAGCCGCATGATTGTGATATAACTCCTGTGCGGTTTCAGTTTGCAGCAGGAAGTTTTCGTCCATAAATTTCTTCATGATAAATTGTATTTTTAAGTTTCGTAGTTGTTTTCAAATAATATAGTATTGATAGATAACTTACAATTTATTTATGTTGGGCAACATAAATATCGAATACCTATCCGTTATCGAACACGAAAGTAGAAATTTTATTTGGAATAACAAAATATTTATTACCTTTGCAACACTCATTTATGAAAATTAAATCCATAGATGGATAGACAAGTATGTGAAAAACAACGGGTTACATTCAACTCTTCTAATTTTTGAAGGGTAAAATGCAACCAAAAGGCCGAAAGGACAACAATTTTGTTATTAAAGATATAATATGAAAGCATTAAACAAAGAGACCGCAAAGAAAACGGTCCGTCCGGAAAGAATTATTCAGTTTGGCGAAGGTAATTTCCTTCGTGCGTTTGTTGACTGGATTATCTACAACATGAACGAAAAGGCTGATTTCAACAGCAGTGTAGTGGTGGTTCAGCCCATCGAAAAAGGAATGATTGACATGCTGAACGCGCAGGATTGTCTTTATCATGTCAATTTGCAGGGCTTGGACAAAGGGGAAACGGTGAACAGCCTGACCATGATTGACGTAATCAGCCGTGCACTGAATCCTTACAGTCAGTTTGAAGAGTTCATGAAGCTGGCCGAACAGCCGGAAATGCGTTTCGTAATCTCCAATACAACCGAAGCAGGTATTGCGTTCGACCCTTCCTGCAAACTGGAAGATGCACCGGCTTCTTCTTATCCGGGCAAGCTGACACAACTTTTGTATCATCGCTATAAAACCTTCCAGGGAGATATGTCAAAGGGATTGATTATCTTCCCTGTGAACTGATTTTCCTGAACGGACACAAGTTGAAAGAAACCATCTATCAGTATATTGAGCTTTGGAACTTGGGAGATGACTTCAAGCAATGGTTTGAAAGGCTTGTGGTGTGTATGCTACATTGGTTGACCGTATCGTACCGGGATTCCCGCGCAAGGATATTGCGGCTATCAAAGAAAAACTGCAATACGATGACAACATGGTGGTGCAGGCCGAAATTTTCCATCTGTGGGTAATTGAAGCACCTCAGGAAGTAGCTGCCGAATTCCCGGCCGACAAAGCCGGACTGAATGTGCTCTTTGTGCCGTCGGAAGCACCGTACCACGAACGGAAAGTGACTTTGCTGAACGGACCGCACACCGTGCTTTCTCCGGTAGCTTACTTGTCGGGTATCAATATCGTGCGCGATGCTTGCCAGCATCCGGTAGTGGGCAAGTTTATTCATAAGGTAATGTTCGAGGAACTGATGGAAACCCTGAACCTGCCGAAAGCGGAACTGGAAAAATTTGCACATGACGTGCTGGAACGCTTCAACAATCCGTTTGTAGACCATCAGGTGACTTCTATCATGCTGAATTCCTTCCCGAAATACCAGACACGCGATTTGCCGGGCTTGAAGACTTACCTGGAACGCAAGGGCAAGTTGCCTGAAGGACTGGTATTGGGACTGGCCGCCATCATTACCTACTACAAAGGTGGTGTACGTGCCGATGGCGCAGAAATCGTGCTAATGACGCACAGGAAATCATGGATCTGCTGAAACAGTTGTGGGCTACAGGTGATACAGCCAAGGTAACCGAAGGCGTGCTGGGTGCAACCTTTATCTGGGGCGAGGACCTGAACCTGATTCCGGGACTGGCAGAAGCCGTGAAGAAGAACCTGGACAGCATTCAGGAAAAAGGTATGCTGGAAACCGTGAAAGCCATTCTGTAACGATTAATTGTTAGAATTCCATATCATTATGCGGGAGGAGAGGCCTGTTTCGGGTCTTTTCCTCCCGTTTTGCATGTATAAACTTGCATTTTTAATTCTTTTTGTTTATCTTGCCTTTCAAAGCAGGAGGCAGGTATGGAAATCACCGCACAAGTACTAAAGGAACTGGAACTGTTTAATCGTGGACGTACGAGCGACAAGGGTGTCTATCTTATCAGCATGGCCACAGAATATCGTCCGTATTATGCCTTGTGGCGTGAATTTCCTTCTCCCCATTCTTATCTGTTTGTCCGTACGTTAGGAGTGACGCTGGATGCGGCTTCGGCCCGTGCTTTTTCCATGCTGCAGAACTGCAATGTGCGGTTGGAGACCGCTGACAATGCACAGTTTGAGTCCTATTACGGGGCACTGGACGATTTGATGCCCTTCGGAAAATACAAGGGAAAGCATCTGGCTGAAATCTATTACGTGGATCCTTCTTACATGCTCTGGCTGGCTAATAAGTTTGAACCTACCAACCCTCGGGTACGAACGGGTGGGTGGAGCTGGCCAAGCGCTTTGCGTGGTGCATTTTGAACTGACCGTGCGCAAGCCGCGCATTGCTTCGGTAAGCCATTTTGTAGGAACGGTGGGAGAGACGTTGAAGGACTTGCAGGTCACGGTGCTGAACGTGCGGCTTCAGGTAGATACGTACAAACCGATTTCTTTGTCGACCAGAATGTACTGGCGGCCGACCGCGACGGTAATCGCTTTACCTTTCTGGTCAAGGCCCGCGCCCGTAGTCTGACACCGAACGCCTTGAGTTGCCGCAGCCGTCAGATACAGCCGCAGGAGTTCCTGCATCTGCTTTCGGCCAAAGTCATGTCACAATATGAGTCGCATGGAGTGCGCTATACCCGTCTGGGTTACGTGAAACTGGCGTGACGAAAGGCCAGACGCACATATTCTTTCTGCCAGTCCTCCGGTTTGAGTACCTGCTGGTCGTAGGAAAGCAAGTCAATGTCAAGCGGGATGCGTCCTTCCTTCTTGCTGTCCGGAGTCCGTCCGTTTGTCTGCTCAATTTGCTTCAGGATGCTTCGCACCTCCGTCATGGGCAGTGAGGTGCGGAAACGTGCGGCACGGTTCAGAAACGGTTGCGGATTCTCCATTTTCTCCGGCACGGTTTCTACGATTCCTCCCCATTCAATATCCGGGAAGAGACGTTGCAAGGCGTCTTCCGCATTCTTCAGGTGCAGAAGGGCATCCAGGTTGGAGCCCATGCAGAGCAGGCAGGTATGCGAGGTCGCTGTATCACACATGCAGAATGGTTTTTACGGAATACGAAATACAATCCTACCACGATGAAAGGAATGCTCAGAATCTGTCCCATGTCTATCGGGAGCGCATTCTCAAAGTCCACCTGTCTTTCTTTCAGGAACTCCACGAAGAAGCGGAAGGTGAAAATCAGGGTGATGCACAAACCGAAATAGAAGCCTTTCCGTACGTTTTCTTTCTTCTTCCGGAAGATGACCACCATTATCAGGAAGAACAGGAAGTAGGCCAGTGCTTCGTAGAGCTGCGCCGGATGACGGGGCTGCATATCCACCCGTTCGAAGATAAACGCCCAGGCACGTCCGACGGCATGCCGATGATTTCCGAGTTCATCAAGTTGGCCAGTCGGATAAATCCGGCAGCCACGGGAGCAGCCACTCCCATCATATCCAGAATATCGAGAAAATGAATCTTCGTTTTCCTGCAGAAAAGCACTAGTGCCAGAATCAGTCCCAGCGTACCTCCGTGGCTGGCCAGTCCGGCATATCCGGTAAACACCCATCCGCCCTGTGGCAGGAAATGTACCGGCAATATGATTTCCAGCGGATGACTCAGGAAATACTGCGGGTCATAGAACAGACAGTGCCCCAAGCGTGCCCCGGCAAAGATACCGATAAAACTATAGGTAAACAGCGTCTGGAAAGTATCCAGCGGAAGTCCCTTTTGCTTGTACAAATAGTAGACTACCTGACTGCCGGTCAGAATGGCAATCATCCACAGCACGCTGTACCATCGGAGGGTAAAACCGCCGAGATGAAACAATGCCGGGTCCGGATTCCAGTGTATGTAAAGAAATTCCATCATCTTTCCTTCGTTTTAAGTCTGCGGCAAAGGTAGTGAAAGGTGAGAGGAGAGCCAAGCGAAAAACGCAGTTTTTCAGGTGTAAGTATATCTGTGCCAAAACACCTTTATGTTTAAAACAAAACGCAAATGCGTTTTACTTCAAACGTACTTGCGTTTTATCTGAAATGTCTTTGCGTTTTAGTTCAAACGCAAAGGCGTTTTTTATGTCCGTTTTTTTACTGGTACAAGAAGCGCTTGATGCTCTTCTTGGCTGTCTTTTCAAATTCTTCCGGATAAAGCTGCACCTGCGTAATCTGCGAGTAAGCCGGAAGTACCTTGTTCAGTTCGATGCGGTTCAACTCCAACGCTTCCTCCAGCTGTTTCTTGTTCATTCCTTGCGAGAAGGCGTCTTCATTGTCCGGATAAACCAGCGCTACCAGCTTGTTCTCTTTGAGAATCACCAGCGACTCGTTCACGTAAGGCATGTTGTTCAGGCGAGCTTCAATTTCTTCCGGATAGATGTTCTGTCCGGAAGCAGTAAGCAGCATGTTCTTGCAACGGCCCTTGATGAAGATGTTTCCATTCGCATCCTTGATGGCCATGTCGCCAGTATGCAGCCAGCCGTCCTTGTCGATAGTCTGTGCGGTAGCACTTTCGTTCTTGTAGTATCCTAACATGACGTTCATACCCCGGCACACCAGTTCACCAGGAATCCGTTCAGGGTCTTCCGAAATCACCTTGGTTTCCATGTTGGCCACGGTCTTTCCGCACGAGGTGTACAGAATCTCATCCAGCGGCTGTGGCAGATAAGCGGCGCACACTCCGTCATACCGTATGCAATGGTGTAGGGGAAGTTGATTTTACGCAGAAAGGCTTCCACTTCGGGGTTGAACGGTGCTCCTCCAATTACGATTTCGATAAGTTTCCACCGAACACTTCCATGGCCTGCTGACGAATCTGTTCCTTGATTTTATCGCTGATGATAGGCAGGTTCAGCAACAGTTTTCCGAGCTTGTTGTCCACTTTCGGGAGAATGTTTTTCTTGAAAATCTTTTCCACAATCAGCGGCACGCAGGCAATGACGCGCGGACGGATTACAGCAAACGATTCTGCAATGATTTTCGGGCTCGGCATACGGGTGAGGAACCACAGATGTGCTCCTTTGGTAATACCGTAAAGGAAGTCGAACACCAGTCCGAAGATATGTCCCAGCGGAAGCTGGATACGATGCTGTCGCCCGCTTTCAGTCCTACTTTCTGGTCAATGTGTACGATGTTTGAAATGATGCTACGGTAGGGCAGCATCACCCCTTTAGAGTAACCGGTAGTACCCGAGGTGTAATTGATGACAGCCAGTTCTTCCGGTTCTTCCCGACGGTAGGAAACCTGTTCGGCACGGAAGCGGCAGGGATATTTCTTTCCGAATTCCTCGTTCAGGTGCTCGCGTGCATACGTCAGTTTCTCCGAGCGTGACACCACCAGGTCGAAATTCTTCAGCTCGATGATACCTTCCAGATTGGGCATGGCCGCTTCGTTGAACATCTCCCACACTTGGTCGCCTACAAAAAGCATACGTGCCTCCGAATGGTTGACGATGTGGTGTACGTTGTCGGCCTTGAATTCGTGAAGGATGGGTACAGCTACTGCCCCGTAAGTAACGACGCCCAGGAAGGTAGCCGTCCAGTTTGCACTGTTGCGCCCGCACAGCGCGATTTTGTCCCCTTTCTGGATTCCTGCATGTTCGAACAGGATATGCATTTTCTCTATCTTTCTGGCCACGTCCTTATATTGCAGCGTAGCTCCTTTGTAGTCTGTCAGTGCATCACGGTCCCAGTTGGCGCGGATGCTTTCTTCAACAAGTTGTATAAAACTGTCTTGTATTTCCATTTTCAAATTGCACAATGTTTGACACAATGTGTGCAAAAGTAATAAAAGTTAATAGAATTATCTCTATGAAAGTCCTTTTTTTGCTGGAATCTGATGTTTTGTGCTATTTTTCTTCCTTATTTGTTATTCCTTGAAAAAAGAGAATTGGTTACCCGATCAGTGCATAGATGGCTGCTGCCAATGCCGCACTTACCGGGATGGTAAGCACCCAGGCTGTCATCAGGCTTCGGGTAACTCCCCAGCGCACTGCGGACAGGCGACGGGTGGCGCCCACTCCGATGATGGCTCCTGATATGGTGTGGGTGGTGCTGACCGGAATTTTCAGATATTCCGTAAAATAAAGCGTAAATGCACCGGCTGTTTCGGCTATGACACCTTCCAGCGGAGTAACTCTGGTAATCCGGTTTCCCATGGTGCGGACTATTTTCCATCCTCCGACATGGTTCCCAGTGAGATTGCGGTAAAGCAGGAAAAAGCGACCCAGTCGGGTAAATCGCCTACGTTGTTTACCCCCATGCCAATGCCTTGCGAATGGGCTGCTATCAGGGCAGCTGCAATGATACCCATTACCTTTTGCGAGTCGTTAAGTCCATGTCCGATGCTGAACAGGGCGGACGAGAGCAACTGTAGTCTTTTAAACCATTCTCTGCGGTGTGAGGATGGGCCTTACGGCACAGATTCAGCACTATCAGAGTGAAGAGGAAGGCTACAAGCATACCTATGACTGGAGCCAGAAAAATGAAAAGCACGATTTCAGGATAACCGAACTTTGAATGGCACCAATCCATAAGCAGCAATGGCGGCTCCCGCAAACCCGCCGATAAGTGTATGGGATGAAGAAGAAGGAATTCCTCTCCACCAGGTCCACAGGTTCCAGATG
>ENA-OQHP01000110-OQHP01000110.1-human-gut-metagenome-genome-assembly--contig:-NODE-110-length-26355-cov-3.874600_pt1 | contig 26355 bp, 29 predicted proteins | sample MGYA00242563_ERZ504717 | MGnify/ENA primary metagenome ERZ504717 (study PRJEB26092, sample SAMD00036212) | human gut metagenome | host: Homo sapiens | study: EMG produced TPA metagenomics assembly of... | reverse complement strand
GGCTCAGGCTGCAATCGAGGAATAGCACGATATAGCTGATACTCAATAAAATAGGGCGGTATGCTTTTCATTTACAAAGGCTTACCGCCTATTGTATTTTTAAAAGGTACGTTCATTCCGCACGGAAAAATGAGCGTAATAAACGCAAATGTTTAGAGAATGTTGTTGTGCTTTTCGTTGGGTGTTTAGAGCGTGTTTAGAGCCGTAATTGATGATATGACAGAAAGTTAAGACATTGGAAGCTGTTTGGAATAAATTTAAATAATAATATAATAAAGACATAGAACGATATGGCAACATTTAAAGCGTGTGTTCAAAAAGAACGCAAGGACGGATTTTATCCGGTTTATATCAGAGTTACCCACCATAGGGGGACACAATTCATGAAGACCGACAAGATGGTCACGAAGAAAGAACTTCCAGAGCGAAAGAAATCGAAGACCCCTACGTGCTTCAGTATTGTGCCGGGCGGATAGTGGAATATAACGAGCGGCTCAACAAAAAAGACATTGAACATTGGACGGTCAAGGAAGTGGTGGATTTTCTTACGAACGGCAATGACGATATTTGTTTTTCGGATTATGCGAGAGTGCATATCGACAGAATGATTGACCGTGGGCAGGAAAGGAATGCCAAGAACTACAAGCTTGCCCTACAACATCTGGAACGGTTCATCGGAACCAACCAAGTGATGTTCGCTCAGTTGACCTCTACGCAGGTGAACAAATGGATAAAGTCGCTTGAACAGACACATAGGGCAAAGGAAATGTATCCAATCTGTATGCGTCAGGTATTTAAAGCCGCCATGTTGGAGTACAACGATTACGATAACGGTATAATCCGTATCAAAGTCAACCCATGGGTGAAAGTGGAAATACCAACGGCTGATCGTGCGGAGAAGCTTGCCATTACCCCCGAAGCATGTCGGGAGTTCTTTTCATTCCCTCTGCCGGAAAGTAAGATGAAATATCCACAGACGGAGTTCGGGCGTGATGTTGCTATGATGGTGCTTTGCCTTGCAGGAATCAACACGATTGACCTGTACAATCTAAGAAAGCAGGATTACCGGAACGGAATTATCCATTACCAACGGGCCAAAACGAAGAAGTTCCGTGCGGATGGTGCGTATATGGAAATGCGGGTGCCAGCAATCATCCAGCCGCTATTTGAAAAGTACATGAACACGGCAAAAGATGATGAGCGTTTGTTCAATTTCTATCAGCGCATGACTACATCGGACAGTTTTTGCGCCAATGTCAACAGTGGGATAAGGCAATTATGCAAGGCTATGGGAATGCCAAAGGAAGAGTGGTATTCGGCTTACACGTTCCGGCATACATGGGGAACAGTAGCTCAGAATGATGTACGTGCCTCTATCTCGGAAGTGGCGTTTGGCATGAACCATAGCAATGGACACAACGTAACACGAGGGTATATCAAGATTGACTTCTCCCCTGCTTGGGAACTGAACGAGAAAGTAATTGATTTCATTTTCTTCTCCGGTAAGGCTTCTGTACGTGAGCAGAAACAGGAGGATGTGCATTTCCGCTTGTCATACCGCTATATGGTGAATGCGGCTGCATACCACAACGGGCAAAGGTGGCGGAACTGACCGATGTAGGCTTCAACAATGTGGACGAGGTGATTGCCCGGCTCGTAACTATGCTGCCGGATGATATTCCGAACCGTTCAATGGTGATGTTCAAAATCGTCAACCTCGACAAAGACCAGACGGTGGTGTACCAACGGCAGAAAGGGAAAGGATTCTGATTTTTTTTGTGACTTCACGAAATGATATAAGCCTGCAAGGTATTTTTCTTTGTAGGCTTTCTTTTTTATTCAATTTTTATTCTTGCCCTAAAATCGAAAATTTCTTCACGTGCGCACGCACGGTAGATGTAGTAGTAGATATATATATTTATTTTATGGTATATCTTCCGAAGAAATGGGGTATAATTGTACATTTATTGCTATTTCTTCCGAAGAAATACCCTTTTCTTCCGAAGAAATGTACATTTATGGCTGTTTCCTCCGAAGAAATACCCCTTTTCTGTACATTTATGGTTATTTCTTCTGAAGAAATAAATGTAATATCTTCTGAAATTATGTCAAAAAATAGCTCATTTCAGCCATTTCAGAAGATTTTTGAGGTGCTTTTGAGCTGATTTTCGCATAAAAAATTCAATCTGTACAAGAATGTACATTTATGCGTGTTTTTTCCGAAGAAATACCCCTTTCCTGTACAATTAAGGCAATATCTTCCGAAGAAATCCGAAGAAATGGGGTATAATTGTACATTTATTGCTATTTCTTCCGAAGAAATACCCTTTTCTTCCGAAGAATTTTACGGTCCGGACATGAAAAAAGCGACATTCTCTCGAACATCGCTTCAAAGCAAATCAGTAAAATCATCCCCTTTTCGGGTTGGGGTTCCCTTGGCATGAAGACAATCTAAAGTAGAGGGTAATAGATTATTCTTCCTCGTCTTCTTCTCCGGCAAGTTTGACAAGCTTGTCCTCAATGGTGAGTTTGACCTCGCCATCGTCTATGCTGATATTCTTAGGCATGATGATTTTAATGAACTCTGTCGACACTTTCACCCTGTCTTTGGGGTCAAGTTCCATGAAGTCCTGCATTATTAGTGGCGTCACATCTCCTTCGGGTATAGTGTTGTGCGCTTCAAGCCATTTCTCAATCATCCCTTTTGCCAGTGCCGTTATTTTGTTGGGCGTACCTTTTTGCCGCCCTCCGGTCTTTTTCCTATTGCCATAATGATTTGTATGTAAAAAGATAAAATGATGATGCGAAGATAACGGCTTACTTTCGCACGCAAGGTATAACTTTTAATAATCAAATAAAGTCTTATGGGTTTAATAGGAAGTGCCATAGGTGCTGCAGGCAGCATTTTCGGTGGGATCAAGGCATCCAAGGCCATGAAGAAAGCAAAACGTAATGTTGAGGCTCAACGGCAAAAGAATCAGGACTGGTACGACAGGCGGTACAACGAGGATGCCACTCAGCGGGCTGATGCACAACGCATCCTTACGCAAACTGAAGAGAGTATAAAACAACGTAACAAAGCCGCTGCCGGTAGTGCAGCCGTCATGGGCGGTACTGATGAAAGTGTGGCAGCGGCCAAAGAAGCGAACAACAAGGCTCTTGCCGATGCAACATCACAGATTGCCGCTGATGCAGAAGCACGTAAGGACAATATCGAAGCCACTTATATGCAAAACGACAATGCTTTAGTGGAACAGCTTAACGCCATTGAGCAAGGCAAGGCCAATGCCATATCGGGAGCTGTACAAGGAGTAACTAACGCGGTAAGTCAAATGCCTTTCTAAACTATTTCAATATGGCAACAATGGATGATATTTTAGGAAACGGAGGTGGTACGCCTCCGCCCAAAGGCTCTAAGGAATGGCACGAACAGCAGCAAGACGCTCCTTCCGTATCATCCCCGGCAAAGGTACACAGAAATGGACGGAACAACAAGCAGCTGCGGCTCCTGCCGTTACCGGCTCCCAATCTGAAACGGTCGCTGCACCTCCGGCCAAACAAGCCGATGTGAACGGTGGCAGTCTCTCATACGCTGAATTGTACAAAAAACTCAATCCCTATAAACCGCCAACGGACGAGGAACTTGCTAAAGAAAAGAAGAAGCAGAAACGTGAACAGATATTCGCAGCCATTGGTGATGGTATATCGGCACTCTCGAACTTGTTCTTCACCACGCAGTACGCTCCAAATATGTATACCGGTAAGAATACCATGTCAGAACGTACCAAAGTGAGATATGACAAGCTGATGAAAGAACGTGAAGGCAAGGAGAAAGAATATTATGAGGGGCTGATGAGGGCAAGAATCGCTGATGAAGAAAGGGATGACCGTGAACGTAAGTGGCAAAGGCAGCTTGGTCTTGACGATTATAACCGCATACGGAACGATGCCAAAGAGGAACGCGACAGGCAGATGTTTGAATTGAATCTCCAACTGCAAGGCAATAAAATATCCGCATCCGAAGCTGAAGCCAAACGCAAAGGAATTGAAGCAAAATATGCAGAAGAACTTGAAAAGGCAAGGCTTGAAACCGAAAAGGCTAAAGCTGGTGCTTCAAAGGCTTCCGCTTCCGCATCCAATGCCAGAGCAGAATATTACAACCGAGGTGGTGGCAGTGGAAAGGCCGGAGAATATCCGTGGTATGACAGCGATGGTAACAAGCATTTTGCACACTCGTATGAAGCCATGCGTCAGAACGCCATAGACAATGGAACATGGAACGAAGAAACTCAGGCTTCGACCACCGAGGTCAAAAGTGGAAGAGGGAAAACCGTCAAGACATCTGAAACGACAAAGCCCGGTAAAGGACATTCTTCTAAGCCACAGAAAAAAAGTCCAACGGCCGATAATAAAAAGAAAAGTCCAACATCATAAATAAAATACTATGCCTGAAGAAAAGGATAAGATAAAAAACTGTATGATACGTTTGTTTCTGATGGTTACGACATGGAGAGCGAAGAAGATTTTCGCAAGAACCTGTTAGATTCAACCAAACGTAAAGCGGCTTACGACGCTCTTGTAAAAGATGGTTATGATATGGAGCCGTTTGAAGAATTTGAAAGCAATATAGGGTTTGGAAAGGAACGAACCTCATCGCAACAATCGGGAAACAGTGCTTCCGGAACGGTTGAAGAACCCATTTCACCTGCTAATGAACAGACATGGCAACCTACAGAAAAGGAGAAAGTAGCGATGTTGACCGAAACCGACCGTATTATGAACGATGTGAAATCCCATACACAAACATTCAACGAACGCATAGACAATATGCAGGAATATGGGATAAATCCCGGCTTGCAGACCAAAGAGGGAAAGATGATATTCAATCCTGAAAGTGGGAAGTTGGAGAAAACGTTCCTCACTCCTGCCGGAAATCGTTATTACAGCAAGTCATTGGCTGACATGGAAAGCTTTCAGTACCGCCAAGCTGCCGATATGTCCATAGGCGGACAGTTGCGCAAGGCAAACCTCCGGTTGCAGGAGTTGAAAGCCAAGCAAGAGGAAAGAGCATCAGAAGTACACAAGGAATGGCAGAAGAGACAGAAAACAACAAAGCCCCTCTCGCTGCCATACTGGGAGCTGCCACTTATACGCCCCGCCAACAATCTGACAAGGAAAACCGTGCGTTATCCGTAGCCATTCGTGAAACAGAGGAACTGATTAAGAACCTTGAAGAACAGAAAGACCGTGAAAACGGTGTAGATGTAGGCTTTTGGCGTGGTTTCGGTCGCACTATGGGTGATGTGCGCACGTGGGATTTCGGTATGGGTGATATGCGTGACGCATTTACGATGATGAATGCCGATGAACTGAAAAAAGAAAATGCCACAGAGGGTGAACGTGAAGCGCATGATGCAATGATGGGCGCAATCCATGAGAAGCAACAAGCAGAGGAAAGATACAGCGGAAATGCAGATTTTTGGAACAGAGCAGGTGTAATGACAGGCTATATGCCGTCCTTCATGCTGGATTTCGTATTGACAGGTGGAGGATTTAACGGATTGTCCTCTTTCTCCAAAGGAAGTACCAGACTTGCAACAAAGGTTATAAGCAAAGAAACGGCTGAAAAAATGGCTCAGCAGGGTTTCAAGTCCTATATCAAAGAAAATGGAGCCAAAGGTTTGGGACGGTATGCAACCGACTGGACCATCAAAGCACTCGGTACAACTGCAGATGATTTGCTTGTACGCGCTCCACTTATGGCCAATACAGTACAGGCAGGGAAAACTACTGCTGACATTATTGACCGTAAACTGGGTGATGTGGTTGTTGATGAGAACGGCAACTATGATTTTTCCAACGACAAGACTTGGGGGGATGCCATTTGGCAAAGTGAAGCCAATGCCATCATTGAGAATTATTCGGAAATGTTCGGTGCACATCTTGATCCGGTCTTTACTCTTGGGAATATGAGCAAACTCGCCAATGTTGTAGGTGCAAAACGTATCGGTACAGTGCTTTCAAAGGCTGACGCAAGTGCGTTGAACGGTATCATGGGACAAACTCATCAGATGTTCAACAAAATGGGTATGAGTGATTATGTCGGTGAGGTTTCGGAAGAATACTATGGACAACTGTGGCGCACCATGCTCAATCTTGATGATGCCTATCAACAGAATCCGGACGGTACACGTACCAATTGTTTGCCAGTGGCCAATTTCATGGTGACATTTGGGGAGGCATGGCACTCTCTATGGGATTGATGGGCGCAGGAAAACATACTTTGTCTGCTGCAAATTATACTTCCATGAAGCATGGTGTAAATAAAGCGGACGCAAAAGTGAATGAATTACTCGGCAAAGAGGTATGGGAGCCATTAAAGGAGACGCTTGACCTTACTACCAATGAGAATATCGGTGAAGTTGCGGAACTTATTGCCGGTGATAAAGATTTTACCATCAATGAGAAAGCTGCCGTTCTGGATTATATGGAACGCTCGTTGAATTTGCGAGGATTTAACCTTGCTTCTATGGCTCAATCACGTGGCGGCAACCGAAACGAAAGTGTACAACAAGCAAATGACAGTTATCTCGACGGGTATAATATCATTTCTTCGCAGGAGATGAACGATGCAAAGAACATGTATGAGTATCAGCGTGCAAGGGTTGCAGACCTCGTGGATGAGAGCATGTTTGCAATGATTGAAGAAAATCCGATTGCCGCATTAGAGTTTGTGAATGGCAACGAACAATGGAATGATGAAGATAAGGTTTCCGTAATCGATTATATTAATGCCAAGCAGGTGTATAACGGCATGATACAACGTGTACGTGATGATATAGACGGTCGTATCGAGCAGAGCAACTCAATGATAGATGCACGTGTGAACCGTAATACCGGCATGATACAGGGGGCAACGATGAAGCAGGATGAGCGGAAGGTGTATGTAATCAGTGGCAAGCTTGTACCATATGACGATGGTAGCGGTGTGAGCGTAACTGATTCGGACAACAGCATCATCATTCGCGATTCGGAAACCGGCGCACTTGAACAAGTATCACCTGATGCAGTATTGTCTCTTGATGAATCGCAAGACCCTAACGAGCAAAAAGAATTGGCAGAACAAGCCATTGTGGAGCAGTTCGCACGTGAAGCGGCTGATAAGATAGACGGTAAGGTTACATTCAATCCGGGTGATGCCTATACTATTACCGGACAGGATGGTTCACAGATGCAAGTACAGATTATAGCCAACGAGGACGGTATTGTGGATAATGGGGACGGCACAGTTAACGTTTCGGACGGCGTGAACATCTTCCCGTTGGCAAAAGAAACCATACAGCAACAGGCTGATGCGGCAATTTGGCACGTGTGGCGCAGTTCGAGCAGCAGAGAACCATTGAGAATGCCGAACGGAAACAGGAGATGCAAGAGGCTGAAAGACCACAATACGCCCTCAATGACATTGTTTCGCTTACCGATGAGAACGGCGTTACCGTCCGTGGCAATATCACAGCAGATGCTGATGCGGACGGCAAGTATGAGGTATTTACCGAAGCCCCTATCAACGGCAAGCGTGTGAACCTGTTTACCCGTGATGAACTTGACAATATGTTGTTGGAGCATAACGGAGTAGCGTTTGAACGCCCTGTCGAGAATGAGAGCAACAATGGTGCGGAAAATATTCCCGAAAATGATAACAATGCCCCTCAAAATATTCCTGCCATGCAGAGAATACCAAAGGATGAGCAGGGAAATCCACTATATGAGCAGGCCGACAGCGACACAGCTTGGGATGCCATTGTGGAGCAGACTGAGGGTGATGAGGATATGGCACAGACCGTAGCCGATGGAATGGTTGCCGACAAGGAAGAAGCCTTGAAGAAGTTGGAGAAAGCCAAATCGAAAGGTGGCAACTCCATTGCCGAAAAGATTGCTTCCGAGAAAGAACGCAAAGCGGCGATTGATGCAGCCAAACAGGATTTGCTCGCTTGGCAGAAGATAGCCGGTACTGCCAACCGTAGAAGAATGGCAGCGGATGCGGAACGCAAACGAATGGCTGATGAAGCTGCCGCCCTACGCAAAGCGGAAGAAGAAAAGCTGCGTGCAGAGCGTGAGGAAGCCGAACGCGTCGAGCGTGAAGCCTTAACGGAGTTCCCGACATGGTGGATGATACACCGCAGGATGCCCGCGCAAGGGGGTACAGACGTGTGAACGGCCATAAGATTGACAGGCAAGAACCATTGCAGACCGTACAAGGTAAAGAGGTGAACGTGAAGTTCAGCAATGATGTGCTGGCTCCCGGTCATGTGGCCGTGATTGACGCATCGTTGTTGCAACCGAGCCATATCCAAGGTGTGCGTAATCCTCTGCATTTTATTGATGAAGCGCAACCCAAGGAACGAAATGACGAAGCGAGCGTATTGTCTGCACGGAAAATCGCCGGGAACATTCGTCCGGAAGAAATCACATCGAGTATTACCGCTTACACCGGTGCGCCGACCGTAAACGAACGTGGTGAAGTATACAGGGAAACAACCGCAGTGATGCCTTGCGTCTGATGTGGGAAAGCCATCCGGAACAGGCCGAAGCATATAGGCAATACCTGAAAGACCATGCGGAAGAGTTTGGTTTGCGTGCTGAAGATATTGCTGCCCTACAAAGTCCGGTGCTGGTAAATATGCTTCATGTGGACGATGCTACGGCTATTCCTCTGGGACAATACGTAGCACAGGACACCGAAAGCGGAGGTGTGGAACGAATCAAACCGAAAAATGCCTTACAGCGTATGGGAATCGAAGTACGTTCGTTTGCCAACCTGTTACTCAGAGCCTCGGACGATGAAGTGTCGTTTGCCGGGCTTGTGGATGCCAACGGTGCAAGTGTCCTAAAATGGATGAGCCAAAGAGGTTTCATCAGTCCCACACAATACAAGAGTGCGTTTGATAGCAAGGGTAACTTGACTCCCGAATCCAAGAATGATTTGCGTGGTATCATGTATCAAAGCATTTTCAAGGACGGTAGTACACGGTTGGAGGAAATGTTCAACGTATTGCCGGTAAAAGCACAAAAGGCTATTCTTGCCACTGCTTTTCGTGATTATGATAGTCCGAACAGTGAACGAATGGTAGATGAGATACAGAATTCCGTTCGTGCTTACTATGCTTTGTCCCAAGATAAAATGTTTGTAGAGGCAAAGAACTTCAAGGAAGCACGTACTGCCGTAGAAAGTTGGAAACGCCAGTATCAAATGGATGATGTCACTGGGGAAAGTTATCTCCCTGCTGATAATTTCAGTAACTTTGTCCTGCATTTGGCCGCAATGTATAAAGGTGAAAGCCAAAGCTTCATTCAAAATACATTCGGCAAGATTTATGACCTTATACAAGGCACACAGGAAGAAACTCTGTTCGAACAACCGGACAATACCCCTCGGACGCTCGTACAGGCTATTAAAGAAGCATTAAATTTAGATTACAATGGACAACAACGAAGCAATGTATTGGTTGGCGATACTGCAACAAGCCAACGAGGCAGCAAGGAAGCAATGGAACTCTTGCGCCAAGAGAACGAGTTGAGAACGGAAATGGGACAACTGATGATACAGGAAGAACTGAAAGCATTGGTGGACAAAGCGAAATAGAATCTTCTTTATCACAAGAAGAAATGCTGTCTTCTGATGATACTGACAATCAACTTAGTGCAAAAATAGCAAGACGTATTGAAGTTCAAGAAGATGATTGGATTGAAAGCGGAAAGTATGGCGATACTTATAAACAGACAATTATTGTTGATGGTACTCATAAAGTTATAAAAGTTGATGCACCTGATACGAAAGGTAATTATATAGGTAGCGCTTATGAGTATGACGGTCAAACATTCGGAGACTTATTGGATGTTCTTAATTATATTGATGCATCTTTGTCTTTAGCCAATGCTGTTGCAGTGGCAGAGAAAGAAACCGATACTACTCCTACGGAGAAACAGAAAGAAGCTGGCAATTATAAGAAAGGTCATGTGCAGGTTGGTACATTCAATATCACCATTGAGAACCCGAAAGGATCCGTTCGTAGTGGAATAGACACAGAGGGCAACAAGTGGGAAACGATCATGCAGAACACCTACGGCTACATTCGTGGCACGGAGGGCGTGGATGGAGACCACATAGACGTGTTCCTCTCTGATGATATTGACGGGTGGAACGGACGCAGGGTGTTCGTGGTGGACCAGTATAATGAGGACGGCAGCTTTGATGAGCATAAGGTAATGCTTGGTTTCAATGAGACTGACGATGCCGAGGCAGCTTACTTCGCGAATTATGACAGCGACTGGGCAAATAATCACAAGACAGTGGTAACTGCCGTAAACTTGGAGGATTTCGAGAAATGGATAGATAGTAGCCACCGGAAGACAAAAGCGTTTGCAGAATACAAGTCAGTCAAAAGTGTTGAAGAACAGAGTTCAGGTACACAAGTCGACAGACTTCTGAAATCAAGTCACGCATTGAAGAACTGCACAAGGAACAAGAAGCCGCACATGTTCAGAGTGATATATTTGAGGAAGCCCGCATTATTTCCGAAATAAACGACCTCTTTGCTGAACAGCGGAAGTTAGAACAAAGCAATTCCAATGAAGAAACGACAACACCGACTGATGCTGCATACACCATTACTCCGGCACAGTACACCACCAAAAGAGGTAAGGTGTTGGATATGCACCTTGTGGAGTTCAATAATGAATTAAGAGATACTGTTCGGAAGCACACCACAATGTTTGCCAAACAACTGAAAGGCTGGTGGGACAAGGAAAAGCAAGGCTTCATGATGCGGAGCAAGGAAGATGCTGAACGCTTGGCAGAATATGCAACCGATGCACAATCACAACCACCTTTGTCTTTGTCTGATTTGTCAGAAGTAAATGACGGCAATGTGCAGTTTTCAGAACCTCAACAACAGAAAGCCACGAAGCAGGAGGAAAAGCAGGAATATACTCCTATATGGCAATACTCTGTTTTTGTTGATAAAGAAACAGGGGAAACTACATTAAGTCGTGATGATGTGAGCGGTTCCATACCTATTGGTGATGCACGTTTCGTCAGACAACCAACAGTCCAGAGGAAATGTTAGACATTCTTCGCAATCCTCAGAACGGTATGCAAGAAGTTTTGGATGCAGTTGGCATTTCGCTCGAAAATAAAATTAAGACCCGAGAACTTGATCGCAAGGCAAAGGATGAAATTCGTGACAAAAGGACAGATTTCGTTGTTGACAAGGAAATGGATAACAGATATTCTGTTCGTACTTTGATGAAGATGATTGATGCGGAAAAACAGGCTGTGATGGATTTAGGAGAGAAGCGTGGTGGAGACGTTTATCATGAAGGAAATATTATTTTCCTGACTAAAGATAGTGCAGATAAGTTTGCTAATGAAGTCCGAACTCTTATCAACGATATGCGGAGTGAGCAACAACAAGACAATTCGCAGAAAAAGACTGAAGCGAGTGGTAACCGTCTTGTTACTGATGAGCGTTATGCAGAACTTCGTGAGCGTATGCGTAAGAAGTTGCTCGGTCAAATGAATATAGGTATAGACCTGAGATTCTTGCCATTGGAACAGAGATGGCTGTTTACCATTGGAGAAAGGTTCACGTAAGTTTGCCGAGTATGCAACGGCCATGATTGCAGACTTGGGCGATGCCATACGCCCTTACCTTAAAGCATTTTACAATGGTGCGAGAGATTTGCCGGAGGTGGCAGAGAACGGACTGGATGCAGACATGACTCCATACGATGAGGTACAACAATTCGATGTGGCGAATTTCGATAAGAAAAGTATTGATGCGCTTGCTACCGCCGAAACCGTAACAAGAGAGACCGAGGTGGAGCAAGAGGCAGAGATTGCACAGGAACGTATCAAAAAAGTCGCCCTGCACGTAAGAAGAATGAGAAAAAAGCAGTAAATTCACGGAATCAAACAGGTGGGTTATTTGGTGATTTACTTACTGAAAATGACAAGCTGATGCAGAACTGCATCGCCAATTTGCAATGACAGTAAAGGCTGATATGCTTGCGGCTCTTGACAATGGGACAAAGCCATACAGAAGCATTTTAGACCTACGCAAGCGTGCAAGTGAGTTGGGAATGGAGGTAGATAATGATGGAAGAACTGATATTTTGTTGCAGGAACTTGTTGAGGACGGATTGGTCAGAGCTGCACGTGAGGTTATTGAACGTAAAGGAAGTGCTAGCAGAGAATCATACGATTTAATCTGCAAACTTTATGAAATGCAACCAACCATTTCGGCACGAAGCAGCAACCGTATAAAGATGCAGCAGTACTCCACGCCTCTTCCTATGGCTTGGATTGCCGGCCGATTTGCAATGGCTGACAAAGCAGACGGAAGCGTGTTAGAACCAACTGCGGGTAATGGGATGTTAGTTTTCACTATTCCAGTCGGACAGGTTCATGTAAATGAACTTGACAAAACACGACTGGACAACCTACGTGAACAGGGATTTGCACAAGTAACACAGCAGGATGCGACAGAGCCATTCGATGGCGATGTGCGTTATGATGTTGTTATCGCCAATCCCCCATTCGGAAAGCGTGAGGCAGTTGAGTATGATGGAAAGAAGATACCGGGACTTGACCCGCAAATAACATTGAACGCTCTTTCAAGCATGAAAGATGACGGCAGAGCCGCTATCATCATCGGTGGAAATATGGAGTATGCGAACAATGGTGCTATAAAGAGCATGAAACCATTTTTCACCTACTTATATGACCACTATAACGTGAAAGGCGTTATTGACATGGGCGGTGGACTGTATGCGAAGCAAGGTACAACATTCCCCACTCGTATGATACTGATAGATGGCCGCAGAACCAATGAGGAACGGGCGCAGACTGCCGTATACCCTCCTGTGGAGAACAAAGCAATCCGCAAGGCTGAAAGTTTTGACGACCTGTACGAGATTATTAACGAAGTATTGAATTTTAATGAAAAGACAAATGGAACAGAAGTATTACGTAGCCAAGGAGGGCGACATCTGTCTGTCGCTGACAACGCATCCGGGGAAACTGACGGAGCAGGACATAATAGACAATCTGAGGCGGATGATGAGAGTGGAAGCCAAACAGAACGGAGAGGAAGAACCGGATTGGAGGGAAACTCTGAGAGCGGCCAACGACCTGTATTGGGAAAACGTGGACAGAATGATACAGTTGGCGAGACCGGGAGAGGAACTGATACCATTGGAAAGCCTTCAACTGACGGAAGAGGACTTGAACAACGAACTGTGGGAAATGAGCCTCAGCCAGTGGATGGAGTGGACGTTCAACGAATCGGACTGGGATTAAAAGGAAAACCCAAGAAAAGAGATTTGACTGAAGAAAAACTTCCTTATCGTCCTCATAATACAGCATTCAGACTTGAAAGCGTTGCCCCCGCAGCTATGGTCGAGGCAATGGATAAAGTGCTTTCTCAAATTGAAGCACAGCACGGCAGCATAGATGAATTTGTCAAGACAGAACTCGGATATGATACCATTGCTGAAACGTATCAAGCACTTGCCGCCGAGCAGATGGACAGTGTCGCTATGGCAATCTATCAGATGAAACAGGAACAAGCCCTTATTATAGGCGACCAAACTGGTGTTGGTAAGGGGCGCCAAATGGCAGCACTTATTCGTTGGGCAGTGCAACGAGGTGAGAAACCTGTATTCATCACACAGAAAGCAGACTTGTTCTCCGATATTTACCGAGACTTGGTAGATGTTGGAAGTGGAGACCTCGTGCCGTTTATATTCAACTCTGACGGTGCTATGGTTGATAGCAAAGGTAATACAGTACACAAACCTCTATCTTCCGCAGAAATGGCAAAAGTCTTTGCATCGGGAGCATTGCCCGAAGAATATGACTTCGCTGTACTCACCTATTCGCAGGTAAACACTGGCGATGCTGTCAGTCAGCAAGAAATGGAGGAAGCTGCCAAAAAGAGTGGCGCACGCACCAAGAAAAGCAAGAACGTGAAGAATGGCAAGGCTACCCCGAAAGCCACATTCTTACGTGCCATTGCAAAGGATAACTATCTGTTCCTTGATGAAAGTCATACGGCGGCAGGTTCGAGCAATACAAGTGCCTATCTGCAAAGTATTCTTCGTGGAGCGAAAGCCGCCACATTTGCAAGTGCTACGTTCGCAAAGCGTCCCGACACAATGCCTTTGTATGCAATTCGTACAGCGATGAGCCAAGCAAAGGTTGATCCGGATAAGATGATTAGTATCATTGAGAAAGGCGGTGTAACTCTGCAAGAGATTATGAGTCGTGAATTGACTAATGCAGGGCAAATGGTACGCAGAGAGCGAGATATGAGCGATGTTGTTACCGATTGGAAAACAATCACTGACCCCGAAACTGTTAGACGTGCAAGAGAGAATTACGACCGTACCATAGCAGCATTCAATGCCATTATCAAATTCCAAGAGGACTACGTAAAGCCGATGATTGAAGCATTGGATATGGAACTTGCTGTTATGGCAGAGAGCGCAGGTGTGAAGCGAGGCACAGATAAAATGGGCGTTGAGAACGTGCCATTTGCAAGCAAGACCTACAACTACACCAAGCAGCTTATGCTTGCCCTCAAAGTCAATGCTATTGCAGATGAAGTGGAAGGCGAAATCAATGCAGGTCGCCACCCTGTTATTGCGTTGGAAAGCACAATGGAGAGCAGTATTAAGGACTATGCCGCAGGAGAAATCATTGATGAGCCAACATTCAGTGCAAGCCTACTGAAAGGACTTGACACCGTTATGCAGTACACCGTCAAAGATGAGGACGGTAACGAACGCCACGAGCGATATTCTCCACAGGCATTAGGTCCGGCAGGAGAAAAAGCATATTATGAGTTGCAGGATTTCATTCGTGAAAGCACAAGCGATATCTTTATCAGTCCACTTGATGCCATTATCGAGCGTCTGAACAAGAAAGGATACAAAGTAGGTGAATTGACAGGACGTAATATGTATGTTGAGCGCAACGATGACGGACGTGTCGTTGTCAAGCGTAGAACTGACAAAGACAAAAAGAAAATGCAGAGAGAGTTCAACAGTGGTGTTCTTGATGTCCTCATCCTCAACAAGTCTGCATCAACAGGTATCAGTTTGCACGCTTCAGAGAAATTCAGCGACCAACGTCAGCGTTCTATGATTATAGCACAGCCGCTGAGCGATATTAACGACTATATGCAGATGATAGGACGTATAGACCGTACAGGACAGGTGCATAGAGGTTATTACATCAACCTCGGTTTGCCTGTACCCGCCGAGAACCGTTTCCTGATGATGCTTTCCACCAACTGAAATCGTTGAACGCTAATACCACGACCTCACAGGATAGTGAAAGTAATGATGTGGAAGCACCGGATTTACTCAACAAGTATGGTAGTCAAGTTGTTGTTGAGTATCTTCGTGATAATGTAGATATATACGAGAAAATGGGTACTCCTTTGAAAAAGGGAGGACTCGGAGGTGGTCGTGTGCAGGCAAGCGAACTTGAAGATTACAAACCGCAAGAAGATGATGCACGCAAGATTACAGGTTATGTCGCTCTATTGGCAACAAAAGAGCAGGAGGAGTTTTACGATGATGTCGTAAGGCGTTATAACGAATTGATTAAATATCTCAATGATACCGGCAGTAACGACTTAAAGATACTGTAATGCCACTCCGCGCAACGACTATCGAGAAACGCATATCTTCTGAGGGCATAGACCCTGATGGAAACAATCCATTTGCTCGCAATTCATTTGTTGAAAAGGTGGAAATGGATGTGTTGAGAAAGCCGATGAAAGCGGATGAGATACGCAAGGTAATAGAACAGATAAACAAGGGTGTTGAGCCGAATACCTATCTTGACAATGTTATTGAAACTATCCGCAAGGAGGACGAAGTTAGAATTGCTGCAGAAGATGAACGCTACGAGAAATCAAAGGCAAAAGCCATTGACGACATAGCCAAGCAGACAGAAAAAATCAATGGTCAGAAGAAACGCAGCGATGAAGAAAAGCGTGTTGCCATAGATAACTTTATCGCAGAGACCAATGAAAAGGTAGAGGCAAAGCATAAGGACAACATCTTGCGACTCAACACGAACAGCGACCAGATGATGCGCCGCTTGAGAATGTTTGAAGTTGGCAAGTCTTATCTTGTGCCCGATAACCTTGAGTCAATGATTTTCGACTTTGCTACTTCTGCTATCTTCTGTGGCTACAAAACAAAGGATAGCAAGATTACAGCCTCAACAACACTTGCGGTATTTGCTACCCTTGACGGTCGCAGACGTATTGAAATTAAACTTTCACAGATTGATGCGTTGCGAAGCATTGACAAGGTAACCAATGATAATTGGGATGCTGCACGTGCACCACACTTGATAATTGGGATAGTCAGATACCAAGTGAGACACGAAGACAGGTTTCATTATGACAGGTAATATCTTGCAGGCTATAGCGATACACAAGATGAATACGGAGGCTATCCTGGACAACTCATTAGTTATACAGACATTGACGGTAATGTTCACGATGGTATCTTAATGCCCGACAAATGGAATGCTTCTATGCTGAAAACGAGCGGTGCTCCATTGAGCAGTCGTTTACAACAGATAAAAGACTATACTCCTATAACAAGCCACGATGGAAAGGTCGAGATTATGGGTAACAGTTGGGCAAAGATGTTCTACCTCACTGTTCCAAAGACAAAGAAAGACGGTGCGGTTTACTACGAGAACAAAACCTTGCTTCGTGCCGCAGGTGGAAACTTCTACCTTACCGAGGAAAGTTGCGTGCGGATATTCCCGAGGAGCGCATAATAGAAGTTGTCAAGGAACTTGCCAAATTAGGCGTAAAAGTAAAGGATGACACAACTGATATTCTCCAACGTAACGGCATTGGTGCATATAACGATGATGAAGTCAGTTATGAGAATGACCCAGTGGCAAAGCTGCTCGGTCAGTCAAGGAGAACGGCAAAGCAGCGGAGGGAATTTGCACGGCGTGAACGCCAAAGAATGGCAGAACGTGTGGAAAGCCTTGCAGAGAAACTGCATCTTGACAATGTGGAGGTTGTTACTGATGCTTCCGTCTTGGATGGAAAGAAGCAGCGTGCAAAAGGCTTCTACTCGAAGAGTACAGGAAGATAACCATTGTCATTCCCAACCATACAAGTACGTTTGATGTTGAACAGACACTGCTGCATGAGGCTGTGGCGCACTATGGTTTGCGCCAGTTGTTCGGAGAACATTTTGATACATTCCTTGATAATGTATTCAACAATGCCGATGAGAACATACGCAGACGCATTGTAGATATGGCTGCAAAAAACGGTTGGGATTTCCATAAGGCTACTGAAGAATATCTGGCTTCGCTTGCAGAAGATACCGAATTTGAGAACATCAACGCAAGTTGGTGGCAACAGATAAAGGATTTCTTCCTGAATATGCTTCATAAGATAGGCTTTGAGGATTTCAGAGGGGTTACTCTATCGGATAACGAACTTCGCTACATCTTGTGGCGCAGTTACGAGAACCTTGCGGAACCGGGCAGATACAGAAACATATTGGGAGAAGCCGCTGATGTGGCAAAGCAGTATGAACTGAAAGTCGGAAATTATGCGGTTTCCGACCCACATCATCTGACTGTTGCAGAAAGTGATGATGCACTATACCGTACCGGTGACCCGGAAATACATGAAAGGGAGTTGGCTCGTGACCGTTATGAAAGGCGTGTAAAAAGCGGTATGTTCCAATCACGGGAAGCATTACAGGACAGTATGCTCGGCTTGAAAGAAGCCATGACTGCAATCCTTGGCAAGGAAACAAACATTGAGGATGTGGACGGATTTGAAAACGCATACTTGGGAGAAAACCGTCTGTCAAGTGTGAACAAAGCCGAAGCCGATGCATTTGCCCACACCCTGTTCAAGCCCATGCTTGATGAGGTTGCCAAACTTGCCAGGACTGAGGCAGAGCGTGAGGAATTGATTGATTACATGATGGCGAAACACGGACTTGAACGCAATACATATATGCGTAATGAAGCAATCAATAACGGAGCAACCGATGCAGACCAAACCGACTATGCCGGACTTACAGCCCTTACAGGTATGGATAATATTACTGATGCCGAAACGGAAGCACAGATAATGGTTAACGATTACGAACAGGCACACGACACTACCGACCTTTGGAAAAAAGTCAATGCCGCGAGCAAAGCAATACTTTCAAGTCATACGAATGTGGTATGATGAGCAAAGCGACCTTTGACAAGATTTCAGATATGTATGATTTTTACATTCCACTACGTGGTTTTGACGAAAAGACCAGTTCTGAAGCATACGCATATCTGACGCACAAGCAAAGTGCATTCAATGCTCCTATCAAGAAAGCGGAAGGACGCAGGTCGAAAGCGGATGACCCGTTTGCCAACCTGCAATCAATGGCAGAAGGTGCTATCATGCAGGGCAACCGGAACAAATTGGTAAAACAGCGTTTCCTTAATTTCGCCCTCAACCATTCGAGCGACCTTGTCAGTGTGAGCGACATTTGGGTAGAATACGATACGGTGGCCGACGAATGGAAGCCAGTGTTTCCTGACAACATAGACAGTACAGATACTCCCGAAGTGGTAGAACGGAAGATGCTGGACTTTGAAACTAAAATGGAGTCATTGGCGCAGCAATATCCTGACCGGTACAAGCACGGCAAGGATACCGTGAATATTCCTTACCGTATTGTGGAAAGCCGGGATATGAGGCAGCACCAAATTGTAGTGAAACGTGGCGGCAGGGACTATGTGATTACCATTAACGGCAATCCTCGCGCAGCACAGGCACTGAACGGACAGACAAATCCCGACAATGATATGTCGGGGGCAATCGGAGCTATTCTCCGTGCAGGAGAAAATATCAACCGACAGTTGAGTGCGTTCTATACCACACGTAACCCAGACTTCATTGTATCGAACTTCATGCGAGATATGCTATACACCAATACCATGACTTGGATAAGGGAAAGCCCGAACTACGCACTGCGTTTTCATCGTAATTATATGTATGCCAACCCTGTAAGAATAAAGCAACTCTTGGCTAAGCACCGCAAAGGGACACTTGACATGAGTAACAAGACGGAAGCGATGTTTCATCAGTTCATGATGAACGGAGGAGAAACAGGCTATGCCAATATCCGGGACATTGAACAACATAAGAACGACATACGCAGGGAACTGAAAAAATCGAACGGCAAGATTCCTGTAAAAAAGCATGGGACTTGTTGGGCGAACGTTTCGATGAGTACAACCGAGCCGTTGAGAACTGCGCCCGTTTTGCCGCTTTCATGACATCACGCGAAATGGGCAGGAGCATTGACAGAGCCATCTATGATGCAAAGGAGATAAGCGTAAACTTCAACAAGAAAGGCAGCGGAGCAAAATTCTATGACAGTACAGGGCAGACAAAGGCTGGTAATGCCAGTGCATTGGTATCGGGACTTGGTCGTAGCGGCTATGTGTTTTGGAATGCAGCCATTCAAGGTACGGCAAACTTTGGACGACAGATGAAACGCCATCCTGCCAAAGCTTTTACAGGTATTGCGGCGATGTTCCTTCTTGGTGCCATTGTTGCCTACTTGGGTGGCGATGATGATGACGATGATGACAAGAACGCATACTATAATCTTCCCGAATATGTAAGGCGCAGCAATATTCTTTTCAGGGCAGGAAACAGTTGGGTATCAATTCCTCTTCCGGTAGAATACAGGGCTGTTTACGGCATGGGCGAACTGATGATTTCCGTTCTTAACGGAAAGGAACATCTTACAGGCGAAGAAATTGCCGAAGCCATAACAGGACAGGCTACACAGATATTACCTATTGATTTCTTGGAGGCGGCGGAGGATTGAATGCCTTTGTACCGAGTGCCTACAAACTTGTGGGAAGCCTACGTTGCAGAAAAGAGTTGGACGGGTATGCCACTTATAAAGACACACCTTACAACAAAGATATGCCCGAATGGACAAAGGCGTATAAGAGCGCAAATAAATACATTGTCGGATTGGCCAATGCCATGAATGAAGCTACGGGTGGAGACCCATATACAAAAGGAACGATTGACTTTAATCCGGCAAAGATTGAATATATGCTGAACGGTTATTTCGGTGGCGTGTTCGGAACAATCGACAAATTGAGCAAGACCGCAGAAACCATTACAGACAACCGAGAGTACGACCCTCGCAGCTTCTTGTTGGTAAACAGACTGGTCAAAGCCGGGGACGAACGCACCGAGTACAGGGCTGTGAACAATGAGTATTTCCGATTGAAAGAGGAGCATGACCGATTGAAATCCCGATTAAAGCACTATGAGGAAGATACCGACAACGACATATTTGACTATGCGGAAAAGATTGATTTCCTTTACAATTCACCCGAATACGAGCGGTATGAAATTTTTGAGGATTATCGTAGGGATATTGACGACCTCTATAATGAACTGAATGACACAGTTGATGATGAGGAACGTAAGAATATTGAGGCTGAATTGAATGAACTCAAAAAGGAAATGATAGAAGAAATGAACAAAACCCGTAAATAGTTAAACATAGGATGATTGCCCGGAGCAGTATATTTGTTCCGCGCAATCATTAAAATGATAAAAATATGCATATAAATAAAAGCGAAAGAAAATTGCTGCCAATGAGCCGTATAGCTCCGGGAAGAAATGATGCCGCCGAGATAGATACTGTTGTTTCTGCAAAACGTTATGGTGACCGCAGGGCATTTGACATTCTTATGGAAGCACAATACTATTGGAGCCAGATGGACGACTTTCGGAAAGACCGGGAGCGAAACAAACGCTATACCTATGGTTTCCAATGGGACGATATGATTTGTGTGGACGGAAAATCCATGAGCGAGGAAGAATACATTAAAAGTCAAGGCAACGTGCCTTTGAAAAACAACCTTATCCGTAGGCTTGTGCGAAGCGTGCTTGGCGTGTATCGAAGCAAAGTAAAGAACCGACCTGTACCGCACGTGATCGGATGAACAGAAACTTGGTGAAACGATGAGTACGATACTTCAATGCAACATGCAGCTTAACCGAATGAACGATGTATATGCCCGAACTATGGAAGAGTTCCTGATAAGCGGTTTTATCGTTCACCGTAAATCGTACGGTTGGCGTAATGGAAAAGAGGATTGTTGGACGGACTATGTGCAACCCAATAATTTCTTTATCGACAACAACATGAGAGATTTCAGAGGTTGGGATGTTTCCGTGCTTGGAGAAGTTCACGACATTTCTTTCGGACAGTTGTGTGAACAGTTCGCATCAAGTCCGCAGGAATACAGACAATTGCGTGACATTTACAAGTGGGCGGCAAGGAAAGATTACATAGCCACATACGCGGAGCGTTTCGGGTATAGCCGCTTGGAAAACTACGATTTTCTATTCACAAGCGAACCAGGACGATGCCGTGTGATAGAGATATGGCGCAAGGAGCAAAAACCGAGATACCGTTGCCATGACTACCAAAACGGCGATATTTTCAAAATAGACGAAGAAGATTACGCACAAGTGGTGCTTACTGAAAATGAAGAACGTATGCGTATGGCCAAGGAAGCCGGTATGCCGGAAGATGAGGTTCCGTTGATAAAAGCTACTTGGTTTGTGGACGATTATTGGTATTTCTATTACCTTTCTCCTTTTGGCGACATATTGAGGGAGGGGGAAACGCCTTACGAGCATGGAAGCCATCCATATGTTTTCAAGGCATATCCGTTCATTGATGGTGAAATCCATTCATTCGTTGCTGATGTAATCGACCAACAGCGATATACCAACCGATTGATAACCCTCTATGACTGGATAATGCGGGCGAGTGCCAAAGGCGTGCTGATGATGCCCGAAGATTGCTTGCCTGATGGTGTGAGCATTGACGATATTGCAGAGAGCTGGACAGAATTTAACGGTGTCATCGTATACAAGCCGAGCAAAAGCGGAAAAGTGCCGGAACAGGTGGCCAATAATTCCACAAATATAGGCATTGCGGAACTGCTTAATATGCAACTCAAATTTTTTGAAGATATATCGGGAGTTACGGGCGCATTACAAGGAAAGCCCGGGTATTCCGGTGAAAGTGCATCGCACTATAACCAACAGACAGAAAACGCCACGAAGTCATTGCTCGACCTGCTTGAATGCTTCAGTTGTTTTGTAGTGGACGGAGCATATAAGGATGTGAAGAATATGCAGCAGTTTTATGATAGCAAACGTGTTTTCAATATTGCAGGTAAGAGTGGTGCACAAATCGAATATGACCCGAAGAAAATACGTGATGTAGAATTTGATTTAAGCATTACCGAAAGCACTTCAACACCGGCATACAGGCATCTTGCTAACGATATGCTTATGCAGTTGTACCAGTCTCAGGCAATCAGTGTAGAGCAGCTGCTTTGAGCATGGAGATTTCCCGTTTGCAGATGAATTGTTGCAAAGTATCAAATCACAGAAGGAACAGTTGGAGCAGGGCAAAGTGCCCGACGGTCTTTCTCCCGAACTGATGGCGCAAGCGCAGCAAGGAGCGAATATGCAGGCCGTGAACAAACTGAACAATGCAATGAGGTAATAATTTTAATTTAACGACATCATGGAACAGAAAACTATTTGTATAGACTTTGACGGTGTCATACATGACTACAGCAAAGGTTGGCAGGGTGAAGATGTATTCGGGCAGATAATACCGAACGCAGATACAGGTACAGCCACCCTAAAGAAAAACGGGTGGACTATCATCATATTTACGACACGCAAGAAAACTGAAAAATTAGAAAAGTGGTTGGAAGAAAACAATATTTCATACGACCATATAAACGAGAACCCGAATCAACCTGAACATGCAAGCGGAAAAATCATAGCCGATGTGTACCTTGATGACCGGGGTATCTGTTTCAGAGGACGGTGGGATTCATGGCTTATGAGAGATATTATAGAGTTTGAGCTTGGCAGGAACAACAAAAGAGAGAAATAGAGCAACTTGCGACATATGGCCAAACCGAAGATGATATTTGGTCAAGAGGCAACGAGAAAAGAATCAAACAAGCCCATGTTTAGCGGATAAAGTATGAGGGTGTATCAACTGAAGATATTTGGCACACCCTCATGTCTAATTATTATTATTCTTTGGACAGTTGGAATTTCTCTATCCAGACATCTTCCTCTCCATTGTCGAAATCAACAACACAGGCTTCATTCGGAATATCCAATTCCTTGACCGTACCAATGACACCATTATCGTTGCATATTACCCGGTCCCCAACTTTGAACTTATTGATATTGTCAAGTGCGAGCGGGTCGTTGGTCAGTGTGGCTATACCGTCAATGTTTCCGTACTTTCCCATTCTCTTTGGTATTTGAAAATGAATCAAGCCATGAGAAATACTGTTTTCGTTTCAATGCAATAACAGCAGAAGGAAGCATAGCTGAACCGTTTCCATAAGTCGTGCAGTAGAAGCATTCGCGTTCAAGGTCGCCCACAAACGTATTATGATTGATGTAGCCTTTCTGTTTCAACTTACGGAAATTCTTTCTATCCATAATGATAAGTTGACCTTTTTTCCCACCGGCAGGCATAACGTAGTAACGTTCTCCAGTTTCTTTGTGTTTTTCGTCTGCCTGTCTGACTGCTTCACGTAAACGAAGCGAAGCTCTGATTTTTCTGAAAATGTTCATTGTTCCTTGTTTTTATAGTTAAACTTATATTGTAGCTGCTGAAACAGCTTTTTTCTTTTTGATAACAAATCGTCCGATACGAAGCACAATCTTTGGAATTTCCATTTCAAAGAAACATATATGCAAGCCTATGGCTCTTGTCATTAGCAAGTCATCATGTTTACCGGTAATCGCTCCGAAAGCTCCGTTCGGTTTTTTCTCGTAACACAAATATTCGTCCAGGCAACGTTCGTCACGTTCTGTGTATAAATTCTCACGAATAACCTTGACTAAGGTTGATATAATCATTGGTTTGGTTGAGACATTGGTATGGAAGCCGTATTTGGTAGGCAATCCCTCGCGTACGGCTTCTTCGGACTGACCACGTGCATAGAGATTAGGGTAAATCTCTTTGATTTGATTAAGGATGAACTGTGACTGGTCGCCATCTACCTGCCGCTCCTTGTCATGCGTTTCCAAGGTGTTGCTTTCTATCACCAAGAGTGAATTGTCATAAAAAGCCGCTATTTGTGCCGCTTTCCACGCAAGCTGGTCGATGTCGCAATGTCCGTACCATTGTGCCACTACGACAGGCTTGCCACCATCAATCATAAACAGACGGTCAAGCACAAGAACAACAGAGAAGTCTGCTTTATTGGAACGTCCACCCACATCGACAATCGTGAGGTAACGATTTGTAACAACTTCCTTTTCATCTGTTTCCGGCAACTCCCAAATATGCAACAATCCCTGTTTGTCTTTCACAAAACGCAAGTTCTGCAAAGCGTTCTTGCCCTCATCCGCATCGGCACAGACTTCACCGACATATTTAGGCTTCTTGCAGGTCTTGCGCATTGCATCGACCTTGTATTTGTCGAACACACGTGCTCCCGAATGTACGAAGGCTTCCACATCATCAGACGGAAATTCGGCAGCCATCTGCCCATGGTCATTGTACTTCCTGCGTTCGGCTATGTACCAATGGATAGCTTCGAGCGTAGCACCTTTTTCCCACAGCGACCAAAGATACTTACCGCATTCCTCACGTTCGGAATCTGTATTTTCATTGTCCCGATTCTGATAAAGCCATTCTGCAAAATCCCATTTCATTGTCCGAATCAAAAGCGAGTGTATATTGCTCGATGTCGAACCATGAAACGAACATTGCCTCGAACTGGGATTTCCCTTCTTTTGCGGCAGTATATTCGCGATGAAAGAAGTTCCGGTGCCATTTGCTGTGCTTTCATAAACAATCATGGTGTAGGGCTTGAGGAGAATACCCGAACAGGCGGAGCGCACAATGTCTTCCGGTTTCTTTCCCTCCGTAGCCTTCCATATTCCCACTTCGGAGAGATGTACAAGATTGTAATCACCGCCACGACACGAATCCGGGCGTTCAGCGTACCAATCTTGATTTTGCAGTTACGCTGCGGAATACGCGATATACTTCCCGATTTTCCCACTCCTACAATCTTCGGCTCGTTCTCATTGTAGGCTTCATCAATTTTATAGAGCATTTCGACAGGATAACTTTTAATCATCCGGTCGAACATATCCTTGATTTCATCGGAGCCTGCGCCTGATGTGCAATGATAAGTGAGTTTAAGCCGGTTTTGTGAAGCAACTGCAACCATGCCATATAAAGCTGTGAAGTGGTGGAACCACCCATTGCCGTGCTTTAAGCAGGATGATGCGTATCGGTTTCCCTGCAATACGCAATTTCTCAAGCCGATCCACAAAACGCCGTTGAGGTCTTGTCAGACGAAACAGGACATCCTCACCACCGCCTTTGGCCTTGATATAGACAAATGTTGCCGCCCAAAACGGAAAATCCTCGCGGCTGCGTATTCGTACAAACTGCTCTATGACCTTCAAGCGATCATCCTGATTGTCTTCCACGCCCATGTAGTCCGTGAGAAATTTGGAAATAGAACCGGCTTCGATGAGTTGGCGTACAAGCGGCACTTTCATGATACGTTCCGGTAACCACTGGGTATGTATAGGAAAGTCACTGATGGTACACTTTACACGTTTACCGACAGAACCTTCTCCGGTAATTGGATTGAACTTTGCATATACAATCGCATTGCGGCGTTCATTCTCTGTCAATATGTCCTTGATGCCTTATCTTTCATGGTGCATGATTTTAACAGGCTTGTTTAGCAGAGCCATGATGAGTCCCAATACATAACACCAAAGATGCAATACGGCATTTATGCCCGGAAACAGGAAGCCTGCCACAAGGTAAAACAGCATCCATAACTGATAATACCGTTTACGTAATACCTCAAACGATATTGAACCAAACAGGGCGAAAACCAATCCGGACAATCCTACCGTTGGCGAATCCATTGTCGTGAAATATCCAAGGGTATCAACTGGAACTGTAACGGCAATCATATAGGCTGACAGCAATCTTCCTATCCCAATATCGTAAATGAAAATAATCGATAATAAACACCATGAATTGAGCAAGGCATGAAACATATTCGTATGGAAAAACGGATACAGCAAGCGTCCTGGCATATTACTTCCAGCGTAAATGCCGACAGTTTGCCAATCCCATTCTCCTGAAATGACAAACACACAATCATGG
>ENA-OQHP01000109-OQHP01000109.1-human-gut-metagenome-genome-assembly--contig:-NODE-109-length-26514-cov-2.925607_pt1 | contig 26514 bp, 29 predicted proteins | sample MGYA00242563_ERZ504717 | MGnify/ENA primary metagenome ERZ504717 (study PRJEB26092, sample SAMD00036212) | human gut metagenome | host: Homo sapiens | study: EMG produced TPA metagenomics assembly of... | reverse complement strand
TCATCAGACTTCTTCCGGAACGTCATGTCCTGTCGGATAGAAGTATGTGAGAAAGCACGGAAAAATGACAATAAGAATGGCATATGAAATGGTCATGCCCTATCATCTTCATATGCATCTTATTTTTAGAGACATTTACTGAATATCCCTAATTCATCGGGAAGTATAAACAAGTCTACTTCATTGGCGCCTTGCTTTATCAAGTCTTTCTTATCTATTTGGTAAAGGCGGACAAACTCATCATGACTGTCGCATAGTTCCTGGGCTTTGCGATAATATTCTATTGATTTTTCTGTTTCATTCAGGATATAATACACATGTCCTGCATTCATCCAGTCTTCCATAATGGGCTTGGGCTCGGATATCAGCAAGTCGTAATATTTCTTGGCTTGTTGATGGTTGCCGGTAATGAAGGAACACCATCCGATGGCGCGTCGGGCATTCTGTGGCTTTTTATCCAGATACTCCACTTTGAAGAAATAAGCCAGTGCTTCATCGTATCGTTCCAGTGCCATCAGGCATTGTCCTATTTGTAGTGCCAGATTCAGACTGTCGGGCTGTGCCTGTTCCACCTTGTTATAATATTCCAAAGCTTTTGGGTAGTTTCCCTCTTTTCTATAACATTGTGCCAAATGGCGGTTATTCCATGTATTATCGGGGATCAGCAGATCTGATTGCAGGTAATAATCTATCGCTTTTTTATAGGAACCGATTTTCTGATAAATGAAACCTGCTTTCTGCCATAATTCGGCATTTTTACGATTGTATAATTCAATTGATTTATCATAGAGAATTCCGGCTTCTGCCAAGTCGTCGTGTGTGAATAGGTATCTGCCAGTTTGTTGATATACTCTTTGTGTAACAAGGCTTGAGACAATGCTTCTTTATTCCATAAGTCCAGAGTGTCCTCAAAAATGTCATGTATTTCATGTCTTCTTGACCATAATTTGAAGAAACGGTAGAGGTCATGAATGTATTGCCGGCTCACGAATTCAGCGCGAGCTTTTGATTGTGACATCTCTTTTAAACGTTCTTTCAGTTCTTCAGAAGCTTCATGTTGTCCGTTCAATTGTTGCTGCATGAGATTCCTTTGGCTTTCCGGCATTTGTAACATGGTAAAACAAAAAGAGTATTTGTCGGAATTGCAGAATACATCCGAATTCATCAAAATGTTGAGCAGAGAGATTTTTTGTTCGTCATTTCCGAGAGATAATTTGGCGATATCCTGATATTGGGGGTCAAAAGGATAGAACCAGTGAGAAATTTTGCGGAAAAACGGGAATTGTTTCAGCTGTGAAAAGGTACTCATATACACATCTGCCCCGGACATTTGCAGTTCACCTAATTCGCGCAATTTATCGGTAATGCCTGAACGGTCAATCCATTCTTCCCATTCCGGATTATGATCTTCGGCATCTTCATCCAGTCCTTCCAAATTAAGTTTGGGATTTTTCATCATTTCGGGAATGATTTCTTCACGCATCTTCTTGTCTATCTTTCGGGTTTCACGGGAAGATTGCAATAATTGAATCTGGATATGATGCAGGTTTTTGATGAACTCGGCATTTTCATTCAGTTCATTTATGCGCGACACGGCTTCAGGGTATTGAAGGATACGCTTTTCATAATAGTAGCATGTTAGTGCGATCCCTGCAATAGCCCGCTGATTCAGCATGGTATCCTGATGGGTATAGGCGTTCAATAGAAACATGAACTTGCGGATGTCGAATATTTGCAGCAGGCTCATGGTGACGGCGCTGACCATTATGGAAAGGTCGTTGACTTGGATCAATAGTGAGTTGAACAAAGTTTGCGCTTCAGCATATTCCGATTCACTCCACCGGGTGGATACCCATATTTTTTCAAATAATTCGTCTACGGCTGTTTCGTGACGTTTTCTCATGGCATCCATTTCTTCATTTCTTTTGGCCTCGGTGGTATATATCAATGGGGCTGTAGCCATATCTTCTGTATACGCCTCCAATTGCATTTGTAATTCGGCATAGCTGTGAGGAGGGCTTTGGACAAAAGTGCGCATTGTGTCATAATAGGCTCCGTAATTTGTGTTGCCTGTACGGCTATATGGATACGGTCGGCCAGTTCGTATGCCGTGCGTAACATTTTATGGTATATTTCCACTTATTGGGAATCTTTCATCCCTTTGAAGTATATTGCAGCATCAGTCGTATGACGTTTGCAGGGCTTCTAGCTCATTCTTTAATTGCCAGTCGGAAGTATGGGTGGCATATCCTGTCATTTGGGATAATGCTTCTTTTAACCGATATTGGTCTAATAGTTTTATGATTTCTTCGCGCATATTTTAAAGTTCTATTTGTATGTCTTTTATAAACAAATGCGGGCAGACTTCGGTTCTTGCTTATTTCAGCCAGGTTGCCCGTTTCCATATATATTCCATCGGACCGTGAGAGTGGTGATTCATCCACCAGCGGCAGAAAGAGAATTGCAAGATGAAGAAAACTATTCCTGCCAGGCAGCTGGCTGTGATACCAAACTGATTGTGCAATGCAAATCCCCAGTTGTAGTATAACATGGAACCTACTATACTTTGAGTAATATAATTGGTAAGGCTCATCTTTCCGTATGGCGTTATTTTCATTAATCCGTCGTGTAAGTTTGTCTTGTAAAAAGCGAAGACGACACCGGATACCAGAATCAGCATAAATGCAAAATTGGAAAGCGAGGTGATGATTAGTGAAAGAGGGGTCAGAATGGATTTATTTGTGATAAGTCCGGTAGCATATTGCCCAACCCATATAAAGGGAAAAATGCGACGAGTGAGCTTGCAAGTACCTTGTTCCATACCTTCAAGTGCTCTTTCAAAAAAAGTCCCTTGCGCCCTATCAGCATACCGAGCAGGAAAAGGGCGGCTGTTTGGAATACCCGTCCGTGATCCCAGGCCCAGGCAAGGCTTGCCAACTGTCCTTCCCATAAATTGACACGGATGGTTTCCAGAAAATTACCATTGCTTTGCACTGCAAAAGTTGCATTCCAGAAGCTGCGGGTGGGGATGGCCGGAGTAACAAATTCCGGATCGAGACAGGCACGTATTACATAATAAAGTGGCAATGGCTGGATCAATAGCAGACATGCAATGCAAATATCCATTTGTCTTTCAGCCGGCAAGTCAGTGGCAGGATGAAACCTACTAAAGAATAAAGGACTAGCACTTCCGCTGTGAAAAAACTGGCATTGATATTACCTATCAGGAAAAGAAGAATTAACCGCCAACAAAAACGTAGACGGAAATCATTGCCCCGTAGGCGTTGGTTGTCATCTTGAATAAAAAGCTAAAACCGAAAAGTAAAGCGAATATGGCGTATGCTTTTCCGCCGAACATGAAGAATAACCCGTTCCAAATGGCTTTGTCCGAGAAGTTCAGCCACGCACTTTGTCCGGCTGTATCGGGAAATGAGTAGAAATTAAAATGTTCGATAGAGTGCAGGATGATGATTCCCATCACTGCCAGTCCGCGTAGCACATCAGCTACATCTACACGTGCGTGTCCTTTCAATTTTGTGTTTATTGCTTTTGTTTCCATGGGGTTATATATTAGCGTACAAAAATAGGAAAATCTTGAATAGTTGGCAAAAAAAGGAGGAAGTAATCAGATATTTCTTTAATTTTGTCCCCATCTTAAAAAAAGATATGGATATTTCGGAATTGCAACGTATTTATGCCGGTCATCCTAACACTAAGGGACTGGCTGCGTTATTGGAAGATTCCTCAGTGAGGACTATTTTCTTGGGAGGATTACATGCTTCTGCGGCAGCTTTATTTGTTTCCTCCTTTCTTAGAGAGAATAAACAGACATTTGTATTTGTACTGGGTGACTTGGAGGAAGCGGGTTACTTTTATCATGACCTGACACAGGTGAACGGTGATGAGCATATTTTGTTCTTTCCATCCTCGTATCGTCGGGCTGTTAAATATGGGCAGAAAGATGCAGCCAATGAGATCCTGCGTACGGAAGTGCTGAGCCGTTTACAGAAAGGCGATCCGCTATGTGTGGTGACTTATCCCGAAGCGTTGGCGGAGAAAGTGGTATCACAAGAAGTACTGATGGACAAGACGTTAAAACTTGGTGTGGGTGAGCATGTGGACACAGAGTTTATCACGGAAGTGCTGGCCGGTTACGGATTCGAGCATGTAGATTATGTTTATGAACCGGGGCAATATGCTGTACGCGGTAGTATTATTGACGTCTTCTCTTTTGCTTCCGAGTATCCTTACCGTATTGACTTTTTTGGTGACGAGGTAGACAGCATCCGTACTTTTGAAGTGGAAAACCAGCTTTCGAAAGAGAAGAAACAGAGCATTGCCATCGTGCCCGAGCTGACGAATGCGCCGACAAGAGCGGGGTGTCTTTCTTTGAATTCATTCCTCGGGAAACAGTTCTGGCAATGAAAGACTTTCTTTGGGTACGTGAAAGAATACAGGTAGTACGGGAAGAGGCACTCTCTCCTCAGGCGCTTGCCGCATACGAGGGAGAGAAGACGGAACTGATGAATTTGGAACTGAAGCTGATAGACGGGGCGGAATTTACAGTACGGGCTTTGGATTTCAAACGGATTGAATTTGGTAACAAACCTACAGGAACTCCACAGGCAACGTTGGCTTTCGATACGACGGTCCAGCCTATTTTTCATAAGAATTTTGATTTGGTAAGCACTTCATTCACTGATTATCAGAAACGAGGTTACACCTTATATATATGTACCGATAGTGAGAAGCAGGCAAAGCGTCTGAAAGATATCTTTGAGGAGCGTGGTGATCATATCACGTTCATTCCGGTCAACAAGACTTACATGAGGGCTTTACAGATAATGTATTGAAAAGCTGCTTTTTACAGACCATCAGATTTTTGACCGTTTCCATAAATACAATCTTCGTAGTGACAAGGCGCGTAGCGGTAAGGTGGCATTGACCTTAAAAGAGTTGAGCCAGTTTGAGCCGGGTGACTTTGTGGTACATATAGATCATGGTGTAGGCCGTTTTGGCGGTTTGGTACGCATTCCGAATGGAAATACTACCCAGGAAGTGATTAAACTTATTTATCAGAATGAGGATGTGGTATTTGTTTCCATTCATTCCCTGCATAAAATATCCAAGTATAAAGGGAAGGAGGGAGAAACTCCCCGCCTGAACAAATTGGGGACCGGTGCGTGGGAAAAAATGAAAGAGCGTACCAAGAGCAAAATCAAAGATATAGCCCGTGACCTGATCAGACTGTATTCGCAACGTAAACAGGAAAAAGGATTCTCGTATAGTCCCGACAGTTTTATGCAACATGAATTGGAGGCGAGCTTTATTTATGAGGATACCCCCGACCAGTTGAAGGCGACTCAGGATGCCAAAGCCGATATGGAGAGCGACCGTCCTATGGACCGTCTGGTGTGTGGTGATGTGGGGTTCGGAAAGACTGAAGTGGCTATTCGTGCTGCTTTCAAGGCTGTGGCTGATAACAAACAGGTGGCTGTGCTGGTTCCCACTACGGTGCTGGCCTATCAGCACTTTCAGACTTTCAGCGAACGGTTGAAAGATTTTCCATGCAAAGTTGATTATTTGAGCCGTGCCCGCAGTGCAAAAGATGTTTCCAGAATAGTGAAGGAACTGGCGGATGGAAAAATAAATATTTTGGTCGGTACACATAAAATCATCGGTAAAAGCGTTAAGTTCAAAGATTTAGGATTGCTGATCATTGATGAGGAACAGAAGTTCGGAGTTAGTGTGAAAGAGAAGTTGCGTCAGATGAAAGTGAATGTGGATACACTTACTATGACCGCTACCCCCATCCCCCGTACTTTACAGTTCTCGTTAATGGGCGCCGTGATCTTTCTGTCATTCAGACTCCGCCTCCCAACCGTTATCCCATTCAGACAGAGGTGCATACCTTTAATGAAGATATCATAACGGAAGCGATCAATTTTGAAATGAGCCGTAACGGACAGGTGTTCTTTGTCAATAACCGCATACAGAATCTGGTAGAATTGGAAGCCATGATCAAGCGGAATATACCCGATTGCCGTGTCTGCATAGGTCATGGACAGATGGAGCCCGAAAAGCTGGAGAAGATTATTTTCGACTTTGTGAACTATGATTATGATGTGCTGCTGGCAACCACCATTATCGAGAGTGGTATTGATATACCGAATGCCAATACGATTATCATCAACCAGGCGCAGAATTTGGATTGAGTGATTTGCACCAGATGCGTGGACGTGTGGGAAGAAGCAATAAAAAAGCATTCTGTTATTTGTTGGCGCCTCCATTGACTTCACTGACTCCCGAGGCAAAGCGCCGTCTTCAAGCCATTGAGAATTTCAGTGATTTGGGCAGCGGTATCCATATAGCCATGCAGGATTTGGATATCCGTGGAGCAGGAAATATGCTGGGGGCGGAGCAGAGTGGCTTCATTGCCGATTTGGGTTATGAAACTTATCAGAAGATACTGGCCGAAGCGGTGAAAGAGTTGAAAGAGGATGAGTTTGCCGATCTTTACGCAGAGGAGTTGCAGGCAGCGGGAGAAGAGAAAATCAGTGGCGAGAACTTTGTGGATGAATGTCAGGTGGAAAGTGATTTGGAATTGCTTTTCCCCAATGAGTATATCCCCAGCAGCAGCGAACGTATGTTGCTTTATCGTGAACTGGACGGATTGGAATTGGATAAGGACCTGCTCGCTTTCAAGGCACGGTTGGAGGACCGTTTCGGAAAGGTTCCTCCCGAAGGCTGGAACTTCTGCGTATCGTACCTTTGCGCAGATTGGCTAAACGGTTGGGGGTGGAAAAAGTATTCTTGAAAGCCGGACGAATGACTTTGTTCTTTATCAGTAATCAGGAAAGTCCTTATTATCAAAGTGCGGCTTTTGGCAAGGTGATTGATTACATGAGCAAGAATCCGCGTTACTGCAATTTGCGTGAGCAGAACGGCAAGCGTAGTATGGTAGTCAAGAATGTGGAAACGGTAGAGACTGCGGTAGGTATTCTGCAGGAGATGGTGAGTTTGTGATAAAAGATGTCTGTATTGGCAGAAACCGGCATTGCCGTAGAATAAGCAGGATATGTTAACGTAAAATTGAATATTAACTAAATAAACAGCTGATTTTTAATTAATTGTTTAACGGAATTGAATTTGGGGTGTTTTATATTAAAAAATAATATAAGACACTCCTTTTTCTTTTAACTTATCTATATTTTTACTATCTTACTTCCAGTTTAAAAGCGGACACTGAGATTTTTACTCACATATTGTCTAATTTAAAAAACACTTGTTATGGAAGTGAAAAAAGCACGAAGAGCCGACCTTGAAAAGGGTAAGTCCCGTTGGCTGTTCATGGGTCTCATTGTGACGCTGTCGTTTATGTTTGTTTCGTTCGAATGGACTGAACGTAATGTAACTTACGCGATCAGTGATTTAGTCAGTGACCCGGATTTCTTTGAAGAATTAGTTCCTGTAACCTATAATCAGGATAAACCTCTGCCGCCACCGCCTCCACCGGCTGCCGTCAACCCGGAAGAGCTCAATATAGTGGATAATAACTCGACGGAAACAGAAACCGATATTGCAGCTTCAGACCCTACGGATGCTCCGGTAATTATACCGACCCCTATTGAAGTACCCGAAGAAGTAGTGGATGAAAATGTGGAATTTGTGGTGGTGGAAGAGATGCCGGTATTTCGTAACGGTAATGCTGATTTGATGAGGTATCTGAGTGAAAACATCAAATATCCTACCGTCAGTGCCGAGCAGGGAGTTCAAGGAAGGGTAGTGGTGCAGTTCGTTGTGGGTGTTCATGGAGAGATCCTGAATCCGGTAGTGGTGAAGAGTGTGGATCCGTATCTGGACAAGGAAGCAATCCGCGTGATCAGTTCCATGCCAAAATGGAAGCCCGGCAAGCAAAGAGGAAAAGCAGTGAGGGTGAAATACACTGTTCCTGTAGTCTTCAGACTGCAAAGTTAAGATTTAATTAGTATGGATGGAGGAAGCGTAATCTCAGAAGAGGACGCTTCCTCTTTTTTATCGAGGAATAAATAGGGGATATTTATGAAAACATGTAAGAAAAAAGGGAGTGAAAGGAAATAGTTAGTAATAAAATGCTTGCTATCTTATTATATTTGTTACCTTTGTGGGTCTTATAATATGAAAAACAATGAAAATAACAATTCTACAGAGAAATATAGAATGGGCCAATCCACAGGCCAATATAGCAAGGGCGGACGAAGCGATAAGCTGTCTGCCGGATGCTGATCTGTTTGTTTTACCCGAAATGTTTTCCACCGGTTTTTGTACGCAACCCGAAGGAATTGCGGAGAGCACCGACAGTGAAACCCTGCACTGGATGAAGCGTAAGGCAGCCGAGCGGAATTGTGCTATTGCAGGCAGTGTAGCTGTATGTGAGAATGGAAACTATTATAATCGTTTTTACTTTGTCCATCCGGACGGAGCCGTGCAGCATTATGATAAGAAACATTTGTTCACCTTTGGGGGCGAACACAAGCGTTTCACTGCCGGCACAGAGCGTGTGGTGGTGAACTTCCGTGGGGTACGTATTCTTTTGGAGGTATGTTATGACCTCCGTTTCCCTGTTTGGTCACGCAACCTGGGGGATTACGACATGATACTTTATGTGGCAAGCTGGCCCACTCCCCGTGTGGATGCCTGGAGCGCTCTGCTTCGGGCGCGGGCTATTGAGAACCAGTGCTATGTGGCCGGAGTGAACCGCATGGGAACTGATCCTACCTGTGAATATTCGGGTGGCAGCGCATCATCGATCCCTACGGAAAAACGATAGCCGAATGTCCGTGGAGCAGGGAAAGTGCGGTATCGGCTGATATAGATATGGAGGCATTGCAGGCTTTCAGGAAGAAATTCCCGGTATTGGATGATGCAGACCCTTTTACATTGATATGAAACAATTAACAAAATAATAGATAATGGCTGAAAAGAAATTATTGTTGGGCGATGAGGCAATTGCCCTCGGAGCGATACATGCCGGCATATCGGGTGTATATGCCTATCCGGGTACACCGTCCACTGAAATCACAGAGTTTATCCAGAATAATCGTTTGGCAAAGGAAAGAAAATTGCACAGCACTTGGTGTACCAATGAAAAAACGGCCATGGAGGCTGCATTGGGTATGTCATACGCAGGAAAACGTGCTTTGGTATGTATGAAACATGTAGGCATGAACGTGGCTGCCGATGCGTTTGTCAATTCTGCCATAACCGGCGTGAACGGTGGTCTGGTGGTGCTGGCTGCCGATGACCCTTCCATGCACTCGTCACAGAACGAGCAGGATTCACGTTTTTATGGAAAATTTGCTATGATTCCCATGCTGGAACCGTCTTCCCAACAAGAAGCATACGATATGATGGATTACGCATATACACTCTCGGAAAAACTGAAGTTGCCGGTGCTGATGCGTGTGGTTACCCGTCTGGCACATTCGCGTGCCGGTGTGGAAGTAGCCGATATCCGTGAGGAAAATCAGTTGAATCCTGACCATGAACGTGCCCACTGGGTATTGCTGCCGGGTAATGCGCGTAAACAATATCTGGATCTAGTGAAAAAGCAGGAGAAGCTGGAAGAAGCTTCCTCCAAATCTCCTTATAATTATCTGGAAGGGTTGAATCCCGAATATGATTATGAATTCGGAGTGATAGCCTGTGGTATCGGTTATAATTATGTGAAGGAGGCGGATACGGACAGTTGCCATATTCCGGTATTGAAAGTTTCGCAGTATCCGTTGCCGGCTGAAGAAATCAGGACGATGGCAGACCGCTGCGGATATGTTCTGGTAGTGGAAGATGGCCAGCCGTTTGTGGAAGAGCAGGTAAAAGCGATACTTTCCTCGGACTATGAGGTAAAGGGACGCTTGACGGAAACTTTGCCGCGTACCGGTGAATTGACTCCGGATAATGTGGGCGAGGCGATCGGATGGGGAATCAAACGTCCGTTTGGTAAGTCTCAGGTGGTGATGCCGCGTCCGCCTGCATTGTGTCAGGGATGTGGTCATCGGGATGTGTATGATGCATTGAACAAGGTGGCTGCGGAATATCCGGATGCACGCATTTTCGGTGATATCGGTTGCTATACATTAGGTGCGTTGCCCCCGTTCCGTGCTATCGACAGTTGTGTGGATATGGGTGCTTCCATAACCATGGCCAAAGGTGCTTCCGATGCAGGGGTATTTCCGGCCATTGCTGTTATCGGTGACTCTACTTTCACTCATTCCGGTATGACCGGTCTGCTGGATGCGGTGAATGACCGTGCCAATATTACGGTGGTGATTTCGGATAACCTGACTACTGCCATGACCGGTGGACAGGATTCTGCCGGTACGAACAAATTCGAGGCGATCTGCCTGGGATTAGGGGTAGAACCCGAACATGTGCGTGTGGTGGTTCCATTACCGAAGAATATGGAAGAAATCACCCGTACCATTCGTGAGGAAATAGAATATAAAGGGGTGTCTGTCATTATTCCGCGCAGAGAGTGTATCCAGACATTGAATCGTAAACTAAGACAGAAAAAAGCAGATAAGGCATGAGAAAAGATATCATACTTTCGGGCGTAGGAGGACAGGGTATCCTGACTATCGCTACTATTATAGGAGAAGCTGCTACGGCAGAAGGCATCAATTTGAAGCAGGCCGAGGTACACGGTATGAGCCAGCGCGGAGGAGATGTGCAGTCCAATCTGCGTTTGTCCGACGAAACGATTTATTCGGATCTGATCGCTCAGGGTGAGGCGGATCTGATTATTTCCATGGAACCGATGGAGGCGTTGCGTTATCTGCCTTACTTGCAGGAAGAAGGTTGGGTGATTACTTCCGCTAATCCTTTCAAGAACATTCCCGACTATCCTGAAGAAGTGATCTGATGAGGGCTTTGGAGAGTCTTCCGCATGTGGTGAAGTTGGAAATAGAGGATATGGCAAAAGAAAACAGTATGCCTAAATGCGCGAATGTGATTCTGCTGGGCATGGCTGCGAAGTATATTGAAATCGTATCACCGGAACAGTTGCGCGAAAGCATAGGGCGTGTGTTTGCTGCAAAAGGTGAGAAGATTGTTGAAATGAATCAGAAGGCTTTTGATATAGGATTGAATGCGGTAAAGAACTGGTAATGCCATGAAGATATTTAGTGAAGAATTAGTGGAGAAGGCGGTGAAGGAACTGCACATCGCCAATCTTGCACAGGCTACTATCGGTGATGTGTTGTTGGTAGCCCAGTATCTGGAAAAGGAAACGGGGATTCCTTTTATCCGCATGGATCAGGGATCTCCTGGTCTTGCCGCCAATCAGATAGGGATTGAAGCGGAGAAAGCTGCTTTGGACAGGGGAGTCGGATCGCAATATCCGGCTGCCGCAGGAGTGCCCGAGTTGAAAAAGGAGGCTTCCCGTTTTGTAAAAGCTTTCTTGAATCTGGATATCTCTCCGCGCGCTTGTGTGCCTACCACCGGGTCGGTGGCGGGTTCATTCGGCTCGTTCATAGCCTGTACGCAGCGTATTCCGGGGAAAGACAAGGTATTGTTCATTGATCCCGATTTCCTATTCAGAAATCCCAGCTTCGCATTATCGGCGTGGAGTGGGAAGAGTTTGATATCTATCATTATCGTGGACAGGCCTTGCGTGAGAAATTGGAAAGTTTCCTGAGTAAAGGCGATATAGCAGCGATTATCTATTCTAATCCGAATAATCCGGCATGGATTTGTCTGGAAGAGGAGGAGTTGCAGATAATCGGTGAACTGGCAACCCGGTATGATGTGATTGTCATGGAAGATCTGGCTTATTTCTGCATGGATTTCCGTCGGGATATGGGGCATCCTTTCGAACCGCCTTATCCGCCCACTGTGGCAAGATATACGGATAATTATATCCTGATGCTTTCTTCTTCCAAGATATTCAGTTATGCCGGACAGCGTATGGCATTGGCATGTATCAGCGACAAACTGTTCGACGCCAGTTCCCTGCCTTGGCAGAACGGTATAAAGATGCAGGGGTGTTCGGTCCTACGCTGATTGCTTCCATTCTTTATATGATTACTTCGGGATGTACGGCTTCCACTCAGTATGCATACGCTGAAATGCTTCGTCTGTCTACCGAAGGTAAAATCAATTTTGTGGAAGATACCCGCGAATATGCCCGTCGTGCGGAACGCATGAAGAAAATATTTACCGACAATGGTTTCCATATCGTATATGACTATGATGCTACCCAGGTGGTGGGAGATGGTTTCTTCTTTACCATTGGTTACGGAAATATGACAGGGGGTGAATTGCTCCGGGAGTTATTGTATTATGGGGTAAGCAGCATCTCGCTTTCTACTACCGGCAGCGAGCAGGAAGGTGTCCGCGCCTGTACGTCACGGATGCGCGATGAACTTTATCCGGTGATGGAGGAACGCATGAGAGCTTTTCATGAAGATCATTGAAAATAATGTGCTAATAGGATAATGTGCCGATTGCCATACAGTGGGTTTGTGTGCCAGTACATTGGCAGATTAGCACATTGAAAAATTATTTATTATGATTTGGAATAAAAATAAAGAGTGCATGAGTCGGGACGAGATGAGCGCTCTGCAGGGAAAACGTCTGAACAAGTTGGTGAACTTGGTTTATCATAATGTTCCTTTTTATCGTAACAAGATGCAGGAGATGGATTTGTCTCCGGATGATATCCAGACTATCGAAGATATCGTAAAACTTCCTTTTACTACCAAGCAGGATTTACGTGATAATTATCCATATGGTCTTCAGGCTGCTCCTGCTTCGGAAATTGTACGTGTGCACGCTTCTTCGGGAACAACCGGGAATCCTACCATTGTGGGATATACGCGTCGTGACTTGTCTGTATGGTCCGAAGTGATGTCACGTTGTCTTTCAGCATACGGGGTTACCCGTAATGATACCTTTTCTGTCAGTTATGGCTATGGCTTGTTTACAGGCGGGTTGGGCGCACATTATGGGGTGGAGAATCTGGGGGCGACTGTTATCCCGGCTTCTACAGGAAATACGGAAAAGCATGTCCGTCTGATTCGCGACTTGGGTATAACGGGGATTGCCTGTACTCCTTCATACGCTCTTTATCTGGCAGAAGTGGTGGAACGTATGGGATTGACCAAGAATGATATCAATCTCCGTATCGGAGCTTTCGGAGCCGAGCCATGGACGGAAAGTATGCGTAAGGAGATAGAAGAGCGGCTGGGATTGAAAGGGTATAATATTTATGGATTAAGTGAGATTATGGGACCCGGTGTTTCCTACGAATGTCAGGAGCAACATGGTTCGCATATCAATGAGGATCATTTTTATCCTGAAATCATTAATCCTGAAACGCTGGAACGTCTTCCGGATGGAGAAGTGGGAGAATTGGTGTTTACTACCTTGACAAAGGAGGGGATGCCGTTATTGCGTTATCGTACGAAGGACTTGACTTCCCTGATGGAGGGTGAATGTCCGTGTGGAAGAACCAATATCCGTATGTCGGGTATTGTAGGCCGTAGTGACGATATGCTTATTATCCGTGGCATCAATGTTTTCCCTTCTCAGGTGGAAAGTGTTATTTTGGATATGCCTCAGTTTGAACCTCAGTATATGCTGGTGGTGGATAGGAAGAATAATCTCGACTCTTTGCAAGTACAAGTGGAAGTCCGCAAAGACTTCTTCTCGGATGATATGGGAAGTATGCTTGCCATGAAGAAAGCGTTGAGCGACAAACTGAAAAGTGTCCTTTCCATCAGTGCCGAAGTGAAGCTGATGGAACCTAATAGCATTGCCCGTAGTGAAGGTAAGAGTAAACGTGTGATAGACAATCGGATTTTAAAATAAAAAGTATGCGATATGACAATCAAGCAATTATCTGTTTTCTGGAAAACAAAACCGGAAGAATAAATGACGTAACCAAGACATTGGCAAAGTATGATATCAATATGCATGCGTTCAGCATGGCGGAATCTACTGATTTCGGTATACTTCGCCTGATTGTTTCGGATGTGGAAAAAGCGGTGGAAGTACTTCGTGCCGAGAATTTTGCCGTGATGCTGACCGATGTGGTATGTATCAGTTGCCCGAATGTGGCAGGTTCTTTGGCTAAGTTTTGGACTATCTGGCAGCAGAGAATATCTTTATTGAATATATGTATGCTTTTGCTCAAGGAGATACGGCACATGTGGTTATCCGTCCGTCTAATGTGGAGAGATGTGTGGAGATATTGAATAAATTCAATTGTAATGTTTTGACTAAGAACAGTCTGTAATGAATTTGACTTTGTGGGTATGAATGCATCACAAGTCTTTTTACCACAGGTTACTTGGGCTCACACGGGTGTTTAAGCTGAAAACTTTAAGATTGAACCTGTGCGAATCCGGGTAATCTGTGGCTGTTTTGATGGAACAGTCTATCAATAGCAAAACCTGTTTGTTGGAGAATGCAGAATGTTATGAGCGTTCTTTGACAATGGGACACTCGAACCGATAAAAAATACCGAAGTATTGTACATGATTACATTGGATAATTTTGAGGACTTTGTTCCCTATAAAATATGGATGCGTGGGGAAGAGTATTATGAAACAGACGCTGTTTCCGAATTGGAAGAAATCTCACCCGGTGAATGGACTGCGACTGTAGAAGGAACAGACGATTATAATGTGGAGATATCTATGGATGGAAACGAGATAGAATCCTGGTACTGTGATTGTCCGTATGATGGAGAAATCTGCAAACATGTTGTAGCGACATTGTTGGCAATTCGCGACAATAGAAAAAAGGCGGGTAATAGTATTTTCTCGAAGATGAAAATCAAAGCGGAGGAAGCCCCTGTTTTAGAGGAAATAAAAGAAGTGGGTAAGCAGCCTTGTCCGTCTTTGGTAGACATACAGCAACTGTTGTCTTTCATTGATCCGCAGGAACTCTCGAAATTTATCTGTGAGTATGCTTCAACGAATCTGGAATTTAAAACGGCACTTTCAAATCATTTCATAGCTAAGGAGTTATCTTTGTCATCAAAGGGAAAAGATTACAGAATTGAAATTCAAAAAGTTTTTAAAGGATCTGGTTACCATAAAAGGTCTCGTTATCACAATCGTTATGATAATTACGACCGTGACTGGAAAACTATTTTCAATCAGATGGACACTTTTTTGGAGAAAGCGGATTTCTTTTTGAATTTGGAAGCTATGGATAATTCTATTGCCATAGCTCTTCAAGTACTTCGTTCCATCGGTGAAAACTATGATGATGAACTTTGTATGATGATGGTATTTCTTCTTCTGACTATTGTGAACAGGCAGGAGATTTGCTCCTGAAAGTGATTGAACATCCTAAAACCACTCAGGCACAAAAGATGGAGATACTTCAGGGCTTGCGTGAGATTGCTGAAATATCTATTTTTCGTGAATATGATCTTTATGATGTAGACGAATTGATGATGCAGATCAATCTTTCGATTCAACCGGCAGAAAAAGCGTTGGAATTGATTGATGAACTTCTTGAAGTAAGAAAGGGAACCTGTGATATCTATCAGTTAGTCATTCGTAAGGTCAATCTGTTGTTAGAACAGAATGAAGAACAAAAGGCGGATGATACGATTCGTCAATATCTTATCTGACTGGAATACGAAGAATGGAGGTTGATAAATTGATTGCCCGTTGCCAATATGATGAAGCCATTTGTTTGCTGAATGACGGAATAGAAATAGCGGAAAGAGAAATGCATTCTGGCACTGTGGGTGAATGGCTGAAAATGAAATTGGATATTTATGAAATAACCCATAGGGTTTCTGAGGTAATTGATACATGTCGTCTGTTGTTTGTGGTGGGTAGTGATAAATTGATATATTACAGCAAACTTAAAACTCTGGTACCGAAAGAACAATGGAAAAGTTTTCTGGATAGGATGATGAAAGAAGCCGAGTTAAGTGACTATTTTTCTTTTGTCGGAAATGATAAGGCTGAAATTTATGTGAAAGAAAAGGATAATGACAGCTTGTTCTCTTTGCTGTCGTCAGTCCGATACAATCAGTTGGAAGCATTGATGAAATATGCCCATTATTTGAAGGACACTCATTCTGAGAAATTGATTGCTATATATACTTCTTTATTGAATGATTATGCTGAACGGAATCTGGGACGGGAGCATTATGAATTTATAGCACGGGTATTATCCTGCATACGTAAACTAAACGGTGGACAGGCTGTTGTGAAAAGCTTGGTGGCAGAGTTCCGGATAAAATACAAACGTCGTCCGGCAATGATGGAAGTGTTGGGGAAGTTTTAAAAATAGTTTATCAGAATCTTTTTTAAAATTAGAAAGCCGCCTCCTCCGAAGCGGCTTTCCGTTTTCTATCAGAACAAACTCCAAGCAACTGTCAGTCCGGCCATTACAATGGCGACCATACTCATCAGTTTAATCAGAATGTTCAAACTGGGTCCGGATGTATCTTTAAACGGATCACCTACTGTGTCACCGGTAACCGTTGCTTTGTGTACTTCGCTTCCTTTACCTCCGAAATTACCTTCTTCTATAAATTTTTTCGCATTATCCCATGCGCCTCCCGCATTGGCCATAAAAATGGCAAGAACGAAGCCCGAGGACAAACCACCTATCAGCAGACCGATAACACCGGGAACACCAAAAATCAGTCCGGTAGCGATAGGGGCAATGATAGCCAGTAGAGAGGGGAATACCATTTCACGTTGTGCTCCTTTGGTGGATATTTGTACGCAACGGGCATAGTCGGGTTCTGCCTCTCCTGTCAGAATCCCTTTTATTTCACGGAACTGGCGACGCACCTCCTCTACCATGTGAGCGGCTGCTCGGCCTACGGCGTTCATGGTCAGACCGCAGAACAGGAATGCCATCATACTGCCCAAAAACATGCCGCTTAGCACTTTGGGGTTCATCAGGGTTACATCGTAATAAAGCATATAGTCAGTGAAACTGGCGTTATGAACATCTACGGTAATGCCGTTTGGTAATTCCAGAATGGTTTGCCCCAACCGGGTTAATCCGATACGGATTTCTTCTACATAGGATGCCAGCAGGGCCAGGCCGGTCAGAGCTGCGGAGCCGATGGCAAAACCTTTGCCTGTAGCGGCAGTCGTGTTACCTAACGAGTCGAGGGCGTCAGTACGTTTGCGTACTTCTTTGCCCAGTCCGCTCATTTCAGCGTTACCGCCGGCATTGTCTGCAATCGGTCCGTAAGCATCGGTAGCCAAGGTGATTCCTAATGTCGAAAGCATACCTACGGCAGCAATACCGATGCCATACAATCCCATGGAAATATTGGCAAAATCAAATCCTGAAGCGAGCCAGTAGGACAAGATGATACCGGTTACTACTGCCAGTACAGGGATGGTGGTGGAAACCATACCTAGTCCGATACCGGAAATGATAACGGTGGCCGGACCGGTCTTTCCACTTTCGGCCAACCGTTGTGTGGGTTTATACGATTGAGAAGTATAATATTCGGTGGAACGGCCGATAACGATACCTACTATTAATCCCACTACCACAGCAAAGGAAATGTTTACCCAATTTCCAAACCTAATGCCCAGAGGATAAGGAAAGTGGCAACGACAATCAGTACCGAACTTAAATTGGTTCCTGTGGCCAATGATCCGAGTAATTCCTTCATTCCTGCATTTTCTTTAGTACGGACGGCAAAAATACCGATGATAGAGAGAACGATACCCACTGCCGCAATCAGCATAGGTGCGATAACCGCTTTAAACTGCATCACGGTATCATCCGAGCCAATAAAAGCGGCAGCACCTAAAGCGGCGGTAGCTAGAATAGAGCCGCAATAGGATTCGTACAGGTCGGCGCCCATTCCGGCTACGTCACCTACATTGTCTCCCACATTATCGGCAATGGTTGCGGGATTGCGGGGGTCATCTTCCGGAATACCGGCTTCCACTTTACCTACCAGGTCGGCACCTACATCGGCTGCTTGGTATAGATTCCACCTCCTACACGGGCGAAAAGTGCTTGTGTGCTGGCTCCCATACCAAAGGTAAGCATGGTGGTTGTGATGACACATAATTTAGCAGAAGGGTTCAAGGCGTCTGTGGGAATGCAATAGTCCAATAATATGTACCAGAAAGAAATATCGAGTAGTCCCAAGCCGACAACGACCAACCCCATAACAGCTCCGCTACGGAAAGCTACACGCAGTCCTTTGTTCAGGGAGTGTTGGGCGGCATTGGCGGTACGTGCAGAAGCGTATGTAGCCGTTTTCATTCCTAAAAAGCCGGACAGTCCGGAGAAGAAACCGCCGGTAAGAAAAGCAATGGGCACCCACGGATTTTGTAAGTTGAAGCCGTATGCCATGATAGAAAACAGAATAACTAATCCCAGAAATACCAGCCCTACCACCTTGTATTGTTGTTTCAGATAGGACATGGCGCCCTGGCGCACATAAGAAGCGATTTTCTCCATCGTCGGAGTTCCTTCGCTTTCAAGCATCATTTGTTTGTAGAAATACCATGCAAGTACCAATGCCAAGAGGGAGGCAATGGGCACAATCCAGAATAGATACGTTTCCATACGCAGTATTGATTTAAAAGTTGGTTTTGCCCAAAGATAGCAAAAAATAAATGATATTCAATAGGATAGGTCGTATTTTTATCAATTAATATTTGCGGTGCTTTTCTAATTAAGTTTAGGGGGGAATAAATATCAATATCTGTAACTTGGAACACATGTACCTGTTCCTGTGTTTCGTCAAAACACGATGAAAGGTAAACAAGACGTTAAAAACAGTTTCACCACAGATCAAATCTGTATAATCTGTGGTGAATTTAAAACTCAGGCTTTGTATTTACCATACAGCTTATCTATCAGATCAGCGCGTCCTATTTTGCGCAATTCATTGATGATAGCACGTCGTTCTTCGGGTTTATACCAGAAAAGAACATCCGTTGAGCCAGTTTTTCTTTTGGTGTTTTAGCGGAAAATACCGGTTGCAACGTATATGGATGATAACCTGTGTACCAGGTTTCAGTGGCTACGGTCATCGGAGTAGGAGTAAAGTCCTGTACTTGTTCCAGATGGAATCCAATTTCTTGGTGATCACTGCCAGTTCTGCCATATCTTCTTCTGTACATCCGGGATGGCTGCTTATAAAATAAGGTATAATCTGCTGCCGCATATTCAACTCCTTATTTATTTTGTCGAAAGTCTTTTTGAAGTCATAAAATTGTGAAAACGAAGGTTTCCTCATGATTTGCAGCACTTGGTCGCTGGTATGTTCCGGAGCCACTTTCAAGCGCCCGCTGACATGATGGGCTATCAGTTCGCGGTATATTCAGCCGTACTTCGGTTTACTGCCGGATCTTTGCTTTGATATTGTAACAGGTCATAGCGTACACCGCTTCCGATAAAGCTTTTCTTGATACCGGGAAGTGCGTCTACCGAATGATAGATATCCAATAAGGGGCGATGGTCCGTGTTCAAATTGGGACATACTTTGGGATGGATACATGACGGCCGTTTGCATCGCCGGCAAATTTTCTCATCTTTACCACGCATGGCATACATGTTGGCGCTAGGTCCTCCCAAGTCACTCAGATAGCCTTTGAAATCAGGCATTTCAGTTATGGCTCTCACTTCTCTTAAGATACTCTCTTTACTTCGGCTTACAATAAATTTCCCTTGATGGGCGGAAATGGTACAAAAGGCGCATCCGCCAAAACAACCACGGTGCAGATTGACCGAGAATTTAATCATGTCGAATGCGGGAATGCGTTTTCCTTTATATTTAGGATGAGGCATACGCGTATAGGGCAAATCAAAAGAATGATCCAGTTCGCCTTGGCTCATTGGAGGATAAGGCGGATTGACTACTACTGTTTCATTGCCTGTATCTTGCAAGATGCGGGAGGCTTCGTACTTGTTGCTTTCCTCTTCAATGAAGCGGAAGTTCTCGGCTTGTTTCTTTTTATCTTTCAGGCATGCTTCATGAGAGTGTAGGATGATGTCTGGCTTTTCGTTCACACACTCAATTACAGAGTGCTCGGACGGAACTGATCCTTTCTTACGGATAATATAAGCCGTTTGTGGTATATCGTGGGGAATATCCTTTTGTAAGGGTAGATGGGCTCCGTCCTGACTGTCTTTGCTTTCTTTCGTTCTCTTGCAAAGTTCCGTAATCGGCTTCTCTCCCATTCCATAGATCAATAAATCGGCTCCGGAATCTATCAGAATTGATTTACGCAGCAATCCTGCCAGTAGTCATAATGGGTGACACGGCGCAAAGATGCCTCTATACCTCCCAGAATGACAGGTACGTCGGGATAGATTTTCTTTAAAATCTGTGTATAAACGATGCTGGGATATTCGGGACGCATGTCGTGGCGGCCGTCGGGAGTATAAGCATCCTCGCTGCGCAAACGCTTGTTGGCAGTGTATTTGTTTACCATGCTGTCCATACATCCGGCGGACACACCGAAAAAGAGGCGTGGAGTCCCAGCTTCTTAAAATCGCGCAGGTCATCACGCCAGTTGGGTTGAGGCACAATGGCCACTTTCAAACCTTGCGCCTCTAATAATCTTCCAATTACTGCCGGACCAAATGAAGGATGATCTACGTAGGCGTCACCGCTGAACAAGATTACGTCCAGTTCATTCCATCCGCGCATCTCTACTTCTTTCTTGGTTGTCGGCAACAGTCTGTAAGTTTGTATTCTTTCAATGATAAATACTGTTTTTTTGTTTTGCTACAGAGAACACAGAGATTGTTTATTATATCTCTTCTTCATCTTTATTTTTCTCTTTCTCCCATTGGATATAAAGCAGAATGAGTTGATGAAGTCCGAAAGCTTTCATGTTATTATGATAAATTACATCGATACAAAGGTCGAGCAGCTCTTTATTGTTTCCTTCCTCGCTGGTTATCAGTGAACGGATATTCAACTTCAGTTTCTCCAGCACCGACTCGTCCACGATACCGTTGCTGTCTATCAGATGCTGGAATAAAGCATATTTCTCAATAGTTTGCAGGTTCTCTTCTGAGATTTCCATGCTGCGTGTGCCGGAGGATTAGTCTGTATAGTGTACATAGTCGTTTTATTTTAATGGTTTATACGGACAAAGTTAGGCGTTTTTATGAAATAACCTCTTATTTGCCCTTTTATTTTCGTTTAAAAATATCACTTGCTGCCAAAGAAGCCCAGGATGGCACTCATTACCCGTGCTCTTTCCTTCACTCCCTGAATGCTTTCAAAGGGGAAACCCAGGACAAAAGTCCGATATTTGCCTTTATAGGCGATACCGGCACTGTAACTGCCCGGATTATATACAAAAGCGGAGTAAGCAGGGGCTATCGGGGTCAGACAGTCAGGAGCGGGTACGGCGTATGTTTGCTCGTTGATAGTGCGGGGAATACTGAAACGGGTGTTGGCTCCATATATTTCTCCCGAAGTGGAATTTATCATGCTGCCTCCGAAACTATATTTTAATATGTTTTCGGTGAAGTTCAGTGCTGTGGGACTGTTCATGTTGCTTCCTATATACGAGCCGCTGAGCATCAGGTTGCCGCCTCCTTGACAATAGGTTGTGAGCAACTGTTGCAATGTGTGGGAGAAAGGACGCCTGTCGGCTCCGAATATCAGGTCTGTAATGGGGTAATCTGCCAGCCGGATAAAACCATTTTCAACGGCTTCATCACTACACGATACAAAAGAGTATCCTCCGGCTGCTGGATGGCTTTTCCATGAATGAACGGATAATCGAAAGTATTTCCGGCTATCAACATTCCTTCCAGTTCGCTGCCGCTATATCCCAGCCCGTCTTTAGTCTCCCGTCCTATGCGGCTGCGGTCGAAGCTTTGTTGCGTTCCGCAGAAGGCGGGTGTATTTATATAAGGTATTCCCGGATCCGTATTCAAGTCAAAGCCTTGCAAGAAAGGAGATTCTACGGTAGCAGGTCTGCTTAAACGGTCGAATCCGTTGACTATCAAGATTGTTCCTTTACTTTTCTTTGCCTGATAGGCTGACAGGATTTCGGAAGGAAAACTTTCTCCGCCCTTGTTGACTGCGGTTACTTTGAAACTATATACCAGTCCCGGTTCGGCTTCGAAGGTATATTCAGTACCGCGTACTAACGTTCCATTGTCAAATCCACCATGTCCCAGACGGGTATAGACTATGTATTGTTGAGCTTTGGCAGTCGGTTCCAACGGGTCGTCTACCGCTTGCCAAGTTAGTTGGAAGGTGTTTTTCCTACTTCCGGAGTGAATGGCAAAGTTATTACCGGTAAAGGTTGGACTACATAATCCGTCCCATGCATGGTACTCAGGTATTTTAGTATGGATTTGTAAACAGAACGTCCTACGGTAAACTTGAAACGCGGATCGTGCCCCAATTTCAAATCGGCGAAGTTCTGGTGGGAGAGGAGTTCCAGAATCATCGAGGGAACGGCAGGCAGACGGGTTTCGCTGTAATTGCGGTTCCACAGGCTGCGGCGTTGCCACCGGATACCGAATTGGGCGGAGATATCCTGTTGCAGACCGGTCAGTACCATGTCCGCCAAGTCGCGGGAAGCATAACGGGAGATACCGGCGTTCAGTTCACCATTATTATAATCGGTGGTATAGATACCCAGCGTGCCTATTAAATCATCTTCTTTGGAAAAACCTGCATCGCTGTGCACTCCCAAGGTCATTTCAAAAGGAACGCCCAATCCCTTCTCCTTTGGATTGTACACAGAATTTCCGCTGAGATAGTTTATTATCCGGCTGCGGGCGTTATATCATCGGTATAGTCATTCTTACCTTCGCTGGGACTGTAAACCGAATAAGGAAAACCCGACCATTGTGCGGCATAGCGTGCCCCTTCCAGATAACGGGGCAGGCCGCTGGTTTTTCCACCGCGCGATATGTTTCCCATTCCTCCGCCAAAACGGACGGCATCGGCGCATACCACTCCTTTTGTCTGCTCTCATTACTTAGTACCACCATACCGTAATCGTTGGTTCCTTTGTCGAATTCAAAGTGCCCAGATAAACCCAGGTTCCTCCCCCTATTTGTTGGTTGACCAGAAATTCGGTGACACCCCCTTTATGGAAAACCAGATATTTAGCGTCACTCACACTTCCGGGTAAGTCTGATAAGTCACATAGACGGCATATTTTCCTGTTTCGGGAATATGGGGAATCCATTGTGCAAAGGCTTTTTCCGGTTTTTTCTCGGTGGAGGCAAAGCGGGCTGTACCTTCTTCAAAAGGATTTTGTCCGTCCCGGTAAACCAATCGTTTTTGAGCGAATGCCGGGGTGGGGGCGGTTTTCCATTTACCTTTCCGGCTTTTTATCTCCTGATAGATGCAACCTTGGGGATGGGTATCATTATCCACAATCACCTCATTGCGTTGCCAGTCACGTTCACGAGGGGTATAAACTATGGCTCCCGCATTTCCAGCATGGGTATAATATAAGGTATGACGAATGATTGGGTGAACAAGTCTTCTGTGGTACAGAACAGGCGGGGACGTTGCCATTCCCAACATCCCTTGTCCTTTTTATAATATTTTCCGTGGCTTTGCCAAAGGGCGATGTGTCTGCCTTCCAGTCCTTTGCCGGCAGTAAAGGGGCGGGAAATATTTTTTACCCATGGTTCACCTTTATAATCTGTCCGTTGCCATAAGCGGCTTTTGTCCTGTTTCTTCCTCAGATAGTTGGGAATCAGGTCTTCGATTGATTTGCCATCGGCATAGATGGTTATATCGTAATAATTTACAGGACCGGGTAGGCTTTGTCTAAGTAACCGGTAGATAGCTTCTGTCTTTTCGGGTGTAAACGGTTGGTAGCCGAAGCTGGGGCTGGCATATACATTCAGCCTTTTTTTGTCATGATTTACTTCATAACGGTCTAATTTACACTTACCTATGTTGGCATAAGATGTTTCGTACCGGGTGAAAAAATCTTTTAGACGTTGTTCCACATTACCATCTAACCCTTGTGCCAAAGTGTGTGATATTCCTGCCATTACCAGCAGGAAGGACAAAAATATCTTTTTCATGTTGTTTTCTTCTTTATTTATGGTTGCGAAGTTAGGAATTTTTGTTAGTTTTGTCATTCTAACTAATCTATAATGAACCTAAATGAAACGAATTATCTTTAATTTCTGCTTCGTATGGCTGGCTGTTTCCGCTTTTGCCGGAAGTAAGGTAGTCGAAATGCGAATTATGGTCTGGTACCGGACACACACGAGAATCTTTCACCCAAATTGCAGAAGGCGTTACAAGACATCAAGTCTCAAGTTGCTTTGGGTGATAAGGTCACCCTGCTTTTTGAATCCGGACGTTACGATTTCCATCCTGAAGGGGCGGCTGTCCGTGAGTATTATATTTCCAATCATGATCAGGACAATCCGAAAACGGTAGGTTTCCCTTTGGAGGATTGGAAGGGGCTGACGGTGGACGGACAGGGCGCCGATTTTATTTTTCATGGACGTATGCTTCCACTTTCTCTGCTTCGTTCAGAGAATTGTACTTTGCGTAATTTCAGCATAGATTTGAGACTCCTCATATTGCTCAGGTCAAGATATTGGAAAGCGGAGAGGAGGGAATTACTTTTGAACCTGCCGCATGGGTGAAATGCCGTATCAATGAGAAAGGTTTTTTCGAAGCATACGGTGAAGGCTGGTCCAGTGCTCCCCAGGGAGGAATTGCTTTTGAAGAAAAGACAAAGCGTCTGGTATACCGCACCAGTGACTTATGGTGTCCTATGGAAGGGGTGAAAGAAGTTTCTCCACGTGTCTACCATGCTCCTCAATGGAAAGACGCCCGGTTGAAACCGGGGACAGTGGTGGCTCTTCGTACTTATTATCGTCCTGCTCCGGGTATATTCTTGTCCAATGATAAAGACACCCGTTTGCAGAATGTGAAAGTGCATTATGCCGAAGGTATGGGACTGCTGGCCCAGTTATGTGAAAATATCACGTTGGATGAATTCAGCGTTTGTCTTCGTGGCGATAAGGATCCGCGTTACTTTACCACGCAGGCGGATGCTACCCATTTCTCCAGTTGCCGGGGGAAGATTGATTCTCGCAACGGGTTGTATGAAGGAATGATGGATGATGCGATTAATGTACATGGTACTTATTTGAAAATCAAGCAACGCCTTGATGACCATACGGTGATTGCCCGATACATGCATCCGCAAGCATACGGATTCGAATGGGGTGTGAATGGCGATGAAGTACAATTTGTACGTTCCGCCACCATGGAACTGACCGGTGGAAAGAACCGGGTGAAGGAAATCCTGCCCAATGACAAAGATACGGTGAAAGGTGCAAAAGAATATCGTATCACTTTTGCCGAGCCTTTGGATGCGGAGATTACGGATAAAGAAGGTTTCGGCATTGAAAACCTGTCCTGGTGTCCGGAAGTTTATTTTGCGGATAATGTCATTCGTAACAACCGTGCACGCGGTACGCTGTTCAGCACTCCCCTGAAAACGGTGGTAGAGCGTAACCTGTTTGATCATACATCAGGAACAGCCATATTGCTGTGCGGTGATTGTAACGGCTGGTTTGAAACGGGAGCTTGCCGGAATGTGCTGATTCGTAACAATCGTTTTATCAACGCATTGACTAATATGTTCCAGTTTACGGAAGCTGTTATCTCTATTTATCCGGAGATTCCCGATTTGGAGCATCAGAAAAATATTTCCATGGTGGAAAAGGAGAAAAAGGAGTAGTGATTGAAGATAACTATTTTGAAACCTTTGACCGCCCTGTCCTTTTTGCAAAATCCATTGACGGATTGATCTTTAAAAACAATGTGATCCGCCAGAATACGGATTATCCGGCTTTTCATCATAACAAATCCCGTTTCCGCTTGCTTCACACCCGGAATGTGAAGATAGAGAAGAATAATTTTGAGGATGGGGATGAGAGTATAGCAAGAGAATAGATACAAATAACACTGATTATGCGGGTGAAAATACAATCCGCATAATCAGTGTTTTCATATCTGAAGAACTACAACGGAAGGGTTATTCTACTTTTCCGATGCTGAAGTTTTCAGGATATTTGCCTTTGAAATTCTTATAATACAATTTGATTTCACGCATATCCTTGTCCAAGTCACCGCTGGGATGTATTACCTTTTCGGCTGTGATGCATTTCTTCTCGTAGTCGATAGCTACCAGAATAATAGGCAGACCGGCCCCTTGCGCAATATAGTAAAACCCTTTCTTCCAATTGGGATTGGCTTTGCGTGTTCCTTCCGGAGTGATAGCCAGATGGAATTTTTGACTCGATTTGGCAATCTTAATCATCTGGTCCACCAATGAAGTCTTGCGGCTACGGTCTACGGGAATCCCTCCCATCCAGCGGAAAATAGGCCTAGAGGCCAGAAGAACCAGTCTTTTTTCATCATAAAACCGGTTTCGCGACCTATAGCTCCCATAAACAGTTTGCCTATGAACAAATCCCAATTGGTGGTATGCGGTGCGGCACAGATAATATATTTGTCATAATCGGGAACGGATTACTTAG